>Ga0182210_1000378_pt1 | contig 10806 bp, 8 predicted proteins | sample G5R1MG_19_FD_129670 | JGI IMG/M metagenome (GOLD analysis project Ga0182210, IMG submission 129670) | Switchgrass phyllosphere microbial communities from Michigan, USA - G5R1_MAIN_03OCT2016_LD1 MG | ecosystem: Host-associated > Plants > Phyllosphere > Phylloplane/Leaf | place: USA: Michigan... | reverse complement strand
TCCACACATCTCCCGCCCCTCCCGCAGCATCGCCCGCCATGGAGGGCCTCTTCTACAACGTCAAATACGGGTAGGCTCGCGCCCTCTCGCCCGTCGCGCATCGCCCGCCGCTAACACCCCCCCGGCTACATCGAGGGCATCGTGCGCGGCTACCGCAACGCGCTGCTCACCAGCCAGAACTACAGCAACTTGACGCAATGCGAGACCATCGACGGTACGTGGCCCGGCCCGGCCTGCCTCTGCCCCCTCCGCGCGCACACGCTAATCCATGGCCCTGCCCAGACGTCAAGCTGCAGCTCTCCCCGGCCTACGGCGACTTCCTCGCCAACCTGCCCCCGAACCCCTCGACGTCGGCCCTCGCCGCCAAGACGACGGACAAGCTCGTCGCCGAATTCCGCTACCTCCAGGCCAACGCCACGGGCTCGCTGGCCAAGTTCATGGAGTACCTCACGTACGGCTACATGATCGACAATGTCGCCCTGCTCATCACGGGCACCCTGCACGAGCGCGATACCCGCGAGCTGCTGGAGCGCTGCCATCCGCTCGGCTGGTTCGAGACCATGCCCGTCCTGTGCGTGGCCACGAATATCGAGGAGCTCTACAACTCCGTCCTGATTGAAACGCCCCTGGCCCCCTACTTCAAGGGCTCGCTCAGCCACCAGGACTTGGACGAGCTGAACATTGAAATCATCCGCAACACCCTGTACAAGAACTACCTCGAGGACTTCCACCAGTGGGTCAACACTACCCCCGATATCGCCGGCACTCCCACCGCCGACATCATGACCGAGGTGCTCGAGTTCGAAGCAGACCGCAGGAGCATCAACATCTCGCTCAACTCGTTTGGCACCGAGCTCTCCAAGGCGGACAGGAAGAAGCTCTATCCCAGCTTTGGCAAGCTCTACCCAGAAGGAACCCTGATGCTGTCGAGAGCCGACGATGTCGAGGGCGTGCGCATCGCGGTGGAGAGTGTAGCCGACTACAAAATGTTCTTTGACCAGACCGGCCTCAGTCAAGGCAACAGTGGTGGCGTCGGCAACATGGCAGGAGGCGCCGGCGGGGAGACAAGGAGTCTGGAGGACTTGTTTTACCAAAAGGAGATGGAGATTTCGAAGCTGGCCTTTACCCGGCAATTCACCCACGGCATTGTGTATGCATGGGTCAAGCTGCGCGAACAGGTATGCCCTACTCGGATGCCATGGTCTTCTTTCACTGATGTGGTCGTCTAGGAAATCCGCAACATCACATGGATAGCCGAGTGCATTGCACAGAACCAGAAAGAGCGCATCGGAAATTACATCAGTGTCTTCTGAGTGTGGAATCTGTGTCGCGATAGCAGTGGAGTCGAACAGGGGAGCGTATTGGGCGGCGTTTGGAATCGGTTAGTATATCCAGCCTGGTTAGATGGCACATGTTGTCAACCTCCGTTATTTTCTGTTTCATATCGCCTTCCTGTCGCACTTCTTTCTCATGACATGCGTGGACCTTCTCTAACCCTAGCTCACCGCGACGAGCCATGACCCATGCTGATTCCCAGTCCTGAACAATGCCATGCTATTTGCCGCCAAGGGGGAATGCGTTCGCCCATCACTTTTGGGGGATTCTTCCGTCCCTCAGGTCTGAATTGCGTTCCTGTCGCCTGTCTGCCTGGCCTGTCCAGTCGGTTACATTGCCATCGGACTTGTCGGTGAAGAGGAGTACTAGCCGGTGAAGGAGAGTACCGGTCGGGGAAGAGGGCTAGCCGGTGAAGAAGAGTACCAGTCCCCTGTCCAAGGCTAACCAGTCACTCCTTCCCAATTCACTTCGCTGTTCACGTGAGACCGACGCGTGCCTTCCTCTTTCTCGACCATCGCGCCGCCAAGAACCATAGGACGCAAACACGCAAACACTGGCCATATCCTATACATCCTTTTGGCCCTGTCTTTGACAACCCCGACGGCAACTAATGAACTACCTTTCAGGAAATAAAATGTCTCGTCCCGGCAGCAGCGCAGCTTATCCCTGCGTGATCGACGGGGACGACAGCTCTCCAGGAAAACACCCCACTAACAACACACCAGGCCCACCACTGCAAGGCGGCCATACGTCTCTAAGTCTGGGAGACGCCGAAGACAAGCTATGGTTGGTAGACACGACAGCACCCTCGGCGCAGCCTGTCTCGCCTGCTGGTGGCGGCTACGACAGCGATTGCTATGAGATCCCACCGCCCGTTCGCCATGTGTCCCCTCGTGCAGCAGCCCAGCCTCATCGACCGCAGTTCGATTTCAACAATCGTGCCCAGGCCCTGCCATGGAACCAACTCGCACGCGACCACGTACCTGCCAACCGCGAGCGCCAGCCCCGAAACGTGGACGACAGCAAGGTAGGATTCGGCTTTGCCAAAGCCCTCTTTGCTTCTACCCAGTTGACATGCTCAGATCCGCCGCTTCACTGACATTACCGATGAGGAGCTCCTGGAATACCTCGCGCACCGCCAGGTTACACCTGCGTTTCTGCGTGAGATCGACCTGTTTCTCCAGGGTCATCCGGAGATGGCGTCCTCCCTGCAAGGTCCTGATACACTACGTCAGCTGAGCACCCTGCGGCCGCTCCAGGCGTATCTGCACTTTTTGAAGGGGTATACTCGGCCGGCCAGGTTAGTCGGACCCCAGGCGTGTAGTATCGACTGATCCATGGCATTATCCGCTTTTGTACAGATACATAGAGAAAGCGCGAAAACTAACGGACACACCAGGTACCTTCAGGGCATTATCAAAACCAACTATTTCAAAGTTCCTGTGAGCTTTCCTTATTGCCCCTTGAGCAAGAAGTACGACGCTGAGCTCGTTGAATTCTTCGATGGCTTCGAGTTCCGCCACGACGTCATCGATCGCATCGACCACGAGGTCCAGATGGGCATCCAGAAACTGAACCGCGGCGTCTTCGTGCCTTTGGGCTTGCGCAAACTCATCTCCTATGCTGTGTGGGGCAATCCAGTCGACGCGTACAAGTGGTTCGAGTACTCGTACCAACAGGACTATTTACCGCACCATTACCTTCCAGAGCATGTCATGCTCATACAGGTACCCAGTCCGAACACTGCCCAGCCGAGTATGACTGTGGATTGTATTCCAAAGAAGCATCTGCGAGTTCGCTCCCTTATGAAGCGGGCAGACGATCAGGGTGTTGGTGAGTCTACTGCTGTCTAATTTTTCATCTTTTTCTTTTTCACTGACGTTTTAATGACATGGAACAGATGTGCTACACGTCTTGATGACTGAATATAGATACGCGCTGGTTCGCAATGGCCATCGGCGTATCGACATCGATAAACTGTGCGCCTCGGCCCAAAAGCGTCTAGAACAAGAGCGCAGTTACCCTACAGGTAAGCGTGTATCCAACCATGCCGTGGTGAGGTTTCACGCTCACATGTTGTAGATGTTGAGCTTGTCGATCTGATCATGGACGATGTGTACGTTCATGCGCCTCGGGCCCGCCACTCCGCACCTCGTAACACGCGCGCCCAAGGACATAGTGGCCATCGCCCACGCCACCACAGTCGATTGCACGCGGACGTTCGTGTCCGTAGTGGCGTCTCCGACCGCACAGCGCCTATTCGCAACCTTCCGACATTCCTGCGAAGCCAAGGCAAAGACCTGCGCGACGCCAAGAACCGCCTCCAGCGCTTGTACATGCTAGAATCCAACATCGCTCTCCCACAGCATAATGGAGGTCAATCTGAGCTGGCCACCCTTCGGACTCAACGCGCAACAGCCGAGCGCAGATACGTAATTTGCCTCGTGACTTACCAGCGCAACGCCAACCAGATTGACAAAGTCACGGCATCACAGCTTATGCGGCAGTTTACGCGCGAGAAGATGAGTGGAGTCACCGTGGCCAATCAAGCCTTCTTGATGGGCATGTACCCGAAGGAACTGAAATGATGGGGCGGCGGCCGGTACGACATTCCAGCACGAGTACAGTAGAGGAGAATGGAATAAGTGCGTGCTATAGCAAATCTGTGCTAGATGCCGCTTTCTCGTGTCCTCGCCATAGCTGGGGATAAAGGCTGGGTAGGTATAATCGGCGTGGGGTGCCAGCGGTAGGGTCACTTCTCCATCACACGATTCACCATGTAATCAAGCTTGAGTACCTAAACACGAGGAATTCCATGACATTGTCGTTTGTAACCTTGGCAACGACACCAAGCAGCAAGACTTTTTTTTTTTTCCTTCTCAACCAATTGCTCTGCCGCAACCGAGCTAGTTAGGCAAAATTTCACCCTTGGACGCATGACGCAGGGCATGACACGCTTGCCCCTGCACTATGCCACTCGGCTCCGCTTCCCTGCTTCGTGCTACAAGAACTAGTTGAGCGAAAACAGGAATTCACACTGCTGGGAGTTACGGATCGTAGATTATTTGTATTACTAGAGTAATAGAATTATGGAAGAAGGGGGGGGGGGGGGGGGTTGCTTTACTCCGTTATCCTAAGACCGATTCGCCATGTATACAGATCCTTATTATTGACGAAGCCGGCTACGCACAGGTAGGATAGACGGACGACCTTGTGGGATGAAGGTAAGTTGACGGTACGAACGAGTCTGACGTACCTACTTCCTACAGCCTTGATTAAAGAAAAAAAGAGGATGCATGGTAGTATTCACTAGGCTCTGGATAGTACTACTATCATGACTACTATCGTTATGCTTGAAAAAAAAAGGGGTGCTGAGAGGCAGTGAAGAGAAATACGTAAGGGGGTGGGTAACTCATTTGCGCATCTATCCCTCTGCTATAGCCCAGGCAAGGAATGAACGTAGTGGGAACCTCCAATTGGAAAACGGAGGACGACGGGAAGTCTGTTGTTTTCATCTTGGTATCCTATCGACATGCAAAAACAAAAGGGGGGAAAAGAAGAGAGAATAGGGGTAGGTAGATCGTCAAAGTCACCCATCATCACCACCCACCACCACGCCATAAATGACAACATGGCCCAATTCACTCGCCTCGTCGTTTGATGGCCTTAATACACAATACTCTGTTCAAAGACAGGCGCCTCGCGAGCCTTGCCATCGTCCACGCCCTTCCAGTACACCTTTCCTTTTTCGTTGAAAATGGCTTGCTCGTCGGTGATGTGAAGGCCCGGAACCGCCTTGCGCGTGTCCTGGACCTCGCGCTCGCTGATTCCCATGTCGTCGTGGACAATCCAAAGGACGGGCGTCGGGCTGGTGACGGCTGGGTTGAAATAGGCGCGCTTTTGAATGTCCTCGGGGAGGGGTTCCTGGGGCGTGTGGTAGAATTGGTCGAGGGAGGCGGAGAGGGCGTGTAGAGAGTGAGATTCCGGGTTGAAGAGGGTGCGGAGGAAGGCGGGCATTTTGGAGGGGCGAGGTGCGTGGTCGGAGAGGGGACCGTCATGTGTGGCGCGGGGTTTCTCTGCGGCTAGGCCGTCTTCGTGGTGGGTGTTGGTGGACGTGGGGTTGGTGTACGCGAGGCGGGCTTCCTCGTGGGCGAGTGCCGTTTTCATCGTCAGCTGGAAGAGGATGGTCAAGGCGAGCATGATGCACATGATGGCCAGGGGCCCAGCGGCATAGGAACTTTCGGCGGTGGCAATGGCAAACAGGCCGATGAGACAGATCTCGGAAAGATAGACACCGGTGAGAAGCTGACGCAGAGCCTTCTGGTAGGCCTCGCCCTTGGTATCGATAGTGGTCTCGTAAACATAGAGGAAGTTGTAGCGGAAGGCAATGTAGACGAGCACGAAGCCAACCGTGGCGAAACCGAGGACAAGAGGAGCAATGCCAGAGTAGGTTATGGCAATAACGCCCAGGTTGATCCATTTGGGGAATTCGGAACCCCAGGAAGGTGCGGAGAGTTTGGTTAGTTTGTCGAAGATCTTGCGGGGCGTTTTGCCTGGGATGATACGGCCTAAGAGGACGACAACAACGAAGCCTCCAATGTTAAGAAGGGTGCCGGACGCGGAAGCCAGACCCAACAGGATGAAGTAGCTGATATAGAAGTTGGATGCCTTGGGCAGATTCTCCGCAAGGAGGTTGAGCACCATGCCGGGTTTCCTGAGCACATCGTCGATCACAGACGTGATGGCGCTTGACATGGTCGCGACTAGGAAGACTTGGACCACCTGGAAGGCAAAGTACCAGGTCTGGGTCTTGAGTTCGATTTGACTGTCCGTGACTGGAAATGGTTAGTTGGATTCAGAGGGTCACTTGGGAATGAAAGGGATCACTCACCATAGCCGGCGAGCTTGGCCATAAGACGACAGACGATAGGGACCAAGGCCATCAAAACAGCAAGCATAACCGAGGGAAGTAGACCCGTCACGACACCGAGAATGACTTTGGGAATGCTTAAAATCCACTCCAGCCACGAAAAGCGCGCGGCCAAGTAATTGATGTTGGACACGAGACCAACGAAAGCAACCGGAACAGCGAAGAAAACGATCATGGCGGTGATGAAGGCAGTGGCAGCGGCCCAGCGAGCCATGTGCTCGGCCGGCTTGATGCGCAAGTTGCCCCAAACCACTTCCTGGGGCATGACACCAAGCTGGCGAGCCTGTAGCTTATTGTTGGGCTTGGTCTTGCGGTTCTGCATCATCTGCCAAGCATCCTGGGCGTTTCTCTGTGTGGCGAACTCGAGGAAGACGGCGCCGACCAGGTCACCCTGGCCATTCCAATGCTTGTCTTGCTCTGTTGCAATCTTGGGGAGAAGCTCGGCGAGGTGCGAGCGGCCATATTCAATCGTGTCGACCTTCTTGCCAATGAGAAACTTGAGTTTGTGGGTTGGGCGCTTCTTGGGGTTAATCCACTTGGTGCCATCGGCCACATCGGCTGCGGCAAAGTGCTTCTTGCCCTTTTCGGCCTTGAGTCTTTCCTTGTTGGCGTCGGTGGACAGCTGAACCTCGGCGGTTTCCAGCTTGAGGGCCGTGTCATTGCGATCCTCGACCAGTTCCTCGAGCTTTTTGGTGTTGGAGGCCACCCAAGCATGCTTAACACCCGGGAACATCTCGAAGAGGGCAGACTGGGTCAGGGTGGTGGGCACGTTGGTGAAGAGGATGGTGCGCGAGGATAAGCGGCTGGCGCCCCATGGCGACTGACGGTAGGCCTGGCGCAGGTTGACGACGTAGAAGGACTCGCGGGCAACGACGATGAGGATCAAGCTGAGAAAGACAAAGGACACGGCGGCGTGGGCGTAGTAGCGGTTGACATTGCGCCCCTCGGCCTTGACGTTGCTCATAGAGAGCAAGTCGAGCTGCTGCTGGCCGGCGCCACCAGTTGCGTTGACAGGGAAGAGGACAGGCCAAGTGATGAGACATCCGAGAAAGCTGATGACGACGAGCATCTTGAAGAAGCGCACAAAGAGGTAGCCGTCGATGGACTGGTGGTCGAGAATGTACTCGTCCTTGAGATTCTTGAAGTCGATGATCCACTGGAAGAAGCCGCTGCTCTGGGCGGGCGTCTGGCGCTGCTCTCCGAGGTGGTTGAGATAGGTGCGCGGCGCATACACCCTGCGGAAGTACTTGCGCGCAATCATGAAAGCGATGACAAAGGCGACGGCGGTGATCAGCGCGGGCACCAGGGTCGCGATCATGCTCGAGAGCGAGCTGGAGGATTTCTCCGTGGCCGAGCCCTGCTGGCCACCCTATTTTGGTCAGCGCACCGTGGCATTGCGTGGGGGTTATGGCATTGCTGCGACTCTCACGTACCGTGGACGACATGTTGGGCGGGTGAGAGGGGGGGGTGAGGAGGAGACGATGGGCAAGAGCGAAGTGGTGGGAGAGGGGAGAGAAGAAGACTCTACAGAAAAAGAGAAGAGAAAGCGGGCAGCTATCTAGTCGTGGCCCCTGTGCGCCATGCTTTGATCGTTATGACGTGGTGCACGGTTGCAAAACACCAGACAAGGCCAGCCACGGGAGCGCTAATGCCGTGGCACTGCCCGTCTGCTCTCTGCATGCAGCACGAGTCGAGGCGGGGATGGGGGAGAGAGGGTGTATATACGAGGTGAATGGTCGATGGCGGATGTAGTACTGGTCCTGCTATGTCGTGTTGGATGCATATACGATGGAGTCGCGCCCCCTACCGAGCAACTGTATACTATGGTACAGTGCTTAGGTAATCAGCATTGCCCTCGGAGGGCTTGATGTGCGACAGGGTTTTCAGGCCCGGCGAGTCACGTCTGCTTTCTGTCGATCACTGCCGCAGGAGTCAGGAGCCCTTGGACTGGGTGCTTCGATTAGATACGCATGAGGTAGCTCGAGAGATAGCAGCCGCCATCTAGACCGTCATCTCAGCCACCCATGCCAGCCACCGAGGCGCAGGCTGGCCTCCTGTCCCCTGTCTACCAATCCATGCCACACTCGACGGGAAAGCCCTTCTCCATCGGTAGCATCTTCCCTCCTCCCTTATCCCGGCACGCGTTATCTGTACAACGAACGGTGATACCCAAGTACAGCTGGGCATGGCGTAGTCATGTGCTGACGAGACACCGTCCGTCTTTTCAGCACAGCACGTGACTACGTCATGCCCCCGTGTGCGTTTGGCAACGTTGGACAAAACAGATGAGACCGGCATCAATGACCCCTTGATCCCTATGCAGAAACCTGGCTCCGGCTGCGAGCCAAGGCGAAGGCGCCGTACAGACCAAGATCTTCGAAGACGGTCTATCCGGCGGGAAACGGGGTAACAGCTTGAGCGCCGAGAGTCAGGAACAGGTGCAATTGGCATTCGAGCATGGCAAGCCTGTCGACAAGACCTTTAATGGAATTCGGAAAGACCTTGCACAGTCTGCTCCTCGCTATGCTCGCGAGTATACTGATGCGCAAGGGTAGCGTGTAAGGCGAATGAAGGATGGCTACCACTAACAGGGTTCAGATACAAGGCCGATGTACCCATCCGAACCGCCGCTTGTCGAGGCTCAGCTTGCTCACGGCAGAATAGCAAGGTCCTCAAGGGCGAGCTGAGGTTTGGCATACTCGTCGACTACGACGGGGAACATTCAAGCTGGTACGATAAGCATTGGCAGTGTATGTCCGAATACGACCTAGAGCAGGCCAAGCAGCACTTCGACCATGACGCCGATGCCGGGAATAGTTTTCACGGAATCGAGGCACTCCCGACAGAGTACAGGCAGGTCGTCATCGACACGCTCAAAACAGGCAAACTGGTCGAGCCCCCGAAGCCCGAGCCTGCAGCACCAGTCAAGGCGTCAAAGCCACGGGCAAGGAAGAAGAACGAGGTGAAGGGGATGGCAAAAGAAACGATCAAAGAGGAAAGCGAAGAGGATAGATTCAAAGCCACACTGATGCCAAAGCGTGGCGGCCACAAGCGCGCCAGGGAGGAGATGGACGTCACCGAGGAGGAATCTGTACCCCGAAGCAGGCGGGCCCAAGCGAAATAGGTTGATGCCGCTAGGTACAGTAGAGATTGAGTAATGGATAATGATGATGATGATGATGGTGGTGGTGGTGGTGAGAAGGTCAAGGGACACGGATGGCCATGTATGGATAATAGGACATGTACATGTAGAATCAATGGTTGCGAGAGGCTCGGTTCAGCCAATCACTCACAGCCAATCGCGCGACGTGTGGCGGTGCATGCTCCAGCTGGTCGCAAGTTGTCCACAACCCACTCTTTCCCCGCATACTCACTTCCCCCGCAAACTCACACTACCAAAGTGTGGACGCGCACATCATCCCATCAGGCCGATACGAAGCGCTACTCGCAGCCCATCCAGCATGGCCGGAAAAATCGTGTCCGTGACGTCGCCGTCGCACTTCTCGCAACTTCTCTCGGCGTCGACCTACACCATAGTCGACTTCTACGCCGACTGGTGCGGCCCCTGCAAAGCGATTGCGCCCGTCTTCCAGAGCCTCGCTGCGAAAGAGAGCAAGCCAGGAAAGTTGCAGTTCGTCAAAGTCGATGTCGACGCCCAGCAGGACATAGCGCGCCAATACGGCGTCTCCGCGTACGTACCGTACCGTGCCGTACACGAAATGACTTTGCCCTTGGCTGACGGGACGGGACGGGACGTCCCTCCACCCACAGCATGCCCACCTTCCTCGTCATCAAGTCCTCCTCGGTCGTCGACACGCTCCGTGGCGCCAATCCCTCCGCCCTCACCGCCGCCGTGCGCAAGGCCGCCAACGACGCCGCATCCACGCCTGGCGGTGCTCCAGGTGCCATCTTCCAGACTCGAGGCCGCAAACTGGGCTCGGCGTCCGATCCCAGCGGGGCGGTGGTTGACGAGAGCGGGCTTGCGGGCTTGCAGCGACGGCTGGTGGGCAGTGGAGGGCTGGTCGATGGCGTGGTGCGGTTTGTGGCGCTGTACGTGATTAGCTTGTTGTCGTTTGATGCGTTCAAGGCGGCGGAGGAGAGTGCGTTTACCGTTAGAGCGGGCAGGTGAGGGTGGGCTGCAAAACTACCATGGTTCATGCTGTAAGTACTCAACGGTAATGGCTGTACCTAGTCACTCAGATATTACTATCTAGAGATCCGTCCATGTAAGAATAAGATAGTTTGTAATAAATCTTAAAACTATTGAAACTAGCAGGACTATAAACCTCCCAAAAAGGACTACTATGGTATAGCCGTATCTCAAAATAAAAGAAAAATTCCTATAGATGGGTAAAAAATTTGCTTACATTAATATTATATATAAGGCCTATAGTAATCTCGCTTTCAGCGACTAGGTGTAGCAATGTCGCAACTACGGCTCGAACCGACGACCTCGGTGGACGTCCGCGGACGACGTCCGCGGAGGCTCACCGACAGTCCGCACGCTCCCGTCTGAAACGTCTATATAGTTACGTGACGCG
>Ga0182210_1000377_pt1 | contig 10807 bp, 9 predicted proteins | sample G5R1MG_19_FD_129670 | JGI IMG/M metagenome (GOLD analysis project Ga0182210, IMG submission 129670) | Switchgrass phyllosphere microbial communities from Michigan, USA - G5R1_MAIN_03OCT2016_LD1 MG | ecosystem: Host-associated > Plants > Phyllosphere > Phylloplane/Leaf | place: USA: Michigan... | reverse complement strand
GTGACGGTTTGCAGAGACCATGCTCGATGATGGAGGCGGGGTTTGGCAACCGTCAAGCTGTGTAATGGGTGATTCTGGTCGTCCGTGGAGACAAAGATCTGCTTGGCCGGGGGTGTCCGGTGGGCTGGAAAGTGGAGATGAATTGGCTGTATCTGGCGCGCGTGGATCGTGAGCAGAGGATACGAATACTTCCTCGTGGTCGGATTGGGTTTCACTATCCTTCTTTTTCGGTGATCTCAATCGTTTTAGTTTTGCGGCTTCCCTTAGCATCTCTTCCGGATCTTCAAACCAGACTGGGGTTGCTTTAGGGCCTTGAATGCCTACTATACTATGTCCAGGTGTTTTACAGCGTGAGTTCTCAGTGGTTGGCCTCGGTGAGGGGACTTTAGGGCTTGGTCTGGATGCTGAGCTGTTTAGGATACGTCGACGCGGGTGCGTAACGTTTGTATTGTGGTGACGTCGAGCTATCCATTGAGCAATTTTCCATCGATGGTCGACGATCGGACCATTTTGGTCGTATATGACGATTCGGGTAACGAGCATGGTGAGGCGGGATTCTTTCTCTTGAGTGATGCCTGGTAGTTTGGTCGAATGGATTTTGGCCTTGGGCTTTTGTGGCACAGTGTACAGGCCCGTGGGGGGCAGTAATGCGGCTGGTATATGATTGCAAGATGATAGGCATGGCGGCATAGGTAAACAGGTAGAGGTTTGTTGCATCCACGGATCAGGTGGGTGAAGCCGCACAGTTGGCATAGTTGGTATGATCCAAGGGTACATAGGTGCTACAGGAGCTATTCCATGCCCAACATCCCGGGGATTCAACGGAAAATTCATATTATAACCACCTAGAGGAGCATCGTAGGTGCCGTATGAGTCGTTCATGCTATGTGGTTCTGTGTTGTATCCGGTAGGTGCTGATGGGGATGTGCCGAGCAGCGAGAGTTGTTGCAAGGGGCTAGAGAAAAATCCAGCTGTAAAAGACTCATTGCCTAGAAAACTTCGCGAGGGTTGCTGCTGCCTCGCGGAATCTGCCCCCTGCAAACTGCTTGGAGAAGGCCACGCAGTTGGCATGAATTTATGAACAGAAGTTGCATCTGGCGCTTGATCCCGGGCTAGTACACAAGCCGTCATAGCCTGTCTCTTTGCACGGGGGCAATAGTCGCAATCGCTTTCTCCTTCTGCGTCAAGATCGTCAAGGCGCTGATCAGGCGGAATGGAAAATGCAACGTCAACGCCAGCACCTTGCGACAGTGATCCATTCTGACTGCCATTCACATCGAGTGGAAATCTGTCGTCTACTAATCGTTGGGGTGCGTTCAGGTAGCCTGAGCCACTGGTAACTTTCTTACCATCACCTGCGGAGATGATTATGTCAATAGTTCCAAAATTTCTGCAGCCTGGCTGATGCATATCACGCAATTCCTGGGGCATCTGCATATAAGCCAAGGCTTCGAGAAACTCTGCACTCGGCGGTATGTGTCCACGAGCTTCCGTGCCTCGTGCTTGTGCCTCGCGCCGTAGTACGTGACAGATGGCTTTCCATCGCTCCTCCACGGGCGAAGTGACATCCTTGAACCTGCTCACACTGCTCGCCATGATATTTGTGGGCAGTAGGACCCAGGGTCGCTCGGCGAGGTAATCGACTCGGGTACCAGCAAAGACCTGATGAAGAGATTTTGTTCCAGAGCGTATGTCGTGCGCAGAAATGAGGACACAGCTCGCCAGCTCTCCGTTGAAGAAGACGTCAATTTTGAGATTGGTCTTGAGCTTATCCAGACCCGATATGAAAGTTTTATCTGACAGCTGTACATGGAGGACAAGAGCCTTAGGCTTTGTGCCTGTATCGGTCTGTTCCCCGCAGTCGCAGGGTGTTTCGTCTTCTGTGGTTTGCTGAGGGAGCGCAACCTGGGCCTGCATGAAAGGGGCATTGCCTAGCCAGTTCAGATCAAAGCCGGCGCAGTCATCGGAAAATCGCACGGCTTTTTCAGGAAGCAGCTTGCTTGTTAGGAGCTTCTTCTCTGCTGCCTCGCATTGCCGCCTGGCGATCTCGCCTTTCCTAGCGACGATATTGCGCGTAATGCTTTCAGATAAAGGCAACGTACCCAGGCGCACCGAGACGCCTCTCGCATGATAGGTAGGCATGCTCGAAAGGCGACGTCGTGGCTAGCAATATCAATTGTGCGACAGAAGGTGTCTGTATAAGCCGTGCCCCGCCCACCGAGGTGGGTGGTATGGCGGCGTGCAATTGTGGGCGGGTGATGTGTGTAATCTTGTGGGCTCGATCCGTTGTTGCCGGCACGGTCGAGCGTGCCTTCCCCATGAGTCCTCCAAGGAGTCCACTCACCATCCTTTACGGACGCTAGCGCAGAATCGGGACAGCGACAATGAGGGGAGCAGAAAACACGCCATGCTTTTAACACTTCGGCCGCCAGACTCCATCGCTGCTGTTCTATTACTCCGTCCTGTTGGCCGGCCAGTCATCCGTGACGACACCCATCGACATCGGCGTCCCCCCCAGAACATCGCCTAGTTCCTCCATGGTTCTTTTATACACGCTCGCGACATTGCGTTCTTCCCACCCAGGGTTGTCTTCGTCGTCATGGTTGGTTCCGAATCCTTCAAATGCCACGGTATCCTGACGAACGCCCGCCAGTATGCTGACTTCTTTTTCAGGATCCGGTGTCACCGGTTCGTCTGTGTCGTCGCTTCCGGCCATGCTCTCTCTGCTGATAACACGTGCAACCGTAAGCCGCGTTCTAGTAACGATGCCCTTCAGCCGGACCTTGTCGGTCGTAGACACGCTCCTGCCATGCTCGAAACCGGGGAGGCAGTCTCCCGTCGTGGCGTCGTGACCTGTCAGAAGGGAGGAGAAGGCGAAATCAAGTTTCAAGAGAAGACGGAATGTTGCGTGAGTAGAACGAGAAGACACGTCAAAGACTGGCAGGAACTCGGCGGTCAAGATGGCGATATTCAAGAGGTAGGGAAGCTGTAAATTGGCTATGAGGATCGTCAGTGAGGTTTGCCCTAGAAGGACACGGCGACATACGAGATGCAGACACCCAGACGACGTCCAATAGTCCCTCCAAGTCGATTGCGGCCTCCCAAAAGGCGCGATAGCCTAATGACTCCCCCGGTGCGGGCTTGGTCTTCCTCTTTGTGAGGCGATTGTCAACGCGCTTTTGTATGCGATTCACGCCTTGGTCAAGATAGCCGATCAATTCGCTTTCTCTCTGACCGCCGGGCTTGAGCGGACTGCGCCGTGGTTGGGGCAAGGGCGATGAGTGCTGTGATAGTGCCATGGAGGAGGCTGACGGGACGGATGAATTCTTGTCGTACGCTCGATTGTACGGGAGGTTGAAAAAGGGGGGGGGGGGGAGGCTGATCAGACAAGGCGTCGGGGATGGATTTCCTCTGCATGGCATGGGAATTGCCCGACGGGTGCTCCGCTGTGTCCCCGTCTGCGCCGATTGGCGTTAAGCCGAGCCGGTTGGCCGTCGGAGTCGATATTCCGTACCGGCAGCACTACTACCGAGTACCACTCACTACCTAGGTAGTACCTACTGTGGCACCTAGTACCGTGGTACCTAGTACTATGGTACCTAGTGGCCTGACTCACCTGGTTAGCACGCCTGTTGGTGGCCAGCTCATCTATCACTACGCCTCGTTCCGCCGAATACGCTTTCGTATGTTTTCGGGGGTCGATGGCAGGGTGGATTTGGTTGGGACTACGTTTGGGGTAAAGAGAGAGCGCATCCTGGTCGTTCCAAGGCGGCAACAGCAGCTGTGATTGGCGGGCAGTTCGCACCGTCCATGGTAACATACCACGTACCAGCGAGACGATGATCGGTGGTGTACTCCAGCGCTCCGTCACGTGGCTAGATGTACTTGACATGCTTGTTTCTGGCCTAGCGCGGCCATCAAGGACGTGAGAGCTCCCCCGCACCTGTGGGCCAACGAGACGCATGCAATCGCAACAGGCAAGCGCGCCCTGCAGCCGCCCTACCTGGTGGCATCATCGCCCTCCAGCCCTAAGGATGGGTGACTCAGTGGAAGCCATCATGTATAAGATTACACATGGCCCAGCCCCAGCCCCATCGCCATCCTCTCTTTGCTCGTAGCGCCCCTTGCCTTCCTGCCCCCTCGACCCTCCCCATATAACCCTGCATGATATGCGTTCCAGTGTCTCCTCAAACACCTCGGTGCTCTCGCAGTCCAGCGCCCTACAGCAGATCGGGAGTCAGATTGGCTACAAAGTCAGAAACATCGCCCATTATGGCCAGCCGAGGATCGAAATTGAGCTCCTGGACTGCCATGGTCCGCGCAGAGCGATTCCCAGCTACTCCACCATGGACACAATCCAAGGAATCGCCACCATCACCGCCATGCATGACACGCGATTCGAAGACGTCGACATTGCGTTTGTAGGTGAGTACACGGGCGCCCAGTCTCCTCACCCTCGATTAGGATCAATAGGATCAATCCATCCTGACGCATCCCTAGGTACCAGCGAGGCGTTTGTGAACAGAATGACTACCGCACCAACGGTTTCGGGGCGCAGTGAAGCGCGTCACCGATTCCTGGTACTGAGGCAACCCATCGCAGAAACGGACTTCCCCTCGCCCCGAATCTTCGAAGCAGGACGAGTCTATAAGTTCCCATTCACGTTCAGCATTCCCCAGCAACTGCTTCCCAAAGCTTGCTTTCACAAGGTTGTCTCGGATCATGTCCGTGACATGCACTGCCTTTTGCCACCAAGCCTAGGAGACCCAGACATTGCTGGCTTTGGCTCCACATTACTCGACGATCTGGCCCCAGAAATGTCCAAGATTGTTTACAGTATCAAAGTCAAGATTGCTCACGTACAGCCATCCGAGGGAATTTCAGTCCTGGCCGAGAGGGCCAAGAGAGTCCGGGTCAAGCCAGCGCTCGCGGAACAGCCACCGCTCAACATCGATAATAGCAGGGAATACCAACCGCGACAAGAGAAGACTATAAGGAAAGGACTGTTCAAAGGCAAACTCGGAACATTGACGGCCAGGACAGTCCAGCCACGGCCACTCGTCATTCCAGGGGCACGCACGACAGACAACGAACCGATTTCCACAATGTCCAAAGTGGTCCTGCGCTTCGATCCCTTCGAGGAAGACTACAGCCCCCCCAAAATGAACTCATTGGCAACCAAGATCAAGGTTTCGACTTTCTACGCCTCCACGCCAAGGCAAAACTTTCCTACGCGCTTCACGCTTGGATTAGATCAATCACAGGGGCTTTTCGAAGAAAAAGTTCCCCTCTCTGACCTCTGCATTGCATCGGCTCAGTGGGAAGCTCATGGACCAGATTCAACCCCTATGGCTCAGGACATGGTTCGCCGGGACTCGGGCGTGTCAGATAACGCATTCACGAGTGATTCCGAGAGGGCCTTTGCGGCTGGCGTCTTGCCTCCTTCCAAGGACTATAAGCAGGGCAGGTTCTACACCGCCCAGATCCTAGTACCCATCACCTTGCCGTTCAATAAGAACTTCATCCCCACCTTTCACTCCTGTCTGATCTCAAGGACATACACACTCTCGCTGAAAATGGCGGCGCAAGGGCTGAGTCTGTCCCTCAAAGTCCCCGTTCAAGTGTGCGCCCAAGGCAGTGAAGCAGGCATGAGAAATGCGAGGGCGAGAAGCGTGGAAGAAACGGTCTTGCGTCAGATTTCTGAATCATCCATACCGCGCAGCGTATCATCCTTCGTTACTGACGTCCAACGTAGCGGGGTGATGGATGGTAGAGACGAGCTACCTCCTGACTACGCAGCTTGGACATCTCCATCCACTCGATATCGTACGTCGGTGTCGCTTGTCGCGTGAGTAGCTGGAGCCAAGACACCTTGTTGCTAAGGAGCAAGGATTGTCGGACCCTCGCTTCCGTTTCCGACCGTTTTTGGTGTCGGCGTTGGCCGCAACGCAACGTTGGCGATGTCAAGTCTTGCATTTTGCTCGGCTTCCTTCTTTCCCCTTCGATTTCCTCTTCGGAGTCGGTTCCTTCACAAGCTAGATACCCCTTTTTGTTTGAACAGATTGCCTTTGCCACAGAATGTGTAACCATCTTCTCCTCGTCCCTTCCTTCCGACCATGCGTCATCTCACCACGCACGCGTATGGTTGTGCAACTCCATGCTGGGCCGGCCTCTCTGTGGCCTTGCCTGAGACAACCACGATAATGACCACGTTGGTTGATCCTAGAGAGACCAGATTGTAGGAAACATATAGCTCGCCCCTCACTCAGCCAGGGTCGCAATGTCTTGGGGGTTGTGTGACGCGTAGAGAGTTCCCTTACTTCGATCATGGCGCCACGTTACATGTTGCTGTGACCCTTGTTGCCATAAGAGAAGATGGACGCCAAAGAGCAGCCGACGGGCCAATTTCATAGTTAAAACTCGCTCTCTTGCGTGAAAAGATACACTGCATACCATGTCACAAGAACCACAGCAGAGCGGACAGCAGCAGCTCTACACACTCACCAGGCAGTCGGCAACGCGCCACGCCGGCCCCATTACGGTATGACAATCATCGCCTTTCAAATCGGTCATGCGGCGGTTTTCGAAGCGGTTCCGCGCACCCCGTCCATCCCCTGGGAGCCACGAATCGGCCAGTCGTCAGAGTTCGACCCCAGAGACGCACGCAGTGCGGGGGGAAGACGAGCGACCGATCTTGGAGACACCACAGTCCAGGACAAATAACGCATCGTGCGCTGTAACGCATTCCATACCCTTGGACGCGATTGCAGACGAGCTGAGCGCGATCAGCAGTCGCATAGACCAATTGAAAGGCATCATCAACGCCAACCGATCTACTTTTGCGCAGATGACAGAGATCAAACACGGGCTGCGGAATGCACATCGTGTTGTCGAGCATTTCCAAATGACACAGTGCCGCGCTATCAGCGAGGAGATCGAGGCGCTGGCGCAGGAGACGACGCGACATTCATGGCAGTCGTACAAAAGCGCCGTGGTCCTGGAGGAGCGATTGAAAAGCTTACAGAGCGACGATGACAGTGTGAAGGAGGTGATGGACGAGGATCCAGCTTCGCCTGCTGTGAGCCCACGAGAGCATGCAACGGGAGTGTACGTGCCCACGGGTGCGCAGAAACCGACGAGGAGTAGTAGGAGGAGAGAGTCTTGTAGAGAGTTGCGCCTCTCGGGTCCTTTCCATTCGGACAAGCAGCAAGATACGATACCAGACACCCTGTCAACGGATGATGAAACCGCAAGCATCGCATCGGGAAGTACCATGCGTACCGTCAGAGGCGCGCAGTTTGTGGCGCGCAGAACTTCGTTCGCCTCCACCGTGAGCTCAGAGTCTTCCGAGACCAATTCGGCGCCTTTCCCACAGCCTAAAGAAGAGGTCACGAGGCGAATTCAGCAAGAAGAAGCTAACCCGCGATTCACGCTGAACGAGCCTGACAGAGTGCGACTAGGTAGTTGCGAAGGCCCTTCGGTTTCCGCCATGGTTATGACCGGGTACAAGGACGACGCGCTCATACTACCCAACCTGTACTACATCAAATTGCATGAATTGCGCGCACTCATGGCATGGATGGTCGAGACCGATGTGGTGGCACGCTCTGGCTCGATCAGCTGTGTGGAGAAGGTACTGCAATGCGTGCAGCTGTTGCAAACCGGTTGTCGCTACGAGTCGGTGGCCGTGGTGTTTTCCCGTTCACCGCGCCAGATCCAAGCGTCGTGCCTGGAGGTCATGGGGGCTCTACTGCGACTGCACAGCGAGACAGTGAACCAGGCGGGAGACCAGGAGATGTACATGCCGTTGTGGAAGATTTGGAGAAAGTTTGAGGTGACGGAGGGCAGGGCAGGCCTCTACTACGGCTTTCGCTGGATGGAGGTGGCCAAGGTGCTGGTGACGCTGAATCTGTACATTGCAAGGTGGCGCAAGCAGGGCATGTTCGCGACGGATGGGCCGACGTTTCTCTGGGGGAGGTTTTTCGTCCCTCGGGACAGCAAAGGCTTGGAGGCTCCGAGGAGCGTTGTGGAGGAGGCGAAAAGTGCAGCCTTGGGCCAGGATGACGACGACAACGACGACGACGACGACGACGATGATGATGGCGAAAGCTTGACGGAAGCGGCTTTGCGTGATTAACGCCACGCTTGACTGGGACCGAGTCCATGTTTCATGCGGTACTAAACCACTTGCTCGTAGTAGGTAGTCATTAGCTTGGGCCCTGCGCATGTAACTCTTGCCACAACCCTGCCGTCTGCGTGAGACGGGGCGGCGATGCGCATCTTGCCTTCGGGCCGAGTGGAGAGTCTTTCTGGAAGAAGTTTCCCTACCTGTGTCCGTGGCTGTCGACGGCATACGAGCCACAGTGAAGAAAGCACCATCGCCGGAGAGGAGCAGCTTGTCGGTCCTCGGCAAAGCGGTGAGCTAATCCACAATGCAGCGTAGTAGACCACAGGCAAAACAGCCAATGACAGGCTCTAATGCGCATTCTCGTTAGCTCACTCCTTAATCGACAGGGTCACCACGACTACTTCTTTTCTCATAGCAGGCTTGTCTCACAATAGAGCCCCGACGCTCCCTTCCCCTCGTTTGCACTTTGCTGCTTGCTTCTTCCTGGCCTCAGTTACCAGCCCAGTCACTCCTTCGCCGTGCTACTCCACTCATTCATTGCGCGTCTGGACTACGCGCGACATCACGCTCTTTCACTCCACACATCACCACCCACATACTATAGCAGGGCAAGATGAAGACCTTGACCGCCTCTACCCTCGCGCTTCTGGCCGCGCTTGTGCCCACCACCTTTGCGCAGACCCACACGCTCTGCAACCCGCTCAACACCACAGGATGCCCTCCCATGCAGGCCCTCGGCGGCAACGCCACCTTCAACTTCAATAAGACCGGCATTCCCAGCAACGACAAGGTCTGGGTCAAGACGAACCGGGGCAAAATCGACTGGGTGGAAAAGGGCGCTACCTTCACGGTAGAGCGTTCTGGCGACGCACCAACCGCCAGTTCCAAATTCTACATGCTTTTCGGTCGTCTCGAGGTAGTCATGAAGGTCGCGACGGGCAAGGGCATCATCTCGAGTGCAATCCTGCAGTCCGAAGCGCTGGACGAGATCGATTTCGAATGGAAGGGGAGCAACTCGAGTATTCTGACCAACTACTTTGTATGCGTCTCTCCTTCGTCGCAAGACGCTCGCAGACCTCCAATCAATCTAATGTGGTGACTGTAGGGCAAGGGCGACGTCTCCTCGTATGACCGTGGCAAAGACTTCGACCTCGGCTTTGTCCCGCAAGACGACTTCCACAACTACACCATCGACTGGACCAAGGATCGCATCCAATGGTGGGTCGATGGCAAGAAGATTCGCGAGCTGACTCCCTCGGAAGCAAAGGGTGGCACCCGTTACCCCCAAACACCCATGAACGTGCGCCTGGGTATATGGGCTGCCGGTGACACCAAGAACAATAACATCGGTGTGGTTGAATGGGCAGGCGGCGAGACCGACTTTTCTAAGAGCCCGTACACAATGACAGTGCAAAGTGTCCATGCGCAAGATTACACAGAGGGCGCGGAGTACTCATGGGACAACATGGACGCTTCTGGTGATTGGCAAAAGGTCAAGGTTATCGCGTATGTTTTGCCACACTGCGTTGCCATGGTGTAATCCGAGCCTGCTTGCTAATGAACCTGTAGCGGCAAGTCTCAAGTCCTCAAAGAAATACAGTCCCCTTCTGGCGTACGTAACCGCTGGACTGCCCTCCCCGCAGGCGCTAAAGTTGGAATAATTGCTGGATCATTGGGTGCTTTCGCTCTCGGCGTCTTGGTAATGAGTAAGTCTTCACTCGCTATCACCCCACCCCTACAAGAACATGTGCTAAATCGTAACAGTCTTCTTCTGCATCAAGCAACGCCGCCTAGGCCGCAAGGAACACGCCGCCCTGGTCGCCGAAGAGCAGAAGGAAGCCGCTGAACTGCAAGAGTACAAGACGCAGATGAAGAACGGCAAGTTTGGTATGGGGTCCCCCTACGGGCGCGTATAAGGCAACCCTAGTGTATGTCGGTCTGTGCTTTGGACCACAGGCGAAACATGTCACGATCTCTCGGTATCTCTTTTACGTTGGCAGTTTCTTTTATACCCTTGTGCTGTTAGACGGATGTTTGATGCTTGTAGTTCAGGGTGCTCCCACTAGACCTTCGTTTCATGAGTTTATGAGTTTTCAAAATGCGGGCTATCTTCTCGGCATTGTGCCCTCGTGCGTGACGTGTGGTGCTTCGAGTGATTTCTTCGTTTCTGGATTGGTGGTTGGTTGATGATGAGGCTATTTCGCTGGCACTGTGGTAGAGGGTGCTTTTGGAACTTGCTCGCGTACAAGAACGAAAACCCTTGCCCTTGCCGTATACGGACAGTACTGGTACTACGCCCAACGTTCTTTGGGGGGGGGAGGGGAGGTGGGATTAGTATGTAATATACAGATGTGTACCAGGAAAATTTGATATTGTCATGATTGAATCTCCACATTACTCCAATTAACAAAGCCGCGTCTTTTTCCACGCTCAACGCATGGGGAAGGTAGGTAGTAAGTACATCAGAGAGCGAAACAAACAAACAAGCAAGCAAGCAAGCAAGCAAATGGGATTCCATCATGCTTTAGCAACCAACACTCTCTAGGCCTTTGCACGAGCATCTTCAGCCGGTTGGGTAGCCCAGTTCCAGCCGTCGCGCAGTCGACGGGTCGCGTTTAATAGTGGGTTGGAATGTAAGGGGTTGTGGTGGCGGGAGATGGCGGAGCGGGGTGCTCGGAG
>Ga0182210_1000376_pt1 | contig 10831 bp, 11 predicted proteins | sample G5R1MG_19_FD_129670 | JGI IMG/M metagenome (GOLD analysis project Ga0182210, IMG submission 129670) | Switchgrass phyllosphere microbial communities from Michigan, USA - G5R1_MAIN_03OCT2016_LD1 MG | ecosystem: Host-associated > Plants > Phyllosphere > Phylloplane/Leaf | place: USA: Michigan... | reverse complement strand
ATTAGAATTAGACGACCTTTGGAGGAATTATATGGGGCTCTTTCAACATGAGTCCTGTGTCGATACTATTTAGGGCACGGAAGACGATCCTCCGCCAATACAGACCCTGTTAGATCGAGACCAAGGCTGACTACCTATGGCGATGGCAGCGGACTGATAATTCATGCACTATACCATCATTAGTAAACAAAAAAGAAACTTCGATCTCGCAAGAGCATTCTACGGCTTCATCCTGAACAATCGTACAGTCTCCAGTAATTTGATGCTAGAATCATAATCATAGGGCGTCCTATATGTCAAGGTGAAATTATCCACAACTACAAAGTATTGTGAGCTTCGGATCTTTTGTGATTTACATAATCCCGCGCTCACTGGGGCGGAGTTATGGTGTGGCTGTGACCTCTGTTGATCCAGTGCAAGCCAGTATGTACTCGCGTAGCCGGCCTTATTATGCGCCCGAGATTTAATTCAATAGATGAACGGTAGGATCCGTTAGTAAAATGTAATCCTAGCTGCTATTTGGGGCGAGAGATGATGCAGATAGCTTCTTATAAGGCCATTGTAAAAGTTTCCACCATTCCCTACTTAAGATTATACCTTCTTTCATCTCGGATTTAACGCATACTGTTTGATCATGTTACATCCGTGTTTCTACTGGAGGCGAAAATTGAGGGAAGATGACCGCACCAGAAGCTGTTTTGATGTCGCAAGACTCTCCTATAACTACAAGATTAGTAATATGAGGAATAATGAGTATCCGATGCTCAAAGGTACCTTGCATGACCATGAGCCCATTACAGATGGCTAACACTTGATAGGTACAACATACTTTGATCACGGTGGTACTACCCTTGCTTCAAAATCACTGCTAGATTTGTTTAGTAAAAAAATGCAAGGCACTCTTCTGGCAAACCCACACTCGGACGCAATACATCCCAGCGCATCAGCCATGATGATAGAAGAGACACGAAGAGAGGTACTGAAGATGTTCAATGCTGATCCAAAACATTTTGATATTGTATTCACTGCCAATGCAACTGCCTCGATCAAGCTTGTTGCTGAAGGTTTCTCCGGAAACGAAGAGGGGTTCGACTATTACTATCACCTCAACAGTCATACTAGCCTTGTCGGAGTTAGAGAGTTAGCTACTAATCACCAGTGTCTTATGTCTCGAGAGAGTGTCAACTCCTGGCTTGCGGGTCCAATTCGCGGATCAAATGCTTGCAATGGCGAGAGACCTACTCTGTTCGCATACCCGGCGCAATCTAATATGAATGGCGAGCGTCTTCCATTAGACTGGCCAGGGAGGCTGCGAATCTCCTCCCACCATCCAAGAACTTATACGCTATTAGATGCTGCGGCATTGGTTACTACGACTCCTCTGGATTTGGGTAATCACATGCTGGCTCCTGACTTCGTAGCACTTTCGTTCTATAAGATTTTTGGCTTTCCGGATCTCGGTGCTCTAATTGTCCGTAAGGCTTCTGGTCACGTGTTTGATTTCCGGAGGTATTTTGGTGGGGGTACGACAGAAATGGTCACATGTACCGACAATCCATGGGTTGCGCGCAAGCAATCGAGCCTGCATACCAGATTAGAGGACGGTACAGTCGCGATACGTAATATCCTGGCACTAAACTGTGCTCTGAAGACGCACAGGTTTCTATTTGGTCAGCTCGAGGAAATTTCCAAACACACTTCTTGGCTGGCAAATCATCTCTTCCAGCAACTAGTCAATCTCCGCCACCATAATGGCTCTCCGATGTGTCATTTCTATATTTCGGCCACTTCCAACTACAGTGAAAGAAGTACACAGGGAGCAACTTTGGCCTTCAATATTCGCCGGAGTAATGGCTCATGGATAGGCTGTTGGCATGTTGGCGCAGCGCTGAGAGGAGATGGTATCTACGTCCGGACTGGCAGCCTTTGTAATCCAGCTGGAGCAGCCAAGGCTCTTGGTGTGAACTTAGAATGGATGCGAAGCGCTTTTGATGAAGGATTTCGCTGCAACACCGAGGTCGATGTCCTCAGAGGAGTACCGATCGGAATGGTTCGAGCCAGCCTGGGAGCAATGAGTACTCTGGACGACGTTGAGATACTAGTTGACTCCATTAAACGCCACTACAGGGAGGAGAAAAAAGTCAAAATGCCGGAGCTGAGTTCGCTCAACTTAGGCCATTCCGATCATAGGCCATTCAGCTGCAGAAATGACGAAACAAGTTTTAGATGTATATCAGAGGATGTAAAGAATGACACCGCGCCGCCATCGTGTATTCCTAGCGGGGGACGGGCTATGTTGCGGGTTCACAGGAGGTTTTTGAGGAGCTGTCTTTACAGACGTAGAAGGCGGAGCCCATGCGGCCTACCAAGCGGTGCCTGTAAATGAGCATCATCATATTTATCTGTTGTTATTGCGTGTTGCACATTAAATTTTTACCCAATATCAGTAAACTGACTTTTATGATGTGGTTTGCAGTCATATAAGCTTCAATGCGCTGTAGTTTTCATCCAGTTACTTTCGTGTCAGAAAATTCTGCAACGCCTGACCCGATGCCCAATATACAGGCCTAAAACGCGTGACAATGACATGTATTCAGAGATCGTTCCATTACTTGCTCCGATATTACGTACCGAACGGCCATAGCTTCTGCCAGATGTCCCTCTACTCCTCATTTTGGGCGAATTCATCCATTAGTTGAGGTTTCAATTGTGTAAAAGCGTCTAGAGCTTCGTCATAGAGCTCTGTTCTCACAATGCCTTGCTCCAGGAACAGCTCACTAAGGGATTGCTGAATCGATCGCATCATTTCCATTCCATCCCACGAGCAACACCGTCAACATCTTCTTCCATCTCATGTCGCTCTTGTTTCGTGAATGAGAATGGATAGGGCGTGCCGTCATAACCAGGTAATGTATTCCAGATTGCCTCTAAATCAGCAACCTGTCGGAGGTAAGATGCTTCCCCGTCAACTAGGATGTTGCGTGCTAGGAGTAGAAGCAAATAGCCCGTTGTTTGCTGGAAATCAAAGGCAGCATAGAGACGTGGGTTTCGATGGTGAGTCAAAGTATTGTAGAGAGAGCAAAGTGACTGTTGCAGGTACAGCATCGTTGCAGCCTTTATGGCAGAGCCAGTAAGTCGTTTTATATTATCAGGCTGTTTCGGTCGCTCTAAACCAATGACAGGTGGACCGTCATAATCAATGATCTGGGGTTGCCGTCCCAGGAAGTAGAGAGGAGCTATCTCCGTAGATTGCCAATCAATCGACCCCAGCACCTTCGTAGGTTCATTAGGGTCGACGAAGATGTTTGCGACGTGCAAGTCGCCGTGCCAGAGATGCGCTGTCGAGATAGTTGGGTCATTAGGAAGCAAATGCTTGATCAGTTTTAGATAGCAATGCAGAGCTTTGAGTTTCTTCTCTTTTGTTGGCAAGTTCCAGGACCACATAGTGTGATTGGAGATTTTGGGAGATTAGGCAGTTTTTCAATACAAGCCAGCTCTCTTTGGCCTATTGCGATGTGGTATTCTTCCAGAGATGACCCTGGCTCGTCAGTCAATGCAGTGTAAAGTATCCCGTTTGTACTCACAAGGGCCTCGATCAAAATCAACAGTATCTCTTTTGTTATCAATCATCTCACGGCCTGTTGAAGGGCCAATCACAAATGCAGAATCTGTGGTCTCACTGCCGTTAGCATCAATGTATAGGGGCCCATCTACAACTGCTCCTGGTAGATCCTTTGAGTAATACAGGCTCCTATATTGTTTAAATGATATAGATGTCCAAGATTTTTGAAAGCCTGCAATGGCTTTGACTACCGTGAAACGATCTTCAATGCTCATTTCGGGCCATACGCGTTCTAGTTCAATCCCCGGTACCTTTTCCATGATGATGTACTCGGCGCCTACGCGATTTTCGTTGGCTCTAGAGTTCCAGGCTAAAACTTCTGGTACAGGTGTCCTAAGAACAGTTTTGGCCTACAAGTTATAAGTTGAAAGTTAATGATCTGGTCCACGGGAATCTACGCACGAATCCCATGGTGGCGACTTCGCTTGCCGTGGTATAGTGCGATATACCGGCATTAGGATTGGGTACTTTTGCCACGACTTGTGGACCGTTGTTCATAGTGAGTAGCAGGCTCTTGTTGTACATGCCATCCGAATATTTCTCAATGCGGACACACTCCTCTGCTCCTATGGCCTCAGCGGCACACCGGGCTAGTTCATTGACGTCATAATGAACATGGCGTTGCGCGAGTTCATACTTCTCGTCACACAAGAATCGCCCACGAGTGTAGTTGAACAGTTCATTGCCATATCTTAAGTCTGTGAGGGTGAGCCAAGCACCACAATGTGGGCTTTAACGATTTACCAGGAAGTGGACGCTCGGAACAGTGTAAGGCTGTTCGCGCTAACATGTTTCGTTGAATTGGGAAAGCGGGGTTATGAACGTATCTTCTTAGAAGCGTGTTGCACCTCATGATCACGATGGTTCTTACTCAACAGGACCCCGAGCAACGATAGCTACAGAATTAGCTTGCGCCAAGCACTTTTAGTTTGGCATTTGGGCATGTTTCACTCTGAAACTTCAATCAGCCACATTAGCGTTATTTCGATCTTTACATGGTAAGTATTCAGCGAGTTATGAAAGGCTCGGGCCGTTTCTAAGCATTTTATGGTAGAGTAGTCTTTCTGGAGGGCGATACGCCCGGCTAGTGACTATTGCTTTGGTCACAGACTCGCAATACAGGATTGTGGGGCCTGTCAATCCCCACTCCGGCTACATGGCCGACGCAATCATCTACCCGTTCTTGGATTGCAGCATTGAACAGTATTCATTATCGGCCTTTGCCTGACAGCCAATGACCCCTTGGTCTATGCGAGCGTGTCACACCTTGTTGTAAATTTGATAGGTTGTGATGACACAATAAACATCCATCGCAGGTGCTTACCTGTGCGAAAAGTTTGCTGCGTGCATAAGCGAACGTAACAGAGTTGGAGGGCTTGAATTTTCCCCTGATTATCAACAGCATAAAGGGTCAGCAATCAACTGAAGACTTTGCAGCATAACTACCTATTACCTCGATTAACTAGAAAACAAACCGAACTACTTAGAATCATTATACCCTAGTGTTGCCAAACTCCAATCTTGGAATCGTCCGACTGCCCTCTTAGCACCAACAACGGTGCAAAGACTTATTATACCCTTGGCATATAAGAACAGTATCTGGTGAGTGATTTATGCATGCTTCATGGCTTGTTTTACTTGAATTCATCTCTAGCAACTATGGGTCGTTCCCTAAAGTCTTCACTCAAGGATCCCAGACCATGGGTTTTCCAGAACAAATCCCGAGTGCAAACTGTCAGGCAGTGCGCCGACATGGCCTAGAGTGGCCCGGCCTGAGAGCCTTGAGGGGCATAGATACTATTTAATTTACGATCTTCTAGCTTGGTGGAAGATTGCTATCGGAGAAGTGGAACCTGAAGTGCTGGTTGAAAAGTTGTTCGATGATTTGGAGAACAGTTTGAAAGATTAGCCAGGAAAGTAAAGGTTGGCCGCGGGCTCAAAGACGCAGAAAACAGTGCTACGCACGGAACAAGTGTATTGAGAGGATTGAGGCCCCTCAGAGAGACTCCATCGTTACAGTAAGGAAAGCCAAGGCACTAGGCCTAATCTGGTGGACGGCAGGCTCCATCAGTGAATGATACAAGAGCGACATAGCATGCGCTGTACAATCGCAAACGTTTGCATCTCAGGAACAATGAATTATTAGCGCTGTTTTCTGTTTTCCCTGCTGTGAATGATGTCATCACTTTTGACTCAGGTAACATCAATAACTGCTATTGGCTTTTGTGGGCATCTGTGGTGACTGTGATAATGATGAGGGCATCGCCGTTGGTCATTGCCATCAACAAACCCTCAGATACAAGGACTAAGAAATTTATCAATAGTTTGATTCGGTAAAAATGGTAATGGTGTGGTGTAGCGGTACATTTGGCATAAGTATTATTTTTGCCCGCCAGTGAGAAATTTTGTTGCCTCTGGAACTTGTTAAAGTATTTTATCTCTATCTCACGACTTGATTAGTGATTCTGCGTGATGCACTTGGTCAAAGTATACACTTTGTGCAGTTAGAGTATCGACATCGATAACTGGCCCCTGATAAGTGTTCTTTGCCCAAACATAGTAGTAGATTGCCGCGAATATTGTGATCAAACTAGTGACCAAGACGGACCAGTTCATGTTTTCCACGGTTACCTCCGCTATATTCGGCCAGAAGCTGAAAAAGAAGACGAATAAGACATAAATGAAGGCGAATATGTTGTTTGCAATACCCAGAGCACCAGGAACTCTCCATGGCCCCCAGCGAATTCGCATCTTTCCATCAGAAGTTGATGCGGTTTCGAAAGATCCATTATCAACGACTATAGCCCCGGTGCAACGTCGGTAGAGTAGGAGTGATGTAGTCAGTAAGTACGATCCAAACAATCCGGCGATTGCGATCGAGAGAACTCCATTGAATGCGGCAACGGATCCCATGTTGATAAGACCTAAGAGACAGGTAATGACACTTGTCACAAGGACGGCGTATGTTGGAATCGAGGTCCTTTTACTGATCTGTTCGGTAGTGTTAGTAAGGAGCACGGCGCAAGAAAAGGTTCAAAGACGTGCCTTGCTCAAAGTGCGCCAACCTGGAACACCTCGGTCTCGTGCGAACGCCCAGCAGATACGCGATATTGAGGCTGTCATTCCGGCGCTTGAAGTGGTAGTCATAGTGAAAACAATGGATAGCATGATTGCAGCGCCGACTCTCGACCGGACTGCGTTGTGGAAAATGACCACAAAAGGAAAGGCAGCCTTGCCTTCAAGCACAGAGTTCAAATCACCCATGCGCATTAAGACGGTAAGTATCATACCGAAACCCAGAGCACCGTTTATCGCTATGCCCAACATAATTGAGCGGGGAATGATAGTCTGTGCATCGCGTATCTCTTCGGCCAGCTGCTTGAGTCAGCAATCGAAACCGGGCATACAATTTGGGGGAGGAGACGGGATTTAGAGCATACATGTACGGGGCCATCGCCACCTAAAAAGTTATCAGCCAACAGTTTCCAGCTTCAAGCTTAACGTGACTTACCAACGAATGCGGTCACGCTGCCCATGAGACCGATACAAAAGGACAATCCCTGGGTATTCCAGCCTCCGAGATTGAGGAAGGTAGTAAACACTTCCCTGGCATCTCCATGAGGTCCAAGTACCAAAAGCGGTATTAAAATGGCGAAAAACCCGAAGATGTGCAAGACCAGAACCCCCCCTTCAAATCTCGGTAATAGCGATCCTGCTGCCACATTGATAATGACACAAACGAGCATGACAGCCCAGTATAAAAGTACAATATGCCAGGTCTTAGGGATATAGGTGTCTGGTCTGACAAGGACTATCAGCGCTTGGATCAGCCCACCAGTGAAGAAGCCCCCGGAAGCGGCCGAGGCTATCCAGCCCCAAAGAGTGAGCCATGCTACACAAGATTAGATCATTGTACTGCAAATTCTTGTAATGGAGCTAGATACGTACCTGAAACGTAACTGAGGAGTTTCTCTGAGCCTCGCGGTGCAAGCATTGCCACCCAATGATACTGTCCACCAGATGTGGGAGCGCTATGAAGAATTTAGGATAGTTCTCGGGTATGAAGAGAAGGACTGACATGGATACCAATTCGGATAGCACGGCATAGGTAGAAGTAGTTCCGATCCAGACAAGAAGATAGCCATAGATGAGACCTGCAGGACCACCACTAAGGAGATTGCTTAGCCTTAATCATGAAAACTAATAGGAAAAGGCTTACTTCTGGACGCTGATAAGGAACAAACTTGATTTGTTAGCATAGGAGTTAACCCCTAATGGGTAGACCTACGACAAAGAGCCCTCCCAAGTAATCAACACGGTACAGCTATAGCCTAGGATAGCGAGGGGACCAAATCGTCTCTATTTGTAATCGTCAATATTTGCTATACCTACAATGGACATAACGTTTGACTTACCTTTAAAACAGATTTCTTTCCTAGCCTTGCCAGAGCCAAGGTATCGCGCGTATCGTCTTGGCCAATAGGATTGGTGCTCAGCTCAATGTCACCACCTTTCGATGTAAGAGATGCCATATTGCTCATATGTTTCAACCCTCCAGACAATCCGGAAAGCTTGAATAAAGGGTTGGAGAATCGAGCAGATGAATGTTGTCCGGCTGGCTATATAGAACAATTGGTTATTCGACCACATGTGACCGAAAAAGGCCCCGCAAAATTCGGAGTCCTCGCCGTACTTAATAGGGCCGCGTCTACCTGCAAGGATGTAGGGATTAGAAGGATCGGCTCAACAAGGTCTTGCACTTATCAGGGAAACTTATAGGGTACATCGCATAAGTGTTCTACTCGGCCACCGAAAGCGAGATTTCAGTGGGGCTAGCACGTTTCCTTAATTGGAGCGATTTTCCCCCTGCGTCCTTATAAAAATTTCCTCCAAATTCGTTCAAGTAAATAGCCCTTCAAGATAGGAGTACCTACGTACCAAGTACAAGGTTTATGAGACCCGTATAGGTAGTTGAAAAACATTATACACAGCATAAAGCGTCTAGTTCTTCCGTGTGTGCTTAGACCGCTGGGTAGAATTTCGGAGCAAACTGGGTATGAGACAACTAGGTAGAACACTATACTATTATAATCTGTCCCACCGACAAGGTTATGCCAGTATGTTGCCTATGCACTGCGATATATAGTAATGGCTAGCATCGTTTCAGCCTGAATTTTGCCTCAATATCGATGCATGCCAATCATTATGAGGCAGCATCGTTTTGCTTCCTAAAAACCTCCAAGTCAGACGCTCAAAACAATAGCGTAGCGACTTTGCAATCTTCAAAACCCTGATACAGCTCGAGCCCTTTCTGAAAAGAATGATTTACTTGTACGAGCAAAGAGGAAAAGTCCTATGGATGACTTAGAACGGATCGCCCATCAAGGTTGCGTGTAAATGCTACACAAGTCGCATTTAGCAACCAGGGTCAATATCTATGGCCCGAAGGAGAGTATGGACTATTATAGCACTTCGTGAAAATCCTAGGATGTTTATTTATTGGTAAGCTCCAGCTACCTATTGAGTTACAGCACAAACATCAAGTTTGCATTCACGACACCGTTACGTGGCTGGCCGAGCCATCGTCGGCCTCGTAGGCTCTGATTGAACATTCCAACTCGTGGAGACACTAATTTGGTTTGTTTGCGTGGAGCGGGAAATATCCATCAGCTTATACCCGCTACTCTCGTCCTTACCTGAGTATTTTCCTCTCCGGCGCAAGTCGTCGACGCGCATGAGCCCCGAGTCAAACCCTTCGATAAAGAGTCTGGTATACGGAATACACGTTGTTAGAATAGCAATGCCCTGCACCAGCTGCTGGCAAACGGTAGAACGCCAGTAGCCCAGAGTGAGATCGTCCTTCAAAGCGGTGTCCCGATTCTCCTCGCGATAGAGAATGAGCTGAATTAGTGCGGCGATGGGAACTCTGTAACCACTATGATTAGCAACGGAGACCGCGATGGACCGTTTGAACATACAGAAGCCTAAAGGAGAACAGTGATATGACGCTTGCCTTGCGCCGTAGCGAAATCCGAAGCTGCGCCGTGATTGCAAGTTCCAGCGCGACAATAGTCACCTCTGTCACCACGTTTAGTGCTGATACGGCGGTCCACCAGGTGGGCTAATTGAATCAGCCCTTTTCGTGACCAACGAGATGCTTGAAATACTCACACGATTGAGACATCGACCAGATAGTCTGTTCCACGGATGCGGCATGCTGCACTGACACGCTGCAACAATCGCTGAGCACACCAGCCATAGAAATGAAAGTATGGCAACGCCAAAGTTCAGTGAACGGTGCGTTTGGAATGGAGTTAGGTCATGGATGAATGCCATTACTGCCAGCTTTGAGCAGCCCAGCGAGAAGATGAATAGGATCATGGCAGCGTACTCGCTCTTGTCCATGTTAGCATTGGACACGGTGGCTGTATCGTGCTGTATGGGTTGCGTACCTTGAAGGCTGCTTGAACATCCCTTTCGCCCAAAGTCTTGATCGGTTTTCCAAGTCCATATTCAGTCTGCTTGAGTACAGCAGCCGATTGCGCGACACAAAATATCTGAGAAATGTCGTTAGACGCGAATGGCAGGCCAACAACCAGGTCAATGTGAGACGCTTGCTCACCATCGAACCAAGCACGAGCCATGACTCCACTTTTAAAGCTCTCAACAGGTACACTTTGATGACAACGTGGGTGCAAAATGCCAAAAGACCCAGCGCAAGGGCGAGCCACGTAAAGATTTGGACAATGGGGGTGCGATTCGTCTCCGTCACAATGACCTGTTCAAAGGACTTCGTGGTCGTCATTATTCTGGGGAGGAGACCAAACACAAAGCCTGCGGCTAACGCGAACAAGTATCATCATCTATGAAGACCAGAAATTACAGTTTCACGACGGACCGACTGGATGCTTAAAGTGCGGACGGGGACAGTGGGACCATACAGGGAGATAATTGGGTGAGCGGACGGGACTCGGCCCGCCGTCGGCTAGTCCCATTGCGGATCACTAAAGCGCATAAGCACGGCAAATATTATTCGTACTGTCGCTAATAGTTAAACGTACTGTCAGCAAGCGTTAGCAAGCACTAGTGAGCGACGGTGCACACGCTATTATTACACTAATAAATTAGTACTACGCACTATATTTCTAGTACTATATAGTACTAGTAAGGTATTATAGCTATATTTTTTAGTTACCCGGAGTATATTAT
>Ga0182210_1000375_pt1 | contig 10844 bp, 11 predicted proteins | sample G5R1MG_19_FD_129670 | JGI IMG/M metagenome (GOLD analysis project Ga0182210, IMG submission 129670) | Switchgrass phyllosphere microbial communities from Michigan, USA - G5R1_MAIN_03OCT2016_LD1 MG | ecosystem: Host-associated > Plants > Phyllosphere > Phylloplane/Leaf | place: USA: Michigan... | reverse complement strand
CCTAATCATCTGAATCAAAGCTATGAATGCACGAACACAGACTCCGCTTATGGATCCGAGGTGACGGAAGCCGAGTGCATGAGTGGCTGGAGGGCAGTTGGCGTCACGTGGCTGTCTCAGCACCACGTAACAGACTGGCCTCAAACGGTGTCGTCGGTCAATGGCAAGGGGCTGCTGCTAAGCCGGCAATTTTGCCGGCAGTGTGGAGGGAAATGCTGCTCGCAGCACTTGGCTAGCAGCTCCAGGCGGCCTTCTTGCGCGTTGAATGGCGGCGGTGTCATGCGGGAGTTGTCTTGGAGAGGCCAGAAGCGCCGTGGATGTCGGCCTTCACGATGCAGGGGGCCAATCACGGCACAGCACCAAGCGGCCGGCCAAGGCTTGCCTCAGACGCACTGAACTTCAGATTCGGCCCTCCCCCACCCGAGTGTCGCTGCAGCCGCCCAGTAAATGCATGCTGTGTCCCAGCTTTTCTCCGAGCGATTTTCCTCGAAACTTTCTCCCTCCCTCGTTCGTTGCCTAGTGTCGTGCCCCAACTTGTGCCTTACACTCGCACTCCCTACAATCCTTTGTCACCCGCGCATCCGCATCAGACTCGGCATACTGCATACCGTACTAGTAGTGGATGATCCCGTACTACTACCCGAGCCTACGCCCACTCCCCACTCGATAGCCCCGGCGGCTACACTGCAATTGAGAAGGCCCAAGTTCCAAGTGGCAAAACTCTCGGATTCCCTTTAGACGGAACGTCGCTCCTTCTCCGTCGTGGAGCGGTGGCAGAAGAACGCATTCGATTGAGACTTGACGACACCATACTGCCGGGTAATAGTAAAATCATTTGTCATGTCTCTGAAGCAGGTGCGCATCAATCCTCCACTCGGCCATTCCATCGCGTCTTCTATGTTCAATTGCTAAAGCGGGGTAGGAAATCGAGACCTGGGTGGCAGCCCTAGCCAGCTATGACAACAACGACTTCGAGGATGCCCTCAAGGTGTTTGATCAGATCCCTGACACCTCCAAGATTCTGTTCAACTGCGGTGTGATTCATGCGACACTGGGCGAGCATGAAAGGGCGGTATGTTCGACGTGAAGATGCTTGACCCGCAAGAGATGATCGTGTGTTAATGGTGCGCAGGTCGACTGCTATCAACGCGCTGTGCGTCTGGACCAATATCTCGCCGTCGCCTACTTCCAACAGGGTGTGTCCAACTTTCTCATGGGCGACTTTGAGGAAGCGCTTGCCAACTTCAACGACACTCTCTTATACCTGCGCGGAAATAACCATATTGATTACGAACAGTTGGGCCTGAAATTCAAGCTGTACTCGTGCGAGGTGTTATTCAACCGTGGTCTTTGCTACATCTACTTACAGCAGAAAGAAACCGGTCTTCAGGATCTTTCGTTTGCCGCCAAAGAGAAAGTGGTGTCCGACCATGACGTGATTGATGAAGCTATCAGTGAGGAAGCAGAGGTTAGTCAACGTTACGTGGACGATGGAATCGCTAAATGACATCTGTAGGGCTACACTGTCTTCTCCATCCCCGTTGGCATTGTGTACCGTCCCAACGCAGCCAAGGTCAAAAACCTGAAAACTAAGGATTATCTTGGGAGAGCTCGTCTCATCTCTGCATCGGATCGGTCCAACACATTCACTGGCTTTGCTGGGTCTGAGAACAAGAAGGCTGTCTTGCAGACTGCCAAGGACGATAGACCTGATGAGAAACTCTCCTACGCTGCGACAAACTTGGTAAAGCCAGAGCTTCAGGGCAGAACACGCCAACAGTCTGAACCACCGTTGAACCGCAACATGTTCCCTCCAACACCTCCGCCAGAGACTGATCGCAAGTCCGTTGGCAAATCTGACGCTCAAATAACTCGTGCTCAATCTGTACGAGGCGGAGGATCCACACCGCAACCCCTTAACCTCGGGAGAGCCGCGTTAGATCAGCTGCAAGAAAGTAGTGGGCCAGCACCCCACCGCCCACAGCGCTCTGCATCGGCAAGGCCATCAGAACGGCTGGTTGAGCGAGCACCATCAACCCGAGTTGAATCGACACGGACCCGTCACCGTGAATACAGGTCACGCCGCCGCGGCTCTAACGACGACATAGATGAATATTATGCAGACAATAGTTACGAAAGACCTATCCGTTCCAGCCGTGGCGTTTATGCTCATCCCAAACCAGTCAGGAGGCCTGAATATATCGTAGAAGAGGAAGAAGACGACTATGATGGCAGCGACGTCGACGATGCTGAATTCGAAATGATATCTCGGGCAAAGTCTAGGAGAAGATCGCCAGCCCAATCGACCAGATCCGGTTGCAATAACCGTGGCGTTGGCGGGAAAATTAGAGTCAAATGCCATGCCACCGACACCCGCTACGTTTTCATCACCCCCGATACGACAATACGCGAATTCTGGCAGTTGATCAGGGAGAAGTTTGGTGTCAGGGGTAACTTCAAGGTTGAGATCAAGGACGATGGCGACATGATCACAATGGCAGATCAAGATGATTTGGACATGGCTGTTCAGTCGGCCAAGGAAATAGTTAGGAAGGAAGGTAGCAATATGGCGAAGATGGAGGTGAGTTCTCCCAGGCAGCCCACGGATATTACCGTCCACCATGCTGATACACAACATATAGGTTTGGGTTCGCGATGTATAGAAATGAGATACCCAGCATCATACATTTCCACGATTTTCATTGCGATCTCTTTGCTTACTCATATACTCGGCATTTTTTTAACCATTCGCTTTGTTATCAGGGTTCACGCATCTATGAAATCCTGTGCTTACTATATTTTGCAATTAATTCAGCGAGCATATTGGATCCACCCATTTTGTCAAAATATCTTATTTTCTCACAGCTGGACTGTTGGTCTGCCTTGGACACTATTTTTTTCTATCTGGGTCGGTGGCGGTAACCCGCCTGTTGGCTTGTATGTACATACGAGACGAGTTTATCGATCAGGCACACATGACAGCGTTTTTGGCTGTGGGATGTATAGTGCGTGACATCAGGCGCCATTATCAACCTACTGCACTGTATGCACATATACGGTAGTAGCGAATATTCCCTTGACTGTCGTGACGATGGCAAACCATGTTGAGAATCAATTAGACCCCTCAAAGGCGTTGTAGACCTGATTCACGCCACCAACGCTTCCAGCACGCGGGCTGCCACTTTACACCGCATGCAGTAATCTGCATCGTGTCCACTAACCACATCGCACAATCGGAAGCCCCGGGAGAATCCAGGCTGTGTTATACTGACGCCTTGCAAAACGCATGCAGGGCATCCCAGGTCTGTGCCGCATACGCCTTCGCATAGGGTATGTACACGCACATAGAAACATGCGTCTACTAATACAGTGTCCATCTCCTGGCAGCAAATCTCCCCTAAAGGATTCAAATGCGCAGAATAGGTAGTACTCTTCACTGGTAGTTACGCTGCACAACATCGCGCACAAATGCCGCAATGGGAGAAATAATCCTTTCCATTCATCCCGCCTCCCCCTCCTCCCCCCTTGCCTCCCCTACTACTGGCTACTGCTGGCACATATCCTTCCCACTCCTGAGATTAGAATTGGGAAACGTCTCATCTTCATGTCTTTACTTGTGACGTACAGTTTTGAGCGGAGTCGTGCAGGACTATTCTGATACGCATGTTACATGCATGGGATGTCTGGGAAACGGGATTCCATGTGGATCAGTGTTTTTTGTCTTCTTATCTCGTTCAAGGATGAGAACCGGGAGCGGAGATGTAAGTTCCTGTCATGGGCGTGGTGGTGTTCCAGGCGAGTGGTTTCGGGTTGCGATGATGAGGAGCGAAGTGTTTCATACAATAATGGATGAGGGTTTGTGATGAGGTGTTAGGCGCTATAAGAGTGAATGGATTAGTTCACCAGCAGAATTAATGACATGATGGTATACGTGTCAGGAACAGGGTTTTGCTCATGAGTCGTTTGTAGGTATACACTTGTTGTACATGTCCACTGACTATATCAGTACATGGGCGTCTAAACCATGAGTCGCCCAGGATTCTCTCCAGTCGGCTTTACGTCTTCCAGCAAAGTCCCCTTTGTATATGACCTTCTCTTTACCGTATATGTCGCGATTTCTTTTATAATCCCACCCTGCCTCCGATCTCTCAACTCTTTCGTGGAACATTCAACCTCCACAGTATCCCGTCTATGCAGGCAACAAGAATTCAGCCCAGCTGCTGTGCAAGAATGTGACACCGATCTGTGGCGCTGCTGTTAGCATGCTATGTAGGGCATTCAAATCCTCAGTTTCCATTGCGCAACACATCTCCATGTTGACAGTACAGTCAATCTTCCTTCTACTAGATCACCAGGGTATCTTACAGCAAACATGCTAATCGCGCCCACAACACTCCTGTTATCTGCGCTTGTAATTGCTTGCAGCGCGGCCTGCGCAAAGCTGGGCTCCTTGAGCGTGCGACCCTTTCCGTGAATTTGCCTGGGAGGCATTGTTGCGCTGTGTATGGTATTGAGATTATGTATGAAAATTCGATGGCTTGGCTTCGGGAGATACGCCAGTCGTACTTGTCTGGCTCTGGAAAGTGGTGGTGGTGTTGGTCAAGGTGATGTGGCGGCCGATGATGGCAGTCGCGAAACTTTCGGAGTGCCGAGCACAAGCGTCATTGGTTAACTACTGCTTATGTAAGATGTAACTTGTCTAACTGAACGAGTTAGATGTAGCACGCAGTGTATTCATACGCACTTGGTAACTTGTTTCACTGATTGTCTAAAGTAGTGGGATCAACCCAGTTAATACGGACAGTCCCCATCAGTATTCCAATGCTCCTTGACCCAATCTGTCATAATGTCCGTAAAGCTTCTCCCATTTGCAAAAGCGTACGTATTACTATTTTTCTGGCCCAAGTATTCCAAAGCAAGCAATACCCATTTCTCGAGAAATGCATTGTACATGACATCTACAGTCTCTGGCTCCAGCTCGTCCGACACTTTGAACCCGACGGTTGATTGAATGACATTCGGAACCTGGTAGAACTGGATTCTCTGGTGTACTGTATCGTCTCCATCTTCCCCAGCATCATCCTTGGTTGTGTATCCAGGAAATGAATATGGTTCGTTGCTGCTGACAAGAATCTTCTGGTCTTTCAGGTCCCTTGAGAACTCGCCGTGCTGCGAGAATATTCGAGGACGATATCTTGCTGCGAGTACCTCCGGGGGTTGCATAAAAGCGTTGTTCTCCTTCATCTCCAACACAATAGGTCCCTCGCTGTTCAAGAGCTTGATGACCTGAATGGCCGTCTTATACGGCACATCTTCAATATAACGAATCGCACTTGTGAACGGTGACACCAAGAATTTGGTGTCTTTTGTAAATGCACCCTTGAAAATATCAAAGCGTATAGCGCCCGTGTTCGTAAGAGCCACTGCTTTCCTACCCTCGTTCTGATATCTTTTTGACTTGCCGATGGACTGTGGGAGCACTTGTTCCTCGATCCATGTAAAAATACTTTCGTTATGCGGATATGGCCGGCGACTAATCCAGAGGTCCTGAGGCGCACACCCGTATTTCTCGCCAAGCCCGAGAGACTTCCTAGCGTCTCCGATCGCATGCGATACCTTCTCCCCGTGCTTTGTGGGAAATGTGCTTCCATTCTGCCCGCTGTGATGATGAAGAGAGAACAGGTTGTTGTCGATATACCGACGGGAGAACGTTATCTTCGATGCCTGTGCTACCGGCTCTTTGTTCTTTGTTCCGCCCGTGCTCAATCCATCAATCGACATGAAACCCAACGTCTCCATGTAACGGCCGCTTTCCAAGGCGACAGCTTTGCTGTCAAAGACTTTGTAGTCGCGGATATGCGAATGGCCTCCAAAGAACTGGATAGGGGTATCCCATTGAGCAGATCGAATCGTTGAATACACGGCTCTATACTCGTCAGAGCGGATGTCAACGTGACCAAACACAATGATAAGATCCAATGCGTCGTCTTTCAGCGCTTCTTGGAACCAGTCCTCTTTGACCGTATCTTCGACTCGCTGTACGACGGTGTTGTTGGCGTTACCCGTGAAGTCGAAGATGAACCCAAAGGCCAAGATGCGAATGCCTTGGTTCTTGGTGGTGAACTTTTTGAATCGTGGAGCAAGCGGCTCTAGCGTTCCCGTCTTTGGGTGACGGATGTCGAGATTCGAAGCCAGGTAGTTTCCTTTAAAATCAGGAACGGTATGGTAGAATTCACCCTCGGCAGTATCGGCTTTGTACAGTTCATGATTACCAGAGCAGATCAGGTCGATACTTTGCTCCTTGGCGATCTTGTACGTGAACTTGCCCCTCGGGTTGGAGGAGTCGTAGATGGCATTGCCTTCCACGCGATCCCCGGTATCGATGAGCAGGAGGTCAGAGCCGTCTGCGTCTGCCTTGTCGCGCAGATGCTTGGCGAAGGAGACATAGTCGCCCCAGTCAGCCGAGAAGGAAGGTCTGTGGCGTGTCAGTGTCCTTTGAGTGCTCTCTTGGCTTTCACGTAGCACCCGATCCTACTCACTCTTGCAAATGCCCACCCCACCAGCCATGCACATCGGTAGTATGCAGGAAGTTGAGCTGGGCCCAAGGCAGATCACGCAGGGGCGCGGCGATTGGGCAAGGGGCTTCCGGCTGCACAGCAAAGGTCCCTTGCAGAATAGCAGCAAGAGCAAAAGACGTTGTAAACATGATGCGAGGCTGGTAGTTGGCAACAATGCGTGCCACAGCCAACGGGGCGGTGACGCGCCGGCAGTGAATAGCCAGGGCGTGAATGGCCGGGGCCAGCAGGGATGCAGGTGCGCGCGGGACCCCGTCCAGATTTGACCTGGTGCTCGCTCGTACCCTGTAGCGGCAACATTTTGACGACAAAAACATCAGCCACCCGCCCACTCAGCCTCTGCTCCTCCCTCGCACACCACCTTGTCGCCCCCCACCAGCCCACATAACATGGCTAAATCACGCGCTGCAAGCACCAAGGTCGTCGCGGCCAAGGACGCAACCCACGTCAAGGTCAACGGCACTGGTACGTCACCGCCCCAGCCCGCGCGTGCTTCCCGCCCGGCGCTAACGCGAGCACCAGCTGCACGGCGAGGCGCGACCAAGGCCCAGGATGTGGCCGAAGAGTCGGACGAGCCCCAGGACGTGGAAGCGCCGCCCAAGAAACGTAACATCGACGCGTCTCCGCCCAACGCATCACAAACTAAAACCACCGCAGTCGTTGCTCGCGGAGGGCGCACCACCAAGAAGGCCGCCGCGCCCACCACGGCGACCAAGCGCAAGAAGGATGACGAGAGCGATGCCGATTCTGTGCATGAGCCCGCCCCTGCTGTCAAGAGGCCCAAGGTCGAGGCGTCCCAACCTGCGCCACAAGCTGCCAGCGCCGCACCCAAACCTGCAAAGACCACCACCAAAGTCGCACACGACGCCTCCAAGCCTCTTCCCAAGGGCCCACGCCGCACCAAGAAAGGCAAGGTTGAGATCAATGCGGTTCGGTACACAGAGCCGCTCAAGGTCTTCGTCTTTGGCGAGGGCAGCTCGGGCGAGCTTGGCCTCGGCGCGACCAAAAAGGCCATCGACGTGAAGCGCCCGCGTTATAACGAGCCTCTTTCTAACCTGAATGTTGTCAGGATTGCCACGGGTGGCATGCACGTAGTTGCCCTGACCAAAGACAACAAGATCCTGACATGGGGTGTCAACGATAACGGTGCGTTGGGCCGCGACACGTCCAATGCCAACGTCAAGATGCGTGATCTGGACGCCGACGACTCGGATTCGGATTCAGAAGACGAGTCTGGCGGCTTGAACGATCTCGAATCAACTCCGACCGCCATCTCGGACGAACATTTCCCCGAAGATACCATCTTCGTGGATGTCGCCGCCGGCGACAGTTGCTCCTTTGCGCTGACGACAGAGGGAGCCATTTACGGCTGGGGAACATTCCGCAAGAACGAAGGTATCCTCGGCTTCGAGCGCGGCAACCACACAGCCAAAGTCCCTGTCTACATTGAAGGCATAAAGAAGGCCACCCAAATCGCCTGCGGTACCAACCATGTTTACGCGCTAGACGTCGATTCACGCGTCTATGCTTGGGGAAACGGGCAGCAAAACCAGCTTGGCCGCCGCGTCACCGAGCGCTCTCTCGCTGAGGCCCTACACCCGAATCGTCTTGCTTTCCACGACAAGTCTGTCAAGCGACATAGCCAAAAGATTGTGTCAATTGCATCGGGCGACTACCATGGTCTTGCCATCGCAGAAGATGGTCACATCTGGGCATGGGGGGCCAATAACTACTGTGAGACGGGATACCCAGACAATGCCGGCGACGAGGATGCCAGTCTTTTGACCCCACAAATCATTCACAGTTTAGAGGGCAAGAACGTCAAGTCCCTTGCTGGAGGTGCGCATCACAACATTGCCATCACCAAGGACGGCCAAGTCCTTGTCTGGGGTCGCTGCGACGGCTCTCAAACCGGTATCCCCTCTGATGTGTTGGCGGCGGAACAGGATGGTACTAAGTTGCTGAGGAACAATGGCAAGGCCAAGATTTTGGTTGAACCTACTCAGATCCCCAACCTCAAGGACATTGTTGCTGGAGCATGTGGACCCGACCACACCATTGTCGTAGACAAGGACGGCAAGGCATATGCATGGGGCTTTTCGGCAAACTACCAGACGGGGCTGGGTACGGACGACGATGTCGATATCCCAACCCTGATCGACAACACTGCTACGCGAGATGAAAAGGTCGCATGGGTTGGCTGTGGTGGCCAGTTCAGCATTCTTGCCAGCAAAAAGTAGTCTCGCCAACACGTCGCTAGGAACATTTCCACATTAAAGCTTATGCCCGTACCACTATCTCGTCTCAAGGCTTGCCTTTTAGTCTTCTTCAGGCATTGGCATGTTTGTGTTTGGGATTGGTACTCTTGGCGTTCTCAGTCTGTGCAGGTAGTCTATGCATAGCGGTTTCTCTCTCCTTTTCTTTTCATTTCGGCACATTCAAATCTGAATGCTATCTGTTGTTCATGATCTGGCTATGGCATGGGTTGAGTCTCACCAGGCGAGGGATGTTGTTGCTATCAGAGGCTCGATTCGGGCAGGCGGCTGGGATAACGCGCCATGGCTAGACAGATTATGTCTTGTAATTCTAGACTATTATGTGATTTTTCCCTCATTGCACAAACCTTCTCTTGATGTGATTTTACCGTTGAGGGCAGACTGCCTACGGGTTAGCCTCAAGTCACACGAAATCAATCAGAGAACCCTTTCCAAATAGGGTATTTTCCGACCCAATAACGCCACTCGAATGACCCCCAAAAACGAAATACCAGGCTACGTGATAAGCACACTTTCGCCAATTCAACGCGCATTGCCCACTTGAATCCAAGCGCCATTTGCTATCGTCCTCCCCTCGCAGCTCTAGCCTGTTCTCGTTCACTCGCGTTGTATCTGCACAGCATCTCGTTAGCCCCTGTCCGGGACGAAAACAAGGTTTTGATGTCGAATCAAGCGCGCGCCTTTGTAGCAGCGCGGCGACGCAGTTCCTTTTGGTATTCGGCTCTGTCGGCGGTGGGCACGTACTTGAGGAGTTTCTCGATGAGGTCGACGTGAGTGAGGACCATGCGGCGACAGCAGTAGCGTTGGAGGCCTACGGCGTCGAGGGCTTCGCTGGGATGGGTAAGAACGTGTTAGCGACTACAGACAGAGAGGCAGTGTCATTTGGTGGGGGTATTGGGGGTACGCTAGTATGGTTGGGTAATCGAGTATGGAGGCCGAGTGTGGGGAGGGCGACTGTGAGAGGGTTGGGAAAGGGAGAGGTTACGCTTCTTCCATTTCGCTCTCGGAAATGAGCCGGATGTATCGCTCCCAGAGGTCGCCCGTGACCTGTACATGGTGAGTATGCGCGTCACGTCGAGCCCAGGTCGGAGACAGTGGTGTGTACCTTGCCGCAGGAGAAGCAACGGATGGGAATGATCATTGTGGCAAAGCTAGGGAATGTTTCGGCTTCAATGTATAGTTGCGAGTTCGCCGGGTGCACGGTGATAACAAGCACGTGGGGCGCAAAGTGAGGGTCGTTCAATGTTCACGATGCGCTCAAAGAAAGTTGCGCGTATTTGGCGCTAACTGCTGCGGGCGGTGAAAAAGCTTGGGCCTGGTCGCTGCATCAAAAAAGATTTCGAATTGCAAGCCGTGCTTCTTGGACGCTACGCACTCACCCACCACACCTTTTTTCTACCTGACTCACTTTACGGGAAAACAATATGGTGGGCGCGACTACCCAGTTGAAAAGGAAAGGCGAGGAAACGACGCCACAGCGCAAGTCGAAGAAACAGAGGAAGAGCGATGGCGGAAGCATAGAAGCTGGAGCTGCCACGCCTGGCGCACCGGCGACTCCCAAAGCAAATACAACGCCCAAGGCCCAGTCGAGTTCCACAGCAAAGACCGGGAAAACGCCCTCCAAGAATGGTAACACCGTGGACGAACCGACCGCTACGGCCAAGGTACAAGCGAATAGCGTCAATATCGATGTCGATGCGCAGATCAAACCAGAAGAGACTCCTCGCAAATCAAGCCAGAAGCAGCGCAAAAAGGAGCAGAGAAACGGCACCGCCGACAATGGTAGCGACGGTAACACCAAGGACGATAAGGCGCAGACGACCGCTATGCAGCCGTTGACCCAGGCGCAAGTGGAAAAAGCTCTCAAGAATCAGGAGCAGAAGCAGCTAAGAAAGCAAAAGACGAAGGCTACACAAAAATGGGCCTACTCCCCGCCCCAAGGCGGCTGGTTTCTACCTGCCGACCCAATTTTCTCTCCGGATGAGAAGTACCT
>Ga0182210_1000374_pt1 | contig 10862 bp, 7 predicted proteins | sample G5R1MG_19_FD_129670 | JGI IMG/M metagenome (GOLD analysis project Ga0182210, IMG submission 129670) | Switchgrass phyllosphere microbial communities from Michigan, USA - G5R1_MAIN_03OCT2016_LD1 MG | ecosystem: Host-associated > Plants > Phyllosphere > Phylloplane/Leaf | place: USA: Michigan... | reverse complement strand
TTATCCGGATCCGTGCGCTTGAAATTGAATTCGGTGGTATCTTGCAAGATGAGAATGGGACCTTCGGTTGCCTGGATGCGCAAGGCGGATGCTGCAAAATGCCCCTCCAGGATTTTGTCTTCGCTCACGTTCTCGTTCGAGAAGAAGCGGTAGGCCGCCTTAGTATTTGACCAGTCCTGAAAAGCCGTTGGCAGAGATTGCCCGGGGCGCTCTTCAAGTGCTTCAAGCATCGCTCCAAGTCGTCGGTTCAGCCGCGCGTCACCCAAATTGGTCTCGGCCGTTTCCTTGTCCACCCAGCTATGTTCCATCCCGGCACCTCACTATCCGAAGGTGCCGGAGAATGAATCATGGGTGATTCCCGCCAGGCAATGGGCGCGCGGCAGGCGGAATCAAGCGCGCGACCACTTGTGGGTAAGAGCAAGCTCAATCGGTCGGTTACATTGAACCTGCCGCGGCCGCCTCGATAAGCGCGGGTGCCATCGTCATGCCAGAGGTGTTGCCGGGCGAGATCAGCAGGACGCGCGGGCGTCCGGCGGCATCGGTCAGTCCGTGGATCTTGCTGGTGCGGCCGCCGCGCGAGGTGCCGATGCCCTGGATGAAGCCCCCCCTTTTGCGCCGGCTGCCGAGCGGTGCACCTTGGTACTGGTAGAGTCGATCGCGACCCCACCCCAGGCTCCGCTGTAACCGGTCAGAGCCTCGAAGACAGCAAACCAGACGCCCTGCCGGCTCCAGCGATGGAAGCGATTATAGATCGTCGTGTAGGGGCCGTACTCGGGCGCGCAATCCCGCCAGCGTGCGCCGATCCGCAGCATATGAACGATCCCGAGATCACCCGCCGGTCTCAACGCGTCGCGCCTCAGACCGCCCGCTCGGCAGCAACGGCTCGATCCGAGCCCACTCCGCATCGCTCAACCACGTTAGTGACTTGCCCATCAACGCCTCCGCTTCAGCAGAAACCTTGAATCAGCTCATCCACTCATCTGCAAGCTGATTGAGTACCGAGCCTAAGGGATCACCTGCCGCACGCGCGTCGAGGCCGATTGAATGCGTGAGAATCGATTGTCGCGGGCTGCTGGTTACTCAGGTCTCAGGCAAGGCCAGCCGGGCCCATCTTTCAACAGCTGGATTCCGGGCTGCATGGCGTGGCCGGTGACCCTAGCTCGTCGCCTCACGTCCTCCGGGTCGGATGGACGTGGCGCCGGACGCCACCACCTTGAGCGGCAGGGAGGCGTCCGGCGACGCTTGCAGCTATCTGCCTGCGCTGCTTAGAAACACTGCGCCATCATGCCACCATCAAGCGTGATCGTGTCGCCGGAATGATAGCGTGACAGATCACTCGCCAGGTAGACGACGATGCCCTGAAGGTCTTCCGGACGGCCTACCTTCTTGATTGGCGTGCGCGCCAGGGTCATCTGCACCAGCGGGCTTTGGTCGGCGACTTCGCCAAGGTCGGTTGGGATCAAACCCGGGCAGATGACATTGACGCGTATATCGTGCGCGCCAAGCTCGACCGCCATCGTCTTTGACATGGAGTTGAGCCCGCCCTTGGCCGCTGCATAATGCGAGATGCCAGGCACACCTGTGAACACCGACAGGCTGCAATTGATGATGATCGAGCCGCCGGCATCACCCTGCTCGGCGCGTGCCTTCATATGCCGGCCGGCTTCGCGGCAGGTGAAGAACGCGCCGTGCAGGTTCGTGTTGAGCAGGCCGTGCCAGGTTTCTCCGTCCATGTCCACGAACGGGGCCATGGACGCTGTTCCGGCATTCACGACGACGCAGTCGACACGTCCAAACTCTGCGACGGCTGCGTTGAAGCCATCAACCACGGCCTGCTCGTTCGACACGTCAACCGCGCGACTGGAGACACGACCGCCGTGCTTTTGCAGGGCCGACGTGGCTTCCCGGTTACGCTCCTCGCGCCGTCCCCAGATGATGACATCGGCGCCGGCACGGGCCAGTCCCTCGGCCATGCCGAAGCCAAGACCGGTGCTACCACCCGTCACGAGGGCCACCTTCCCCCTCAAATCGAACAAATTCTCAGGCATAGTTCATTCCTCCCGGTTTGTTATTCAACTTCGATCCGAACTTGCGGGAATCGTTCGAAATAGAAGCCGAAGCGTTCGCGGATCTCGCTCGGATCCAGATCGAAATCGCCGCGCAGATCATATCCAAGTTGGCCATGCTTTCCACGCTTGTTGGCCGCGATCGCCTGATTGAAGGCGTCGCGCGTCTGATCGTCGAAAGGAATTCCTGCCTTTTGGTAGAGCGCCTCGAGTTCTCCAAAGGGATCCGCCATCAGCTTGTCGAAATAGAGATCGTACACACGGCTTTCGTCAAGGAGATCTCGGTCACGAACGCAGCCGCGCAGCAAGCGCTCGTACCGGTCAATCCAGTACTCGGCGATACGCGCATAGTCGATGTCCTTGCGCCAGAAACGCGAGGCATAGGTCTGCGCGGTGATGGCTGACTGGATCGAAGCGACAGGATCGCGATGGTTCACAACCAGGAACGCGCCGGGCAGCGCTTGCGTGACCGCCACCATTTGCTCCATGTGTTGCGGGCACTTACCAACCCAATTGTCTGGCCCCTTCTGCCAGACAACCGCCTGCATGGCGCGATGCATGTACCGAAGCCATGGAACCCGGTCATGGGTCATCTGATACTCGCGCCATTCGGGCGAGAACGAGAGCCATTCCGGGTAGTAGCCGGCAAAGTCGATGCCAAGAAGTTCGATGTCTTCAGTGATATGATCCGGTGCGAACTCGTGAATCATTTTCATGTAGGGCATCAATTCATCGAGTTCGGCCCATTCTTGTGCTGCCAACTCAGGCCGCGTGTCCTTGCCATCGACAATGAACCGGTCCGCGACGGGGCGGATGCCTTCCCAATGCGGCAGTGCGCGAAGCCGCGGGTCTGCTCCCATGAGCTGAAGCATGTAGGTGGTACCCGAGCGGGGCAGTCCGGCGATGATGATCGGCGACGGTAGCTCGACCTGCTCGATTTCCGGGTGGCGGCGGATCAGATCTTCCAAATCCAGGCGTGAACATGCGAAGCGCGTGGCGAGCCCGAAAATGCTTGCGCGGCCAAACTCGGCAAGCCCATCATCCGCAGCAGCGGTGGACATCCACAGCTCTAGACGGGGCACAAAGTCCATCTCGCCAAAGTCGCTCAGCCCTGTCGCTGCCTTTGCGGCTTCCATAACCGCCTCTGCAGACAAGGTCACCGGATTGGCGTTCATATGCGCCAAGACTTGCAGCTGCTTTTCGTTGTAAGTGGGATTTCTGAGATCTGTTATCCGAATCTTCTCAGCGGCCATCTAGTCTCTCCTCATATTCTTATATGTTCAATTTAAACGCTTCGTGACCATGCAGTCGTGGCTTCCATGATGCGGCCTTCCAGCCACCCCAGCATGTCGAAAATCTTCCCTTCCGTGCGGTCGGCGAGCTCTTCGAGCACGGCCAACTCGGTCTCGCGCACTGCTTTGCCGTGGGGATCGACAAAAACCCCCATCTCAACATAATGGAGCGCCATCTCGATCTGCCCCGAAGAGAGATGATGCCGCGCTCGCTCGAGAAGGTGCTCAACCCCGCCGGCATCTTCGACCAATTCAGCCCAGATGATGTTCGGTGGTGCAGGGTACAGTTCGCTCGTTCGTTCCTGGTGAAACCAGCCGGCATATTCCTCGTACACGGCGCGCGCGATCCAGTGCGGCGGGCAGCGACCTTCCTGAATGACAAGGTCCTCCGGCAAACGGCACGTTGCCTGGATCGTCGAGATATCCGCGCCAAGGTTCATGGCCTGGACCGTATGGTCATGAATGTGGGCCACCGCATCACGAATGGTCGTGAGATCGGAGCGGATCCGCTCAGTGCCGCTAATGGGGGCACCGTGACCGGTGATCAGCAGTTCGGGCGCCCTCGCGAGAAGCCGGTCACACTCGTTCAGCCACCCCGGAACGCTACGCTGCCGATCACCTCTCGCCGTGTAAAAATTGGGCAGCGCGCCGTGGATCGCGCCTGCCCAGTTGCCCGTGAACACGGTGTTCTCGTCCGGCAGCCAGACGGCCAATGCGTCAAGGGTCTCACCGGAAGGCATCGACACCAATTCAAAACGGCGACCCGACACGGTGAATTCAAGCGTATCGATGAACGTGGTAACGATCTCGGGGTCGCGCGTGTCGCCCCCGAGATTGCGCGGCATGCCCACCAGCATTGCTGCGATGACATTCGCGTATCGCGCCGAGAAGAACGGTGCGAGCATCCGGCGTTCCGCGGTCAGCTGGTGAAAGGTGCGTTGCGCATAGATTTCCGTCTTTGGCCCGGCAAAGACCTCCCACCCGCCAGTATGATCGGGATGGCTCTGCGTGAAGATCAGCTTGCGCACGTCCAGCGGCCGGCCGATCAGAGCTTCAAACTTGTCCCTGATCCACTTGCCCTGGGGTGTGGTACCCGAATTAATCAGGACATCACCGTCGGATCCCTTCACCAGATAGACGTTCGATGTCGCATGGACCATTGCGATGTGATCATTGATATACTCGGCTGGCCGCCCCGGATCCCAGGCGATCAGTCGCATTATCGGGTGGTCGAGCGTCTTGTACCGGGTCATAACGGTCTCACTTGGAATTGAAGGATGGAACGGCCTCAAGCATTGCCGCATCCAAGGCCGCGCTCCGCCAGATATGTTCGACGTAAATGCCCAGCGCGGCGCGATCATCGGTATAAAGGAAGCGGACTTCTGGGCCCGCATCACCTTCGTACACGATAGGCCGGTCTGGCCCGAGTTTGGCCACGTAAGCTTCCCAATCCAAGAGCGATCCTTCGACCTTCACGCAAACATGGTGAAAAACATTGGCGTGGCTGCCATCCGTTGGGAGTACGTCGCGATAGATGCGGTTGATTCCAGTGCCGACCGGCTGAATTATTTCGAGCTGGATGTTGTCAACGTTTGCAAGCGCAAGACGCAGGGTCATGTTAGAGCTTTCGCCAAAGACGATCGCGGGAAAATCGACCTCCATTTCATAGAACGCCGGTATGCCGTATAGCTTACGGAACTGTCCCATACTGACGTCCAGGTCTGGCGTAACCCATGCTAGCTGCATGATGCCGTTGAGAGCCGTTGACATAATCGGCTTTATCATAGCCATCTCCCTAGAAAGCAAAACGACGCTAGTGACTGGTCGAACCCTGGTCGATAGAAAAACGCTTAATGCGAGGCATGTGCTTAAGTAATCCTAGACGGCACCTATGATGTTGTGATCTCATAAGACGTACAATGTTTGCTGGCCGACAAGGATTCCTATACGACCCGGGAGAGATCGACGTTGTTTGCCCGAGATTAAAGCTTTTCGTTGGTAGCCGACCCTGTGTGCCGTTGCAGGATGAAGCGCGGTTGCGGTTCTCGAATCAGGCTTGTGCCGCCAAAGATCCGGCGACGCTAACAATGTGCATTGTTGACGATAATGTCAATTAGCTATTGACATTGGAGGGAGGGATCGGGACATATTGGGCCGATAAGATTGCATGGCGATCGTGTTAACAGGTTAAAAAACCTGCTGGGGAGGAGAATGAATGATGAAATTTTGGCAGTTATCCGCGTCCGCTTGGGTGCTGACAGTAGCCCTTTCTGGTCAGGTGGCATTCGCTCAAGACGTTGCGCCCCCCCCCGAACCTGCGCAAGCCAACAGGGCGGGACTTGATGAGATTGTGGTCTCAGCGCGGCGCACCAACGAAAATCTTCAGTCGGTTCCTGTTGCGATTACGGCTTTTAACGGGGCGCAATTGCAACAGCAGAACGCACGATCCGTCGCAGATGTAGCGCTGCTGACGCCTGGTCTTCAGGTTAACTACAGCACCTCGACTGCCGCGGGTGCGGTCTACACGCTTCGCGGGCAGGTTCAGCAGGATCCGATTTCCAATCAGGATGCGGCGGTGGGTGTCTACGTCGACGGATTGTATTGGGCACGCGCTTACGGCGCAAACGCGGATTTGCTCGATGCTCAAAGCGTGCAAGTTCTAAAAGGTCCTCAAGGAACGCTCTTCGGTCGGAATACAACTGGCGGTGCTGTCCTTCTAAGCACCAACGATCCGAACTTTAACGGCGTATCGGGGACTGTCATGGGATCATATGGCCGGTTTGACTATCGTTCCGTTACGGGTGTGGTAAATGCGCCGCTTGTTGCTGATAAGATCGCGCTTCGCGTGGCTGGACAACTGGTAAAGCGCGACGGCTATATCCGAGATCTGAACAATGGTGGGAAGCTCGGAAACATCAATAACTATACGATCCGGTCGAAGCTGTTGATCATGCCAACGGAGACGTTGAGCATTATCCTGTCAGGAGAGTGGTTTCGGTCGAATACACGGAACGAGCCGCAGCGGCTAGTCTATGCCTCGGCGACTGGACCCACGGCATTGCAAGCGGTTGCGCAAACGGATGGTATTGTACGGGCAGGTACCCCGACTGCTTTCGGGGGTCTCGGTTGTTTCGAAGCGACCGGACCAAGCGCAGCGTGTCAGGCTCGGGCGAGCCAGCTCCTGGGGGCCAGCATCGAAAGGAACAAGGGGAATAATGCGGATTTGAACACGATCCCGCGCAGCTACGTGAAAACTCAGACCTACGGCGGTACAGCGACGCTCGACACGTCTTTCGGTGCGATCAAGGCCATCGCTGGTTATCGCAAAGTGGAAGCGCAAAGCTACAATGACAACGATGGCTCGCCCTTCTTTGTGCTTGATAATGGCAATGGCCTCGGGAAGAGCCCAGATATCTACAATGGTCGCGCGAGTATCTGGCAGTTCTCAGGCGAGCTGGTGGCAACAGGCAGGGCCATAGATAACCGGTTGGACTTCGCGACTGGTCTGTACTATTTCCACGAAAAGGGATTTGACAGCAGTGTCTCAGAGGCACTTGTGTCTATAAACCCGAACCAAGTTGGCGTATTTTACTACGGCCGGATCAGGAATGATAGTATGAGTGCTTTCGGGCAAGCAACGTACCATATCACTGATGCTCTGTCGGTCACTGGTGGTCTGCGCTACTCGATAGACGATAAGCGTCTTGCATCGTACAATGGTGCTTATCCTTTTGGAACCACACCTAGCCTTGGTAGCCCCAACGTCTTTTGTCTAGTTGCTACGGTCTGCCCGGCCCGCCGCTCGGACGCGTTTAAGGGCATATCTTATACAGCGATCATCGACTATAAGCTGCGCGACGGATTGTTCGTGTATGCGAAGGCGGCTAAAGGCTTCCGGTCGGGTGGTGAAAACATTCGAGCGGATAGTCCCGCCGCCTTTGTGCCGTTCAAACCAGAGAAGGCTTTCTCGTATGAGGCCGGCGTAAAGAGTGAATTTTTTGATCGCCGCCTGCGGATCAACGTCGCAGGTTATTACACGACACTCAACGATATCCAGCGGACAATTACTTTTGCTACTGCCGCTGGAGGTGTGTCAACGGGCATTCTTAACGCTGGTAAAGCGGAGATTTACGGCGCCGAATTCGAAGCCAACGCTGTACTTCCTGGCGGCTTCCGGCTTGATGGTACGGTGGGCTATACTCACCCGCGCTATGTCACCTTCAACGACAACGGTTTCGACCGCAGCCGGGATGCATTTTACGGCGTGCCGAAATGGACCGCATCGATTTCTCCGTCATGGTCCAACGACTTTGACATCGGGGAGCTATCCGTGCGTGCGGATTTCTCCTATCAGTCAGACATGAATATCTCGCCCACTGCGTTCTACACGGATGCTGCGGGTGTGACCCGCGATGCGCAGAACGGCAATGCGGTTTCACCAGCTGATGCGGCCGGTTATCTTCGCGGCGCCACCGACGAGGCTCACTGGTTGATCAATGCCCGTGCTGGGTTGACGGTCATGGATGGGGCTTTGGAACTCGCGATCTGGGGCAAGAATCTGACCAACAGACGTGACTATGTTGCGGGTCTGACCTTGCCGGTTCTCGGCTATTCGGCTGCTGGTCAACGCGAGCCGCGGACCTTCGGAGTTACCGGAACGTTCAACTTCGGAGAGAAATAACTGAAATCATTGGCCCTGCGCTTGAGCCGGGCCAATGACCCAAACTCCGGGACTGTATCCCGATGTCGTAACAGTTCGGTCATAGTGCTCGGAAAAGTGACGTTGTGACTAGTCTCTGGTCGCATGACCGTCAGACCATTGTCTAAGAAGTGAAAATGATAACCGGCATGAAATGTGCTCGTAATCAGGCACTTCTGATCGTCATAGGGTAAATGTTAGGTTCCATATTTCCCTTTGGATCCGCAAGGGTAGGCTGATGGGTTGAGGGTCAGCGGTTGAGGAACGTTTTATGCGCCGCATGAACTTTGATATTCTCGCAGACCGGGTTCGCAATTGGGGACGATGGGGCAGCGAAGACAGTCGCGGAACGCTTAATCACATCGGTCCAGAAGCACTGATGCGGGCAACTCGATCGGCCGACCAGGGTAAGTTGTTCAGCCTGGGAATGCGTTTCGATCGAAATGGGCCGCAACGTTTCCATACCGGCAGAATGAACCCGCAACTCTATATGAATGTGATGGACCAAGTCTTTACCGAGGCTCATCCGTCCGCGCGGTATAATGACGATGTCGTTCATATGTCTTTGCAATGCGCGACACAGTGGGACGCGCTGAGTCATGTGCATTATGATGGCTTACTGTATAACGGCCAAGCCGCGAGCGATGCGCTGACCTCGACTGGCAGCAAATGCCATGGGGTTGAGCATTTGGCCTCGCCGGGCATCATGTCGCGTGGCGTCCTGCTCGATATAGCCCGGCTTCACGGCGTCGACATGCTGCCCGGCGACCATGCTATCGGCCCGGATGAACTCAATCGCGCAGTCGAGCAGGCCGGGGTGAAGATCGAAACAGGCGATATCATCTTGGTTCGGACCGGCAATATGCGGCGATTCACGGTTCTCAATGATGCCGTTGCGTTCAACTCGAATTTTCCCGGCTTGTCACCGGAGTGCGCGGAGTGGCTCTACGAGCACTCGGCAGCAGCCGTTTGCAGCGACAATGCCGCAGTCGAGCACCTGGGTCCGAGCAGCATGAACGACGAAATGTGTTTGCCGCTGCATATGCTTTGCCTTCGCGACATGGGCATGCCGCTTGGCGAAATGTTTGATATGGAAGCTCTGGCCGCCGATTGCGCGGCTGACGGGCGTAACAGTTTTCTTCTCTGCGCGCCGCCGCTTGGCTTCACGGGTGCCGTAGGGTCGCCGGTCAACCCGCTTGTCTTGAAGTAGGACGCCCTGAGGGTAGCGGGGCGATAGACAGTCAGCTTCTGGAGGCGCTGGTGTTGCATACCGATTGGAGAGAGGATTTCGAGCGCTGGCTTGAGCCATTCCTGAGCCGCCTGAGGCTCACGACCTGACGTCGCAGGTGCCCGCCTACATCGCAGGTTTGATCGGTTCTGGTGATCGCATGAGTATGCAGCCTATGGCTGCTCGCTGCGGCGAGGCCGGCAGAAGGTGTACCCGGCGGATGTCCTGATGATCTTCCGAGCCGCAGGGCACGGCCGATCGCGCCAGCACCACACACCCGACAGCAAGTCGTTTAGCGCCGGGAAGGTACTTGCCGAGCAGCCATGGAAAGCGGTCAGTTGGCGGCGGGGTACAAAGGGGCGGCTGATCGCACGCTTTGCGGCCCTGCGCGCGTGCGTCGCTGACGGGCCCGCCCAGCGAACCCGTGACATGGGAAGCCACCATTTACCTGATGAAGAGGTCTCGCTCGTGGCGAGCATTGCTCAGCTGTAGAGCGCAAACACTATCGCTCGAACCTGGCTGCCGACAGACCGATCAAGACGCCTGCCGGCGCTGTAAAGGCTCGATGGATCTGCGAGCAGGCGCACCAGCAATTGGTCGTGTCCGTCAATGTGGTTTAAAATCGGGTGTGGCCACTGGGCTGCATTTTCAGGCGGCCTTAGGTGTAATCTGTAGCGGCTGTGCCTCCTCGATCATTGGTGTGGCAAGGGCGGCCATGCCCTCGATCTGCATGTAGCGGTGCTGGAGCTGGTATTCGTCATTCTGCTCGAGCAGGACGACGCCGACGAGGCGGATGATGCTGTCCTCGTTCGGGAAGATGCCGACCACATCGGCGCGGCGCTTCACTTCCTTGTTCAGGCGTTCCAGCGGATTGGTGCTGTGGAGCTTGACCCGGTGTTGCTCGGGGAAGGTCATGTAGGCGAGTACGTCGTGCTCGGCATCGTCCATGCAAGCGCCGAGCTTTGGCCAGCGGGCGCGCAACTGATCAGCGACCTGACGCCAGACCTGCGTCGCGGCGGCATGGTCGGACTGAAGGAAGACCTACGGATGGCAGCGGCAACGACGGTATTCTGGCTCTTGGGCACATAGGCCAGGGCGTTGCGCATGAAGTGGACGCGGCAGCGCTGCCAGGTCGCGCCCATGACGCGGGTAATCGCCGCCTTGAGCCCTTCGTGGGCATCGCAGATGACCAGCTTCACGCCTGTCAGGCCGCGCCGGGCGAGGTCCTTGAGGAAGCTCGACCAGAACGGCTCAGCCTCGGAAGGACCGATGTGCAGGCCGACGATCTCGCGCTTGCCCTCGGTGTTGACGGCCACAGCGATTATCGCGGCGACACTGACGATCCGCCCACCCTCGCGCATTTTGAGGTAGGTAGCATCGAGCCAGAGGTAGGGCCAGTCGCCGGCGAGCGGCCGCTTGAGGAAGGCGTGGACCCGCTCGTCGATGTCCTTGCACAGCTTGGATACCGAGGACTTGGAGATGCCAGTCATGCCCATCGCCTGCACCAGCTCATCGACGCGCCGGGTGCTGACGCCGGCGATCCATGCTTCCTGGATCACCGCGACCAGCGCCTTCTC
>Ga0182210_1000373_pt1 | contig 10870 bp, 15 predicted proteins | sample G5R1MG_19_FD_129670 | JGI IMG/M metagenome (GOLD analysis project Ga0182210, IMG submission 129670) | Switchgrass phyllosphere microbial communities from Michigan, USA - G5R1_MAIN_03OCT2016_LD1 MG | ecosystem: Host-associated > Plants > Phyllosphere > Phylloplane/Leaf | place: USA: Michigan... | reverse complement strand
CGTCGACTTGGATGCGGCACGGGCGGTCGGTGTCGTCCGCCGCGGTCACGATCGAGCCGCCAGTGTCTCGCGTCGCCACCCCCGGCGTCGTGATGACCCCTGGATAGAACGGCGCGACCCGAGCAGCGATGCGGGCGTAGGCGGCGGGAATGTTCACCAGCAAGGCAGCCCGTACGGCTCGACGTAGCCGACCAGCATCGGGCCGCCGTTGTGCCGGCGCTGCATCGACGCGAACTCCTGGCCGTACAGCGTGGCATCGTAGCCGCTCGACAGGGACCGGTTCGCCGCCGCCTCGGTGGTCGAGATGGAGAACGATCCTGATCGGAAGCTGGTCACGCCCGCGGGAAGGTCGCTCTCGTCCGCTTCGAGCCCGGCGACGCGGTTCACGCTCATCCAGTGCGCGGCGTACGCGAAGGCGCCGGTTTCCTCGTCCTGGCCCCAGCCGGTGACGTAGCGCGCGGCATCGTCGAGCCAGTATTGGATCGTTTCCTCGCTGACCGCGGTGAAGGCCGGGTAGCGGATGCGGAAGGTGGTGGGGTCGATGGCCATCAGGTGTTGATCCTCACGAGGCGGCACGGGATGGAATACGATCCGCCGAGCACGATGGCGGGCGTGGTGACGGTCACCTGGAGGGTGTTTGCGGCCGTTGCGACTACGTCCGCGAGTGCGTAGCCAACAGGCGTCGCTCCGGTCGGGAACAGCAGGTAGTTGCCGCCCGTCACCACACCGTAGGCGGGTGGCACGGCGACGGTGACCTTCCGTACCCCCGCGAGGATGGCGATCGTGGCCGTCTCGGCGACGGTCACGGTGCCGAGCAGCGTGTTGGAACTGGCCGGTGCCTTGGCGAACTCACCGTCGAGATAGGCCTTCAGCAGCGCCGCGCTGGCGAACCCCGTGCCGTCCTTCTTCGCGTACTCGCTATACACCGACTGCGAGAGCCGGAAGTCGCTCAGCGTCAGCACGTGGACGCGGTCGCCGTCGAGGATCGCCTTCAACGAGCGGGGCGGGGCAGGCAGGGCGCCGTCGATCTGGATGGCGTCGTTCTCGTACCAGAACCGGATCATGGCGCTTCGTACCCGATGGCGTAGAACTCGGGGCTCGTCTCGATGACGGTCATGGGCACGTTGCTCGTCAGCATGATCTTGCCACCGTTGGTCAGCAGCGAATTGCGCACCGGGAAGATGAAATCGGCACGGATGGCCTCGACGGCACCGACCGGAGCGGTAATCGCCATGTTCTTGCCGCCTACCTCGATCGCGCCCGCCTGGATCGCGACGCGCAGCACACCGCCGAGCTGATCCGGCACGACGCGCACGGCCATGCTCATCATCATCAGGTCGTAGAGCGCGCGCCCGCGGATGACCTTGGCGGTGTTATCCCAGAACTCGTGACCGGCGAACGGGCGGTTGAGCCTGACGTTGGCCCCCGACGCCGACAGGTTGCGCGCGAGCTGGTACGGCTGCCCAACGGGTAGGATCGTCTTGATCCCCGCCGCGAAGTCCAGGTCGGTATAGTCGACGAACCCGCCGCCATACTCGGTGAAGCTGCGCTGATCGGCCGCGAGCTGGGTCTTGAGCGCGTCGAGCTCGGCTTGACCCGGAAGTTCGCGTAGCACGCCCGCGCTGTCCCGGTAGACCGGCACCCCCGCGACCGTCAGTTCACCCGCCACACGCACCTCCTACGAGAAAGGGCCGCCGCACCGGAGTGAAGCGGCCCCGCTCAGTCCTTCGCCGCCGGCGTCACTTGGCCGGCTTGGTCGCCTTCTCGAGGTCCGCGGTCAGCGCCTCGATCTTCTTGCCCTGCTCGGCGACGATCTTCTCGAGGTCGGTATTGCGGGCGGTCAGCGCCTCGACCTGATCGGCGTTCTCGTCGTCGGCCGGCTTGGCGCCGAGGTCGGGCAGCGGCTCAGCGATGCGGGCCGGGTCGATCGACACGGTCTCGCCGGGCTCGATCCAGACGATCTCGCTCGGGGAGTCCTTGTCCTTCGGCTTCAGCGTCACGCCGCGCGGGCCCGGAGCGTAGTTGGTGTACTTCTTCATGGCGTTAGATCCCGTCCCGATAGGTCATCGCCTTGGGCAGCCGGACCTCGGTGCCGCCGACGTTCATGATGCCGCCGACCGAGTAGGTCATGTCCGACGCCTGGCGCGGCTGCAGGAAGGTGTGATCGCCGGGCAGGTGGAACTGCGCCACCTGGCGGTCATTGTCGTACGCGATCATGCGGTCGGTGCCGCTCGCGCCGGCGCCCGCCAGCTCGCGGATGTTCGCGAAGTTGATCGTGCGCCCGCCCGCCGCGTTGTCGCCGCGGATGAAGTCGATGATGCGGCCCGAACCGTCGGTCATCCGCGTCTGCTCGATGTAGCGCAGCTTGGCGGTGGGCAGCGCCACCGTGGTTGCCGTGTGCGTCTCGCCGGTCTGGGTCTCGACCGCGTTGACCGCGCTCCAGATGTCCGAACTGATGACATCGGGCGTCTTGTTCTGCCAGGCCGTGGTCGAGCCCGTGCCGGTCGCGGCGACGTTGGCGGCGGGCACGTTGGGATCGTTGATGAGGCCGGTCCACCCCTTCTCGGAGGTGGTAGCGCCCGGCGTGCGACCGGTCATCGCGACGGAGCGCTTGAACACCTTGGCGACGATCGTGGCTTCCTCGGCCTTCTCCGAGCCGAGCGCGCGGCCGAGCTTGGCGGCACGCTGCATCTCCTGCACCGTCCACTCGTAGCCAATACCGGCGAGGTGGTAGCCGCGGCTGTTCTGCTCGTTGAGCTGGCCGGCATAGGGCATGTCGAAACCCTTGCCCGAGAGGAACTCGGCGCGGCCGGCCATATCCCGACTGTAGAACACCGTGCCGACGTCCCACATGTCGCCGTCCTCGTTGACGAAAACGAGGCCGTCGAGATCGAAGTTTGGATAGCGGCGCTGGTAGACCTCGCTCTCGATCCGCCATAGCTGCGGCGTGAGGAAGGCGATGCCGACCTGCGCGTCCGAGTAGAACGCGTCGATGCGATCGGCGAAGGTAGCGGCCTGGAGCGCGTCGTGCGCCTTCCATCCGGCCAGATCGACCTTGCCCGTGGCGGCGTCGTAGAACTGCATGGTCATGTTCCGGCGCCCCCTTAGCGCTTGGCCAGCTTGGCGAGGCCCGCCGCTGCCGTCGAAGTGTCGAAGAACCAGCCCGTCAGGATGGTGTTGCTCGTCGAGACATTGGTCAGCAGGCCGGCGCTCGTGACGTAGGCCTGGTCGCCCTTGGTGACCGCGACGCTGGCATTTACCCAGATCACGCCGAGCGTCATGATCGGCACGCTGGCGTACTGCGGAAAGGCGTCCGGCGTTGCGCCGGCGAGCAGCCCGAGCGTCTCGTGCGCGATCGCGATCCCGAGGAAGCCGGCGCCGACCGTGGCGGTGCAGCCGTGGTCACCGGTGCCGCGGAAGACGGGACGACCGAAGGCGAGCGATGCCGCGTCCTCGTTGGTGCGAGTGATGCGGTTGCTGGTCTCGGCGTTGGCGACCATGCCCGCGAAGCCGGGGGCGACCTGGTCGGTGTAGGTGGTCTGAAGAACGGCCATGATCGTGTCCCCTCAGGCGGCGTTGCGGTTGCGGCGGATGGTGTCGCGCACCGAGGCGCCGTCGCCGAAGTTGACCGGCGCGCCGATCGGCACGACGCGGGCGTTGGCATCGTCGACCTTCACGCCATTGGTCAGCGCGTCGAAGGCGACCGAATACTGATCCGCCGTATAGGCCGCCGCGGTCGAGCCGAGCTTGGCGTCGACCACCGCCTTGCGGATCGCGGCCTCGTCCATCGCGTCGGTGAAGGTGACGCCCATGGCGCGCGCCTTGTCGCAGACGATGCCGAACTGCTTGGCCGCGTCACGCAGCTGCGCCGGGGTAGGCTTGGCCGCCTCGAGCTTCGCCTTGTCGGCCGTCAGGGTGGCGATCGCCGCGTCCTTGGCCGCGATGTCCGCCTGGAGCGTAGTCACCTGACCCGTCGCGGCGTCGCGGGCGGCCAGGATCGTGGCGATCGTCGCCTGCGCCGTATCGGCGTTCGAGATATCGACGGTCAGACCGTCAATCAGCATCGTCTTCACTGGACGGTCTCCGTTGTTGAGGTGGTCGAAGAGGGTGGAAGGGATCGACTCGCACGTCGCCGCATCGCCGATCCGGCAGGACGAGCCCGCGCGGCCGCGGTCGACGATGGCGACGTGGTTGCCGGCGATCGAAGCCTGGCGGACCGGGCAGGGCTCGCCGTTCGGCCCTTTGAAGTCGCCGAACTCGAGCGCCGCGCTGTAGCCGTTGGACAGCTCGACCTTGCCTGCGTCGACCTTGGCGATCGTCGCCTGATCCATGACGAGGAGGTCGAAGGCGAGGTGATCGCCGTCGCGGATGGCGCCCATGACGACCCCCCGGCCATGGTCACGCCAGTTGGACGCGGTCACCGCCTCGGCGGGATGATCGTCGGTGATCGGCTTGCCGATGAACGACCGGACCGAGCGCGCGTCGAATACCGTGTCGTCGTCGCGCAGGACGTTGACGCTCGCCTGGTCCCGCAGCCCGTGGGCATTGTCGGGATCGACCTCGCGTCCGGAGTACTGATAAACGCCCGTCCTGGCCGCCTTGGCGCGCACCGCCAGATAGCCGTCCTGCGTGCGGCGAGGTGCGTCGAGCGTAAGGCGGTCCATGAACACGCCAGCATCGATATGCGGGCTAGACGAGGGCGATTACCGCCGTCAGGATGAGGGTATGTCAGAGATCAGCATCCGCATTTACATCAGGGACGACCAAGGCCGCGCACACGACAACAGCGAGGACTTCGGTCTTGAGGACTTCGCTGGGCATCTACCTGCGATTGGAGATACGATCCTGGACCCTGGCGTTCTCGGCGGCCTAGATCGCTCAATTGCGGAAAACAGGCGTATTTGGACTGTACGAGAGCGCATTTTCAATCCACGCGACTTGAAGGACTACGTTGTTCTCGTGGTTGAAGAGCGGCCTGGAACTAGGAACGATAGCTGGGCCTATTAAGCCCAGACGATCACCCCCCGCGACCGGCACCCACAATACGGAGGCCGCCCCGGCATATCGTTCCGCTCGGGCTCGGCCGCGACCGTCTTCCCGCCGACCTCAGTGCCCACCACCGCGGGGTCGCTCGAGTAGAGGTTGCCGTCGCGCTCTCGGTGGGTGGTGCGCGGGTGCCGCTTCCTGGAATGCACCCACTCCCACGTCGATAGCCCCGCCTGCTTGCGCCGCTCGTCCGCCAGCCCCGCCGTCAGCTTCTGGAGCTGGTCCGCGGCAATGCGCTGCGATCGATCCCGCGCCATGCCGGTAGCCTCGCGGATCGCCTTCGCCACGTCGCGCGCCGGGGTGCGGTTCTGGAGGCCGGCGAACACCGCGTTGCCGATCCGCTGCGATGCTTGCGCCGACACGTCGCGGATCAGCGCCAGGTTCCAGTCGAGCACCTGCTGCAGCGTCTCGGCGACGTCGCCCACGGTCAGCAGCGTGTCGAGGTCGACGCCGGTCGCGGACAGGACGGCGCCGCGCCATTTCGCCCGCTGCCACCGCTCGGTCCGCAGCGTCCAGTCGCGCAAGCCGGGCTGCAGCTCGAGGAGCAACCGCAGGAAGTCGTTGCCGATCGCCTCCAGGATCGACGCGAGGTCGGCGGAGGAGTCGGTGGTGAGGGCGGAGAGAGACCGCTCGTATTCGGCGACGATGCGGTCAGTCGCGCCCTGCCACAGCGACACGATCGGGAGGTATGCCGTGCGGTAGAGGTCGGTCGCCAGCGTCGCCGGCGGGATGATGTCGCGGAAGGTGGTCGACTTGCGCCGCGGGTTTCGGGCGCGGCGTGCGAGGGCGGGCAGGTCGATGTTCACGGGTCACGCTTGGCGGATGACGCGGATGCCGGCTGCTTCGGCCCGGCGAATCATGTCAGCTGTTCCACGACCACCCGCAAAGGCGACGACCAGGTCCGGCTTGCCCTCATCAATCATGCGCTGATTGCGGATCGGACCAGCGGAGCGGCCATGGGTGCGCCAGTCGGCGCGGTAGCGATCAACGGCAACGGTAGGATGGTGGACGTCATCGTACGCCCAGTCGAGCGCCAAGGTGTCCGCACCCGTCGCGCAGCCGCTGATGATGCAGCCGATGGGATGCTCGAGCGCGATGCGGTCTAAGGTGTGGTACACCGCGCGCTTGTCGGCGTAGTCGCGACCACCGCACACGAGCACTCGGATCAACCGCCTAGCCCTTCTGTCACCTTGTCATTCGCGGCACGACGCGCGGGGGCGCTTCCATCGCCACCCGCCGCCGGCTGAGATGCAGGATCACCTCCTTTCGCCTGGAGCGCCGAGGGGTCGCTCCCGTCGTCGTCAGGGTTGAGGCCGAAGCGCTCGGCTTCGGGAATGGCCGCGAGGGCACCGTCGAGACCGGGGATCCACTCGCGCTCGCTCATGAGGTTCTGCAGCCCCTTGGCGAACGCCTCATCTGGGATGGCCCCGGTCGCCTGCAGCTTCTCGACCGCGTTCATCGTGGTCAGGAAGGTGTCGGCGTCCTCCTTCTCGGTCGGCGCCCAGAGCGGGGCCCAGCGCCACGTCACCTCGGTCGGCTTGGCGACACCGGCGGAGGCGAGCAGGATCGGGTCGAGTTGCTCTAGGCACGGCCGCGTCTCGAGCTGCTGGCCCGCGGACACCGCCTTCGCCCAATTCTGGTCGTCGTAGGAGCCGGTCGCGTTCATGCCCGCGGGCGAGCGACCCATGAGGCGCGTGAAGGGGATGTCGGCGACCGCGGCGACACGCTGGTCGAACGCGTCCATCATCGCCGGGATACCCGCCCACGTGACCTGGTAGTCGTCGATCGACTCGCCACCCGACGAATTGCCACCGCTGTCCTTGGTCGGGAGCGCGTAGACCGACGCGTTCAGCGTGTTCTCGCCCTCGGCGATCAGCGCCACCCGGCTGGCGAGCTGCGCCTTGCCCTCGGCCGTCGCGGTGAAATCCATGAGGTTGGAGATGCCGACCCGAAGCAGCTTCGCCTTGCGCACGAGCTCGGCGAACCACCGCTGGGCGCTGTCGCTGTTCTCGACCTCGCGCAGCACCCGCATCATCCGCGACGTGCCCCAGAACCGCTCCTCGTCGTTGACCATCGCGCCGGCGGGTAGCGGTTGCCCGCGGAAGCAGACGACCCGCGACGGGTGGATGTCCACCGGTTGCCCCTTGGCTTGCTGCACTCGGAAGAAGCGCGGCCATCCGTAGGTCGGGCTGGTCATGTCCTGGTCGATGTCGACGAGCTGCAGCTGCCACCGCGACACGACGTTGACGGCCGCGATGCCGCCAGGGCGAACGACGCCGAGTTCCTGCGACGGCGTGCCGGGCGCGGCCAGGATCAGCGCGCCGCCGCCAATGCCACGCAGCACCTCCGCCGCCTGGACCTTCGCCTTCAGCCCGAGACGGCGCTCTTCGGCCTCGATCTTAGCGATGTCGTCGCCGTCGGCCTGCCAATCGCGCCACTCGCGGACGCGGTCCTGCGCCGGGATGTCGATCACCTTCGCGAGGAGGCCGGACGACTGATACGCCGCGTAGGCGAGCTGGTAGTTGAGCACGCCGGGGAGGGCGGCGACGTTCTGCTGGCGGAAGGGGCTGGCAACGGCCTGGATCGCGCCGCGGAGACTATCGCTGAACCACGCCATGCTCGCCGGGGTATGGGTGAGGCGGGGGAGGGGTTACCGCCGTCAGAGCAGCGAGGCCATGTCGAACGGCTTGGCGCCGGCGAGCATCAGCTCCGTCAGCGCCCAGACAAGCGCGTCCGCCCGATCGGGTGATCCGTCACCCACGTAGCCCGACGCGGTGAAGTTACACATCTGGTCCTCGAGGTCGCCGAACACCCCGACGTGCGACACCTTGCCCTGCTCGTAGAGGGCGGCGATCGGCTCGGCACGGACGACCTTGCCGCGGGTGGCGTCAACCGGCTTGAAGGGCACGGTCTTGTCGGTGGTCTGGACGATCGCCCGGACCATGTCGCCGCCGTAGTTCTTCTCGCCGACGACGCGGTCGCCGCCCCAGCGTTGGAAGCGCTCGACCGTGCGCCGGCCCCAGCCTTCGGGCGAGAGGTTGCACGTCGCATCCTCGAATACGTAGCCGCGACCGTCGACGCCTAGACCGGCGACCACGATGCCGACGTCGTCGCCGTTGCCATCGCCCTTGGTGCCGCTGGGATCGACCGACACGACGACGCGCTGCATGTCGATGCGGGAGCCGGCATACTCGACCACCGGCTTGCCCACGTCGCCAACCAGCCTGGCACGGAACCGATCAATGCCTGGGATAGGCCCGCCCTCGCTCTGGCGATCCTCCAACGCCCACAGCGCGCCGTTGACCTCGCTCGCCCACTCCCCCGCCTCGAAGCGCAACCGCTTGGCCGCGGACATCGACGCCAGCACCTCGAAATACTCGGCGGGCAGGTTGTCGGCATTGTCGGCCGGATTGACCTTCATCTCGGCGTAGTCGTCGGGGTTCGGCAGCGGCTCCTTGGTGCCCGGCTTCACCTTGGCGCGGAACAGCTGGTACGACCAGTGGAGCTTCGACGGCGGGTTGCAGTCGAAGTAGGCCTTCAGCGCGAGGTGCGTGCGGCCCGTGGCGGACGCGATCGCTGCATCGAGCGGCACCTTCTGGGCGAGGCGCGACATCGCCGTCTCGATCGAGCCCCACGGTATTTGGCTCGACTCGTTGAAGTAGAGGGTCACGTACTCGGCGCCGAGGATCTTCTCGACCCGCTCCTTGTCGTCTAGGCCGGCGATCCAGATTTGCGAGCCGTTGGGCAGCTCCAGGTAGAAGTCGGTCTTGTCGAACCGCGCCCGCACCGTCGGGAAGCACAGCTTGAGCACCTTGGGCATGGTGTCGGCCCAGATGCTGGTCTTGGCGTGGTTGAACCGGAAGCGGAAGATCGCGTGGCGGCTGGCGGGCGCGTTGATGGCGCGTTGAATAATCGCGCGGACGAGGAGGAACGTCTTCCCGGATCGCGAGCCGCCGCGGAGCATGATGTTGCGGGCGGGACCGGCGAGGAGGCGGTTGGCTTCGCGCTGGCGGGGGGTGAGGGTGGCGGGGGTCACGCGGTAGCCGTGTTTGCCGCCTCGCGCGCCTTCGCTTCGGCAAGGCTGATCTTGCCAGCTGGGAGAAACAGCGCGTTGGCGTCCATGATGCCACTCGCCGCCAAGCGCCGCAGCACAGCTGGCGTGAAACCCTCTCCCGATCGCTCAATATCGTAGATCGCGAGGAGGCGGCGCCCAGTAAGACCGCCCTTAGTTTCCGCGCACGATCGGCACCAATCCACCGTCCCCCACATGCGGACAATGGGAACGGCGTCGCGTCGCAAGCAGCAACGGCAATATGGCGGCTTCACGCGTCCACCTTCGCCCGCACAGGCACCCGCTTCCCCACTGTGCGGTCCGCCCCGGTGTCGGTCAGGATGATCTTGCGGAAGCCGCGGCTGTCGTAGGCTGTCGCAACATCGCCCACGAAGAACAGGAAGAAGCACGAGACACCCCCGCCGTCACCGATCGCGTAGCGCACGTCCCTGACCATGAACTTCTGGCCGGCACGTGGGTCGCTTGGTGTCGGGGCGCGCCACGTGCTCGAGACACACTCCGCCATGTCCCCCGGCTTCCAGTCGACCGACGTCGGGCCGACGTGGACGGGCTGGCGGCGGCAGAAGGGCCAGATCATCGCCAGTCCTCCACGTTCACGAGGCGCCACACGGCAACGACGTTGGCGAGCATGATCAGCACCACGATGAGAGCCGTCCCGCCAGCTGGCTCTGGCGGCGCCCGGGCTTTCAGCATGCCTTCGGTCTCGCAGACCCAAGCGATGAAGTTGAACAAAGCGACGGTGTCGAACATCGCGACGGCGCCAGCGAACATGCGCCACCCGCTCACGCTGCATCCCCCTTGGGCCGCATCCATTGCGGCTCGCCCATCTTCCGTTTCTCGACCATTCCCCGGCGATGCAATGCGTTGGCATGCTTGGCGGCGTTTTCGGTCATCCCCGTTTGCCCAGTGACCGCGTATAGCTGGTCAGCAGTCATCCATGCGCCCGGCTGCATCGCCGAAAACGTCGCCGCTTGACGAGCTGTCAGGGGCCGCGTGCGCTCGGCGGCTAGTTTCGCGCGCCGGAGCCCGCTCACAGCCCCGCGTCCTCGTTCGACACGGTCAGCGCCATCGGTCCGCCGTCCGCACCAGCATGCTTGATCATCTCGCCGTACCGCTTGGGGTCCCACTTCGCGAGCAGCTTGAGCCGGGTCTCGACGCGCAGCTTGGAGCGCATCAGCCATTCCTTGTTAGGGATGGGGCCGTGCGCCGTCTCGATGGTGTCCTGCTCGGTGACCTCGTCGGCGATCGCGAGGGCGTCCAATGCGATCTGGTCGTGGCCCTTCTCGCGCGCGCGCGCGATGTCTTCGGAAAGGCTCTCGTCCGCCTGGCACCACTCCCAGAACGTCGTGTAGCCGGGCATCCCTTCGCCGGCGCATAGCACCGTCATCGGCGTGCCCTTCTCGAGCCCGGCGACGATCGTAGCGATCGCGGTGGCACGCTGTTCGGCGCTGTAGGTCATGCTCCATCTCCTATCGCCGCTACCGGCCGCGGTTGAACCGCCGTCATCGTCCTGCCCAACACGTACCGCCGAGCCCGCTGCCTTTTCTCAGCGACGTAAGCCGCCCTGGCCGCGGCAAGCTCCTCCCGGCCTTCCTCGTCGATCCACCGGCGGATGCAGCGCCAGTTCGCGTTGAGCTCCTCCTCAATCCCGTCCCACCCCATGCGAATGTAGACCTCGCGGAAGTTGTCCGGCTTCTTGCGGTATGGCCGGATCAAACCCGTGTCGGGCTTGCGCTTCGTCGCGGTCATCGG
>Ga0182210_1000372_pt1 | contig 10880 bp, 13 predicted proteins | sample G5R1MG_19_FD_129670 | JGI IMG/M metagenome (GOLD analysis project Ga0182210, IMG submission 129670) | Switchgrass phyllosphere microbial communities from Michigan, USA - G5R1_MAIN_03OCT2016_LD1 MG | ecosystem: Host-associated > Plants > Phyllosphere > Phylloplane/Leaf | place: USA: Michigan... | reverse complement strand
TGTAGACATATTCCCAGTTGGTCAGCTTGTCCTGACCGCCCACCAGCGCGCCGCGGTGCTTCTTCATATTCTCGTAGAGGCTGAACTGCACGGCGCCGTGCAGCACGCCGAGCGACGAGGGCATAAACCCAGCCCAGAGGCCCCGGACGCCGCGGGTCGCCCAGACGTGGCGCAGGCCGTAGGCCATGGAGCGGTACGCCGAGGGATGGTTGGCGCCGCGCTCGAGCATGCGCGTCTTGACGACCCACACAGGATTGGTGCAGGCGCCGGTGAGGAGGCCGGCTACGATGCTCGCCGCGAAGAAGTCGGTACTGGCCAGCCCCTCGCCACGCGCCCGCCGCGCCTGCAGCTGCTGCTTCAGGTTGCCGTAGAAGAAGAAGTACAGCGCCCAGCCCAGACTGTTGCCTAGCAAATTGGGCCATAGGCCGCGGTATAGCGCGCGCGCGCCGCCTTCGTCGCGCACCACATCGCGCAGTATGCGCAGCGAGTCGCCGGGCCGCGAGGGGCGCTGTGTGTTGAGCTGCAGCCGGTTCTTGAGTAGGTCCAGCGGGTGGGCGGCCAGGCACGACGCCACGCCGGCGCTGAAGCCTGCCGCGCCTTCGATGAGCGACGGCGAGAGGGTGCGGCGACGACGAGCAGCAGAGGGGCGGTCGGCCGCCGGGCTGTCCATGTTGAGGTCAGGTCTGCTATGGTCAGCTACCTACGAGTCGACCAAGCCTGGCCTGTGCTGTGCGGGGTGGGTGCGCGCGTCATTTTGGTGTGCAGGCCTCTGGCGATGCATTCTCCGCGGCGTTGTGCGTTCCATCCCAGCTGACATCCGATGTTGGCAAATAAATTCACTCGTACGCAGCTCGTCTTCGAATCGCGCGAGACGTATTGTAACCTTCCAGAGATGCGTATGTGGGTCCTGGGGAAGACGATGTACGAGAGGCAATCGGATTACCGAAAGAGGTAAGCCGATGTGCTGATTCATACCCTACCATCTTCTAGGTAATAGTAGACGGACAGAGACCTACAATAACTGTTGAATGGAGAAGTCCCATCCAGGTACCTGATGGAAGGCCCATTGGGAAAGGGGCGGAAATCGCAGTGGTATTGTTTTGGACATCCCGTTTGGGACTACTTTAGCACCTTATATAGTTAGCCAGACAGCCAACTAATAGAACAACCTTTTACCACTTTGTTTTACAATAACTACCATGTAGACACGCACGTATTCATGCCCCAGCACCTGAACTGCCCTTGACGCCACTCGGCACAATACAACGGCTTGGCGGAACGTCCAGGCACGGATTTCTCGCAAAGAAGTTGCGGGGCTAGAGCAGTACCGTCATCTGTTCTGCGGGCATAATGGGATAGTCCTCTGGGCGAGGGAAGTGCGTGATGCCGAATGTGTGCCAAAGAACAACGTCGGTATCCACGCGATTCTCCGTCGGCTTGGCGGCTATCCACGCGGGTATGCCTTGCGAGGGCTCGCCAGAGGTCTGGGGAACGTGGCGGCCGGCTGGGTGCAGCTGCGTATCGTCGTCTAAAGGGCTATTAGCATGCATGTCTCGTTCAGTCTAACTTGCACAGAATGAAAGCCACCCACACTTTGTAACATGTACGACACTGGCTTGTTGCTGTGTGGGTTCAATTTTCCCTCATTGCACATCTCCCACGTTCTGCTTGTTCTGCCGTTGTAATTACTCGCTGCTTGTTCAGGGGTGCTGAGCCTGGTTCTTTTCGCATAGAAGGCATTTCCATACGAGTTCTCGTCGCTGCCCACCTCACCACTACCTCGTGCCGCGTCGACCACGGAGATGATGTTGTTCGGACCGTCAATGTTTGGATCGATCCTCATGCAGAACAAATGCTGATGGTTGTGTGCGTTGACTCCAGGGTAAACCTCTGTGCCCCAGCCCCGTAGATTCTCCCCAGGAAGCATAGCGTAGGTGTTGAGGATCTCAGTCAGCTTGATTTCGAGCTGAATGGCCCCATAGAGATGCAAGATCCAATATATGCAGTACTCGTAGTTTGCGGCGGTAAACACGTGCGAGATGATCAACTTCCGGGCGCCTGCGACTGTCATGCTGTCGTCGCGAAAGTCAGTATACTTGAAGAGGATCCCCGCGTCTTCTTCGTGGATGCAAGTAGCATTTTTGGTCGTTATTGCCTGGACATTGCGATTGACGAATGCAGCGTCCATATAGTGACTGGCGCTCTTGCAATCACACCCTAGACACGGCGAGTTCGTCATGTAGCCACCACCGTACTCGCCTAGGTCAAATGCGTGCTTCTTTTCATGTGGGTGCTCTGAGTTTCCATAGGGCACTACATTTTCTGCAAGTGATAGCCGCCAAAACGTATCTCTCACTTTATCCTTGTCGTTGAAGATATTATTCGAAAGCACCATGCCTTCGCGGTAATTGAATGCAATGTGTAGTTTCCAGTTATTCCAGGAAACATATCGACCTTCTGTATTGAAAGATACCCCTTCAGGCTGTGTGATGTTGATAGACTTCAAGCAAGTCATGTAGCCATCTTCAGTCTCGGTAGCTACCGCATGGTAATTGCTAGGTGGTGTCTGATTGAGCGGCCTTCGAATAGGTGGGATTTTAATTTGGATGATCTTATGGGTGTCTTACTTGTAAATTGGGCAGAAATCTAGCGTATATGTGTATTGGCTGTCATCTGGGTGTGGTCGGTAGCACATCAAGGCCTGTTGAAGACGAAATATGGTGCCAAAGCGCCCGTCGTAGCCAATTGTCCATGCTGCTCGTGATAAACAAGCCAGTAATAGATAGATGGAGGCCAGAGACTTACGATCGCAGTACACTTTGTGCATATCTTCCGGTGGATTCATGTGGAACTCCGATCAAACCACACTGCTCAATAACCTTTAGGTCTTCCCTCAAAATGGTCTCCACAATCTGTAGATCCTCCATGGTAATCTGGAAAAACACCGTGAACAGCTCTACGATATGCAATGGTTTATAAGCCAACTCACGAGAGGTTGCACACAGTCGGTTAATCCCCAGCTTACAACCTTGCCCTAGTTAAGATCCACATGCCCATCATATACCTTACTCCCGCGCCCGATCCACAATACATCAGCTACTCGGCGAGATCTCGGTGTGTGGTCAGGGTCTTTGATCCACTGCATCATCTCCGCCTTGCGCGGCTCCCATAATGTGACAGCGTTGAAGAAGACATCGCTGTGCTCCTTTCGAATAACAGCGACTGCTCGCTCAATTTCCGATTCACTGAGTGCATCACATGGATGAGGGGCTGTGCCAATCCCCGTAAAATCAAAGGCAGCTTACTTCGGACGATTGAGCGCCATGATGTTGAAAGTACATAGTATGTCGGAGACCGAGGTGAACTTGACATGCACCTATTCCCGGGTTCCAGCGGGGTTTTACATAAAGGCGATATCTACCGCGAAACACATGCATGACATGACTGGATAAACGGTACCGGTAACACGCCTGTCAATTATCGTCTTAATTAGCTAAAGCTAGATATTGTTCTTGGAAGCATCTCATCTTTCATCATACCGACTTGAGAATGGGGATTTTCGCCCCTGTTTAGGTTAGGGCATTGATCACACTTCTTGACAAATGCTATAGCTGATGCATCATTATGATGGGAAACGGCATAGGTTAGTACGGTGCGTGTTATAAGAATACATGGTCTCTGCGATACACAATCATGCTGCGAGATAAGGACCCGATCGACAAAGCACATTACATACATACTGTGAACGGGAAACGGAAAACAGGAAAGAAAATACCTTGCGTTTCTGATGTTCTTGCGCATGCACGAAATCTGTAGTTCAGATCCTTGAGACTACATCTAAGGGTGAAGCTGACTTTGATACGCAGACTTATGGTTTGATATGTCACGATTACTTGAAGACGATTATAACGTTGAAGATGAATTCTTTCCAAACAGTAGGCTCTCCATCTGGAATCCGTGTGTATATCTTCTCGCTGTGCAGTGCACATCCCGACGCTATTAGAAGGATTGACCTTAGAATGACAAAAACAGAATAAAGACAGTTCTAACCCAAAATTTTGGGCGTGGGAAGTAGCCACACAATCCGCCCTAATGGTATAGTTGAAGCAAACAAGAAGATATCAAGACATGTACCAATGCCTTACAAGTCACCAGACATGTACAAAATTATAAGGTATAAACAGGGCATTTCCTTAGGACCAGCCGCTTTTGGATGAGTCGTAACTTCGGATACGTCATAACGCGTAAAATTCAGAGGCTCCAGGGGGGATTTGGCCCAGACGAAGAGCAAGGGGTTTGTTCAGGCGTGCTCGGAGGTAAAACGACTTCGTCGGTCAGTTGACGCCTTGTGGTAGAGGGCCTTGCGCCAAGTGCGATTTGAGCGACTGTTGCACCTTGGACGCGAACTTTGCATCGATGCCTTCTTCTAGGAGACCGATACCACTGTCGTCATGGTTTGGTTCTTGTTGCGAGGTGTTGATGTCGTACTCGAAGCTGAAATTCATGTCGTACGGCGGTTGTTCAGCAAATCGTCCAGTGTGGACTGAAAATCTTGGGTTAGTCAACTACCATAACGGAAGTGAACATGTGAAGAGACTGACCTTCGGTGGATACTCTTGGATCCATCGCAACATTATTTGTGGTGGTCATGAAAGACCGATCCGGACCAAAGTCAGCCTCAAGGCTGCTGTACCGACTCTCATTGTTACTGCCGCTACCACCATTGGTAAGGGTTGCGTTCAAAGGATCCTCTATCACAGGAGTGTATGCTGGAGAGTTCCAGATCGGTGCTGTGTGACCTAGAAAACCTCCCAATGATGCCAGCCACTGTGCCATCTCGTCTACAAACACCTTTGTTAACCACCAGCCTTGGAAGCTGATGCCATTTTCGACGGTGATTTCACGAAGCGCTGCTGATCCAAGGGCACTTGTGCAATGTAGCACTGTGCGAGCGTGGGCACCTGGAAACCGGGACGGAAGCTTGGTGAGGAAAGCCGCGATGCGATCAATGACCGACTCCATGGGGTCGGCAGGGGGGTCAGGATATGCAGCACGATGAATGACTCCGGAGGGCAGCTGGATCTCTTGTGGTAACGGCCCCAGCATTGATCGGATCTCCGTCGTAAGAATGTGATACACTTCTTCATGTCCGCATGCGCTGGGTAATTCGTTGGCAATGATGCGCTTGATATTGACATGCTGGAGCCAGTCAGCAAACATCTGGGTACGATGATTCTCAGCCGTAAGCATGACAGCGGCTGCATGAGCTGTCGAATTAACGCGTAACATCTGGCGCAGCAGATGCGCGAAGAGTGTTGCTGGCTCCAACTTGGCTTCCAAGACGTGGTTAGGAAGTGACAAGAATTTTGTGCTAATGTGCGCATGTAGTGTTTTCGCGACGTTGTCGAGGAACCGCAGAACTGCGGGCGGAGCGACCTGGAGTGTGAGCTGTGAAACATTGCGGACCATCTTCTGATACATCATCCAGTCGCACTCTTTGATCCAAGGAGCCAGTTCCGGTGCTGCGAATAGTTTCTGCACAGGGACAGTAAGCGTCCCGTGAAATGTACCGAAAAGACGGAAAAATTGCTTTTCTTTGCAGTACCGCACTGCATCTACCAGCGACGTAACATGAGAGCGATACATGGCTACCAAATTCTGCGCTGAGTCGGGGTCAGTCCGGGCAGGTAAGTAGGGTAGAATATCGGGCAGTTCGATTTCAAGCGCGTCTGGGGCTTCAAGTACATCTGGTGTAGGAAATTTAAGCTCTTGTTCGTAAGATGATTTTGTGCGGGTATTGGCAGGACGGAACTGATTCGAGTAAATGTCGGTAAACAAAACGCCTCGTGATGATGCCGGAGTGTAATGATTGTTCTGCGATTCGACTCGAGTATCCCGAGGAGGAAACTGGGCGCTATCTGCAGGCAGCCGTGGAATAGCAGCAAAATCCAGCTTGGGTCCGGTAGAGTGCTGCCGTTTCATTGCATGAATGGCTGCTGCACCAGTACCTGGCCGACTGACATCATCACCATCCCCATTGTCATTAATAAGTTCTAGGTCGACGTAGTGGTATTTAGATTCGCCGCGGACGCCCAGACGCCTTGTCTGAATGCCTGGAAAGATGACTCGGACGAGCTTGCCGAAAGAGGCTGGGTTGAGAGGGATGACACGATCAGTACCGCAGCGCTCTGCATACTTGGAGTAAACACGATTACGGGGAACGGATGTTTTGGCGGTCTTGCAGACGGATTTCAACCTAAGAGTAATTAGAACGACACGTAATTAACCTGGACCTGACGTACCACAACATGGCAAACAACTGTTTCGACTTCTCTGCCTTGGATGTGCGATCATTTTGGATAACTTCTGCTGCCACCTCCTTCAGGTTTCGCCCTTCGTTCTGATTGAGTAACTGACGCAATTCCTTGTCGTTAGTAGCCGCTCCCGACGAAGCGTTCTTCTTTTTCTTGTCCTCTGTATCCATGAGCGGAGTCATAAAGTGTTGTTGGGGTTGTGGTGTTTGTTGTGAGAGGGAGCGGTGGTAAGGGTGCGAGTCGAGCGGCTGGGCAGGCTGGTTGTTGGACTGTGGCTGCTGGGTAGTCGAATCGGCCTGATAGCCTAGGTACTGCTGGACACTTTCGAGGGACATATTGATGAGTTGGTCTTGTGCGCTGACCTGTTGTGCAGCCTGTATGAGCGCAGGCTGTAGCGCTTCGCTTGTGAAGGGCGCATGGTACTGGGGCATGTGAGTAAAGGATGCGGCACGGGCGTGCTGCGGCTGGTGCTGCTGGAATTGCTCGAACGAGTGAACGCTGGTAGTCGATGCGCGCGATAGCGGCCGGTTGCTTCTTGTGGACATTGATGTGTTGGCCCAGGGTCGGTGATGGTTGATGGTCATGCCAGGGTTGCCAGCGGTCTGTTTACACCAAAACAAAGAGCGGACAACGGCGACCCCGAGGCAGCGAGGCGACAGTACAGAGTGCACGGCTTTACCACGGGATCGTACGGGTCGCCGAGGGAGAGATGCGATGCGGCAGGCGTGCGATGGTCGTGTGCCGCGTGTCGCATGCAGTTTCTGCGGCTTGTCGGTCGTGTTTGTTTAGGCTTGACGGTGGTGTCGATACGCGCTGAGGTCAAAGACCAGACAGACACAATGGATAAAATGCTAGATCAAGAATGACAAGTCCAACAAAGGGCGTGGGCGTGGGCGTGGCTCAGGGCTCTCGAGGCGGGTTTGTTGTGAGAAAGTCTGGGACGTGTTTACGCTTTCGTCTGGAGTCGAGCGCACCTGCAGCAACGGGAAGCAGTCGGCATGCACGAGCCCCAAGGTCACCTGACTACCCTTGTGGCGCATCAATTTGTACGGGCATTTTGAAATAGAGTTGACTTATTCCAGAAGCATTCTACCCCAAGAACAACCTCATGCAAGCCGTGCAGAGCAGATCGCAGCGCGCTATACTCGTTGGGTCGCTGCAGGCGTGCAGGCGTGCAGGCGTGCTTCGCTGGCTCGTGAAAGGGCCACGCTGACGTATTTTAGCGATGACGCCGCTTGCACCCTCCCACAATCATCCAACTCAACTCCTCCCACGACGCAGCCGCTGCACTACCACTACCCACACCCTCCTCCTCACGCCTACACAGTCTGTGAATATTCGAAGACCCCCTGCGCCCCTACACACAAGGCCACATCATGTCTATCCAGGAAAGAGCCCAGGCGCAGCTTTCGCAGCTCGACAAGGAGGTAAGCCCTTCGCACCCGCCAATTCCACCGCCAAAATCGCTTCAGCAGCGATGCCGCAGATGATGGGAGGTCACAGCCTCTCTTTTTTCAAGGGCTGCATGGATACTGATGCGGCCGTGTGTGGTAGCTGTCCAAGTACCCCGCCCTCAACAACTTTGAGAAGCAAACCTCGGTTCCCAAGGTGTACGCTGTTCTCGGTCTCGCTGGCCTATACTTCTTCCTCGTCTTCTTCAACATCGCTGGCGAGTTCCTGGTCAACATCGCCGGTTTCATCATCCCTGGTTACTATTCGCTGAACGCCTTGTTCAGCGCCACCAAGGCCGATGACACTCAGGTGCGTACTCAAAGCCATGGCAAATTGCCGTTTGAATCTGAGGCATCGGCGCTAACATTGAAACAGTGGTTGACAGTACGCACCGCCACTCATTGAAATCATCCCCATGCTGATAAGCGGTTTAGTATTGGGTAACCTTTGCCTTCCTGACTGTCTTCGAGAGTGCTGTTAGTGCTGTCTACTGGTTCCGTACGTTCCGCAGATGCAACCCCAGCCACAATCGCTAATTCTCGATAGCTTTCTACTACACCTTCAAGTTTGTGCTCATTCTCTGGATGGCGCTTCCCCAGACTGCGTGAGCCTGACCTACATAACAACGACTGCATTCTCAACTGACATATCACAGTGGTGCCCAGATCATCTTCCGCTCCTTCCTCCAGCCTGTATTCTCCCGCTATTTCTCCGACTCTGGCTCGACCGCTGCCAATCTCCGTGCAAAGGTCGATTCTGCTGGCAAGCCCCATGCTTCGTAAAGCAGCTATCCTGAGAGCCCCTCTCTAATGGCCGGATACCTAGACCGAGACAGGCAAATCCAAGACGCCGCTAATGCAGCCTCGCCCAGGTCTCCTCGAAGCATCCTCCACACCGTGCAGGAAGTGGACTTTGCACGATCTGCGGCTGTTGCGGCTTGGAGATGTGATACGAGGCACAGGTCATAGATAACGGGTGGTGCACACAAGGAGCAGGATACTGTTGGGAAGGATCGAAATGTTCAAGTCTCAAGATGGAACGACCCTTGGTGATGTGTTGGGTAGTTGGGTGCTTTCTTCTGGGTTTTGTAGGTTGGAAGCGAAGACTACCGTAAACATGAAATTGTGCCTGGCGTGTTCTTTGACTACTCACATTCACTGTGCCCAGCCATTCTGTGTGCGCCACTTCCATATACCTACGGGAGAGCCTGATCTGCGATGCTCATTCAACGATCACGTCGTGTGGTCAACGAGGGCCAATTAGCGCCAAGTGATGATGATACTGATGCTGATGCTGATGATGGAACATGTGCCTCGGCCCTATCACGAGTACTGGCCGCCGACCCTCCACACGTAGTACATAGTAGGTAGTCAAGTACCTGCCTCGGAGCTCTGTGCTGTGTCGCACAACCCCTGGGTCCCCATTGCCTGCGCCGGTCACAACGTACTTTTGTCCTTCACTGTTGCCTCGCTGCTGACTATCGTGCTGCGCTTGAGGAAACAGCCCATCACGCATCGCATCGCCGTTAGGTAACCCAGCGGTGACGTGCGCTACTTGAGCCTGTTCGCGCCCAAACTCAACAACCCCCGTCTGCCCACGCGACGCGACGACCGCGCCCACACGATCATGATACAGACAACGCGCCGCTGGTTCAGGCGGAACCGCACCAATTTTGCGATCGGGGCGGGGGTACTGGGTGCAGGCTATGTGGTGGGGCAGTATGTTCTGGGCAAGCTCGGGGAGGCGCGGCAGCGCATGAGCGAGGACCGCATCGCAAAGGAGAAGTAGGCATGTCACGGTGGCAGTTATCGCGCCTTGCTAATCATGCTGTAGTCTTCGCCGCCGGTTCGAGCAGAACCAGGAGGACTGCACCTTCACCGTCCTGGCTATCCTGCCCACTGCGACGGAGAATATACTCGAGGCCATTCCCGTCGAACGGGTGCTTGAGGAGCTGCAGCGGCAAAAGGCGCAGCGCCTGTCGCGGAGTGTTGGCCCCAGCGAGATTGCGAGCTCGGCGCCGGCCAGTGTCGCAGACACGCAAAGCATGGCCGACACGCCTGTCGCAGACGACGCGCGCAGCTCCAACCTGCAGGCCGACAGCTTCATCCATGCCAGTCAGGTCGTGCCGACGGACGGCAGTGGCAGTAGTAGTAGTAATGCAGGACTGGCTGAGGGTCCCCAGGAGCCACGCGAGACCAGCAAGAGCCACAAGACCAAGGCGCAGCTGTGGAGCGAGATGAAGATTGGCTGTATGTGTATCTGGCCGCAATGACGCCCTGCCTGCTAATAAGCGCCAGCCATCACTCGAGCCTTTACCCTCATATACACAATATCCCTTCTCACACTTCTCACACGAATCCAGCTAAACCTCCTCGGCCGCCGCAACTATCTGGCCTCGGTTGTTTCCCTGGCTGCACCGCAGTCCACCACTGAAGCGTCACGCATCAACCTCGAGAATAATGACGACGACAACTTCGATCAAGCCTACGGCAACGACTTTGAGACCAATCGACGCTATCTCAGTCTGAGCTGGTGGCTGCTACACAGGGGGTGTATAGACCTCATTGCCAAAGTACGCGCAGCGGTCACAGAAGTCTTTGGCACACTCAACCCGCGCGAAGATATTACCATTGAAAGGCTGTCGGAGCTCACCTTGCAGGTCAGGAAGAAGGTGGAAGGAGCCACAGCGGAGGAGAGGAGGCATGACACTTTCATCAACACCGCAAAAGCTGTACTGACATCGTCTAGAACATGTAAATGGCTCTCTTTCCTACTACCCCCGCAAGATCAAGAAGACTATGTACTCCAAGAGTCAGGCATGACTTCATCTTCCGAATCCACCTCGCCTACCACCGCAACATCCCTCCGCCGCCTGATTGACGAAACGTCCGATCTTATCGACTCACCAACCTTCACCCATGTCTTGACACTGCTTCTTGATGCCGCCTTCTCCCATCTCGTCGACACGAAAATTTCCCAGCTGTCCTTCAAAATACCTCCCATCTCCGATAATCATGCTCGTGTTCAAGAAATTGTAGGTGGCGATATCAAGGCCAAGGTTGCAAACAGTCTGGCCGTCTTCTGCAGACAAGCGCACAACATCGGCAGCGGCGC
>Ga0182210_1000371_pt1 | contig 10884 bp, 7 predicted proteins | sample G5R1MG_19_FD_129670 | JGI IMG/M metagenome (GOLD analysis project Ga0182210, IMG submission 129670) | Switchgrass phyllosphere microbial communities from Michigan, USA - G5R1_MAIN_03OCT2016_LD1 MG | ecosystem: Host-associated > Plants > Phyllosphere > Phylloplane/Leaf | place: USA: Michigan... | reverse complement strand
TGAGTGGAGTTTGGCGCTGGCCTTTCATTTCTCTGGTGTGTTGTTTTGTTTTCCCCTGCTTTTTCTTCTCTCTCTCTTCCTTCCTCCCCTTTCTCTCTCCCTTTTTTTTTTTTTTTTTTTTTTTGGCACGGCACTAGACATTAGCTTGAGGGCGTGAGAGCTGGTCATGATTTCTCTCTTCTTTCATCAGAGCATTTCGAGAGTGGCGTTCTCATTTTCCACCAACGCCACTGGACGACTTTTGTATACCACTACCACCATCCACAACTACAACAATAACACCGCCAAAAAGTTACTTTTCCACCAGCACACAACCATCGAGGAGCCAGGCACCACCACTCCGGTCAACGAACAAAAAGTTTCAACATCGATACCCGGAACCCGTTCCTGTTCTCACGAGAGAGGGCACACATCCAGCGAGCAAAACACGTCATGGTCGCTAGTCTCTATAGTTTTACAGTACCCTTTTCTTCCTATGAACCGTCATCAAATTTTCTTCAAGAGAAAAAAACAACTTCGCAAATGTCTACCTGGTTCTCCGTGATGTTCAGCGTTTTGAATCTGAAAATACCCACTGTGCCCACGCCCCAAGATCTTACACCGTCCACGGTCCTTCTTCCCCCGTCTTCCCCGCAGTCAAATCTTTTTGATCCCCCTTTTGTGTTTTTTCTTTCTCCGCTACTGCGTAGTCTCTCTCGCCAAGGAAAACGTTGTTGCATTCGTACTAGTATGCGGTCGGTCTCCTTCAACGATCGCCCGATCGACAAAGCACGATTTGACGCTTGCGCCCCTTCTGTGGCGACGCGGGGCTCGCTTACCTAACCAACTGCCTAGCTAGTTTAGCTCGTTACAACAATGCATCATGGGCCATCACAGCAGTCGGAAGACGGCTTAACAGATTATCTGAACGTAGCCGGGCGCCAAAGACTTGTTAAAAGCCAATGAGACGACTCCATCTATACACACAGACAAGTCCTCTATCAAGCTTAGTAGGACAGTATTGAGAATCATCGTTCCACGGCAAGCAGGCGGAAGCTATGATAATGCCAGATTGATTTATGACTTTTTTTCTCAAAGTAAACCTAGAGTAATATCCATATCCCCACTCCACATCTTACGCTGTTAGTTAAAAAAAAAGAATAGGAATCAAAATAAGGATCCTGATCCTAGAAGATCAATGTAACAGAGATGAACAAAATCCCGTGGTGGCATGGAGACCTAACAAAGTTCTCCTTTGCTCTACATGCTTTTCCTCCAAGGCACAAAGCGACGCTAGACAACCGCGCAAAGCCTGTACGGTGTAAGAAGCGAGTCAGAAAAAGAACACAAGACCAACTTTCCCCCTGTATTTCAGTGCCTACAGGCACTCGTCACAAGCGACCTTACTTTACCTCCTCGCAACGGCCCTGGGCTGCGAACTCATCAGCATCTTGAATCCATTCTTCAGCGCCACCATATCCGGGTAATTGTGCTTCTGCAACTGGAACGCATGCGGGACAATTTTGATGGGCCAGGCACCGCGCGGCGCTCCATCGCCCATTTGGTAGCAGATCCAGAAGTGACCGGGGTATTTAGGCATGCTGCAGAAAGCGTACATGGAGCGTTGAGGATTGGCCTCGCAGTAGGTGGATAGCCAGCGTTCTGTTCATCAAGTTTTAGTTTGGATAATGAAAAAAGAGACGCTAGAGGACAGTGGAACGTACCGGTTTCTTCCTTTGTTCCGGACTGGAAGCGTTCGTCTCGGGTGAGTTCGGTCACTTTTCGTGCCATAGCTTCGATGTGGAGGACGATGAGTTCGTCGAGATCGGAGTACGTCTGTTTGCCGATCTTGAGCTGCTTTCCGAGTGTGAATTGGTTTGGCTTGTTCATCTCCAGAACGTCAAGATGCTGGTATGCATTGTTTGACACCTTCCATGTGACAACGAGGTGGTCGAAGCCTTTGGACGAAGGACGAATGACGAGATCACCAGTTTCCTTGCTGCCGAGGTATTCTTCAGCTTGTATAGTGTTGAAGGAGAAGAAGAGGGGGTGGTTGACAACGCGGTTGGGACGTCCAGAGGCGACTTCCTTCTCTTTCTCGGCTGCTTTCTTATCGCCCGCTTCTTGGGCATCATCCCATTCACCAGCGGCGCGTTCGAGGAGTTTCTTTTCGGGTTGGCGAATAAGGTCCTCGCGGAGGGAGAGTTGGGCGGTGAGACCTTTGCGATTGAGGAAGACGATGCGAGCACGGACAACTTGGTGGGGTTGGTATACGTGGCGGGGCTCTTGCCCACCACTGCCAACGCCTTCTGGGAACTCAGATTCGGATACACCGCCTTCAATGCCGCACTCCAGCTTGACTTCAATATGGTCCGGGAAGGTACGTCGGATGGTGACAGGAACGACCATACCCTCGTACAGAGTCTCCTTGGTCTCGCCGGTCAACATCGTGAATAGCTCTTCGCCGGACATTAGCGCAAAAATTTGTCTGATTTCCTCATACGGATTCTCCAGTTCAGCACGGATCGTCTCTAGTGTCGCGCGCTTTCTTTGTCCGAAGTTCTTCTCAATTTCGTCTGCATAGTCCTCCAGTGCAAGATCGTTGACCAAGTCGGTAGTCTCCTCTCGGATCATCTTGCGAACCACGGCACTTGGACCGCCTTCGTCTGTCTCAGCCTTGACATCCTCTTCGTCCATATTCAAGGCATCGGCGACCATTTTGCGGGCAAGATCATAGTCTTCGGGGTGTACACGAGTATAGTCCAAGTAGTCGGAAGAGTCTTCGCTGGAATCGTAGGGAATGTACAGGAAACTCGCGCAGTTCTGGAACACCTTGGGGCCCATAGCCGCTTTAAGGTCACGAGACGTGTTCTCCGAGACGCCGAGAAGATCGAACCGAGAAAGAATTTCATCGCCGTTAGCATGGATTGCTTTGACTAGCCGATCGGCTTTACGTGGACCAAGACCGCAGACATATGGTATTAGCTTAGACATGTAGGGTTCGTCGTATATCTCGGGTAGGTCGATGCCGACGAGGTTAACCATATCGACCATCGCCGTATCGAGCTTCTCGAGAAGCTTCTCCTGTGGTATGAGTGTCTGCTGGGGGATGAAGGGTATCGAAATAATGTCTTTGCCGAGACTTGCGTATTCGACAAGAGGGTTTTGCAGATATCGACCCAAGGCGATACAGTACCTGGTGAGTGCAGAGTATTTCGGAAACTCAGCAGCGGCACGGGCACTGGTGTGATAGAGGCGAGCGACCTCATCATTAACCATGACGACCTCGAGAGGATCATTATGGTCAGCGCCGGTTTGTTCGTCCTCATATGTGGGACCAGCGAGGTTGTAGATGCTGATAATCTCCTGAAGATCCTTGTAGAGCTTACGGGTCTCAACGGTAAACCCGCTGACACCAATCACATCCGGACGCCGGCGCTGTATAACATCAACAAGTTTGGGAATGTCTTCGCCCTCTGGGATGCCTCGCTCTTGATTACCCAACCTCATCTCGGCCAGTTTACCCTGTTCCAAGACACGGCCGTCGTTCTCGATATAGGCCCACATTACGGCATCATTACGCTGGCCCTTACCGTTCGATAGACACAAAACATTAGGTATGGAGCCATTAGCGGAATGCTTCAGCCTGTAAGGAGCCTGGTCTAGTTTGTTGTAGTAATTTTCGCGGGCACGACTGGCAAGTTCGTCTTCGCACCGAGCGCGGAGGGACTCTTTGACACCGTTCGCAATGATGGCTTGCAATTTATCCAACGCATGATCGAGCATTTCTCGCCGCAAGGCGTTCCACGAGTCCGACGCTTCACTGACATTGTCGGAAACAATCTTCTCGTACAGGCGGGTCTTGAACTGATCATAGGCACCCATTGAGATCTTGACTTGCACAAGACCTTCCTGCTCGGCCTTGAGCATCTTGAGGAATAAATCGGGCCGTCCCTGAAGGTCCATGAACGTCTGTCTGCGTAGATACTTGAACTCGTAATACGTATGATCCTCGGTGATTTTACGCATCCCCTTATCCGTCCGAATGCAGTCTATTTGTGCATTTTGATAGAAGCTGCTTCGCAAGAATCTGCGTAGTCGGGGGCTCATTTGTAGGTCTTGAACATATAGCAGCTTTGCAGATTTGAGCAGTAAGACGCCAGTCTCTGAAGCGTCGGCCAGTTGATCTGCAAGCTCTGAAACCATATAGGGAGGGTCTTCAATGACATGAGAACCTCTGCTTGTTCCATCCACCTTTTTTGCAAAATTTTCAGGAGTGATACCGATCGCCTGTACCAATAGTTGCGCATTGCTGCTGCGAAGCTTGTCGAAGAAACTCCGAGTATTGTTGGCCCGCTTCTGACCTGTGTTGGTTTCCTGTCGGACTTCATTCATTTCGTGCGAATAGCGGTAGTGGAGATAATCTTGAAGCTCTTGTATTTCCTCAATGGTTAGGGCTTTTGATACCAGATCTTGGATCTCTGTGTCGTTGATTTCCGGTGCAACAGCCCTAACGTTGTCGTAGTTAAGGCGGAGTGCGTCTCGCTTTTCGGCAAACGCCCTGAACTTGAGGTCCATGTCGAAAACTTCCCACAGGTCACTCTGGTTGAGCAGCCGCTCTGGGCGAGCGTCTCTGGGTGGCGCATTGTCGATGTCGTCAAAGTCGTCGTTGTTTTTAGGGGCGTGAATGAGGTAGTCCTTGCGATGGTTGAAGATGAAGGGCACCTCGTAATCCTCGATATTGATGAATTCCAGGACTTTCCGGACGGCCCTCTGGAAAGGGATCTGAAAGTAGCTGGGAAGACCTTTCTTAGGCCAGAGCATAGTACTGATCCACGCAGCTTCTTCGGTCAGGCGTGCCTGCATGTCTTCCGGCGTGAGTTCAAGCGGCTTGAACGGCCTTCGGGCCAATTGCAGACGCTCTGGTATATCAAGCTCACGAATCACATAGTCTTCGTCGGTTAACATGCGCTCCTGCAACTGCGAAGGCTCGAAGACATCCTTGAGTTGAAGGTCGCGGCCTTCGCCCGCCTGCTCCTCTGCTTCGGCCTCTTGCAAATCTAACGCCCAGTCATAGTCTGTACCGTCGCCAAACGCGGCCCGGTAGTCTTCCTCAGCGCCTTCATCAAGCCCAGCCGCCTGGAGGCCCTGTGTTATAAGGCTGATCCCGGGCTGGGTGACATCGCGGTCGTCTTCAATTTCATCTTCGAACTGGTCATCTTCGATGAAGCCATCGAACTCGTCGCCGCCAATTCGTCGTGGTTCGTCGACGTCTTCGCCAGCCTCATCGTCGGAGAAGATGTCGTCGATGCCACGAGACTTGACGCGCTCCTTGTGGCCGCGCTTCAGCCGCTTGTATTTCGACTGCGCTTTTGTTACTATACTGCTTAAAACCACGTCAAGCTTTCTTACCTGTGTCTCTTCGTGCCGTTCGACCTCGACTCCAATTAAGTCCAGATCTTCATCGTCCAGGGCCTCGGCCTCGCGGTTCTTTCGCTTCTTCCTGCGCCGCCGCCTGCGCGCCTCTTCCTCCTCCTCTTCCTCTTCGTCGGCGATAAAGCCTTCGCCTTCCTCTCGTAGCCGCTCATCGTCGTCCTCGTCTTCCTCCTCGCTGGAGTCGTCGATGCCATTTGCGCCATTGGTTTTCTTAGGACGGACAGCACCACCCTCTCCATCAAAGTCCTCGTCGTCTTCTTCTTCTTCGCTGCCTACATCGGCGATTGTATCGAAAAGATCCCGCGTCGTCATGCTGGGCGGTGATACAAGAAACGCGCAAGTCGGCCGGGGGGAGAATGGACGTGATTTCGCAGGCTGCTCTTGGCGATAAGCTTAATAGTAGCGGGACTTCGGGAGACGAGGGGCGTGGATGCGGTGGAGGGGAGGTTGAGGCGAGAAGAAGGGTCGATGGGCGCTGTCAAGTTGTTCGTAGGCCGGTCGGGGCGCGTCAACATTTGGCCGCGCTGACGCGGGGCACGTGACGCGTGTACAGCAAGCACCCTCACTGTGCAACAACACGATGAAGCGCTTGGCGACGCATGACAAGGCGACCGACGTCTGCAGCATCCGCCTAACTATCTGGCTTTATTGCTATGCTGCGGTTGCTGCGGCTTGTTAGATGCTAATGACTCCACGCAAGATGACTGCTGGTGTGCTTTGTTTGCCATGCTGCGCTAAAGGCCGGTGAGGCGTGAGGCGGCAAGGCAACCCGCCCCTCGCTCTCGCTCTCGCGGTCCACGGTCCACCGTTGCGTTGGGTGCCAATCCATCGCCCATCGCCCTCTACCGCGCCGCCCAGCAACCTTGAGCCCGAACAAGCGCACACGCTGCCCCCACCAAGGCGGCTCTCCTTTCCCCCCGCCCATCGACGTCGCGCGAGCGCCAAGCCTAGAACCCCCTCCTCTCCTCTCCTCGCCGTGCTGTGTGGCCCTGCTCCATCGGGCGCGGCACCGACCGCCCGCCATGGCCGACCCCTTCCAACAAAAGACGATGAAGCGCAAGAACGTCAAGGGCCTGGCTCTCAGCGCCCCGCCGCCCAAGCCCGCCCCCGCTGCCGGCGACGCGCCGCTTCCCGGGGCACTTGCCCCCGACGACAAGCACGACACGCTCGAGATCGGCGTCGAGTTCCAACTGGACCTACGCGCCGAGGATCTGATTGTGCTGCGCGAACTGGGCTCAGGCAACGGCGGCACCGTCAGCAAGGTCCAGCACGCCGCCACAAAGGTCATCATGGCCCGCAAGGTCATCCACGTCGAGGCCAAGAATGAGGTCCGCAAGCGTATCGTGCGCGAGCTGCGCATCATGCAACTGTAACTCGGACTACATTGTCGACTTCTACGGTGCCTTTCAGAACTCGTCCGGCGATGTCATCATGTGCATGGAGTACATGGACGTGGGGTGAGTGCCTCGCCCCCTTCCCGCCGCAGCCTCATGGCGCCAGGCCACCACTGACTCCCACCACCAGTTCGCTCGACTGGGTCTCGCGCACCCTTGGGCCCATTCGTGTCGATGTCCTCGGTAAAATCTCCGAGGCCGTGCTCGGCGGGCTCGCCTACCTCTACAGCGCCCACCGCATCATGCACCGCGACCTCAAGCCCTCGAACATCCTCGTCAACTCCAAAGGCAACATCAAACTGTGCGACTTCGGTGTCTCCAGCGAGCTCGAGGGTTCCATTGCTGAGACATTTGTCGGCACCGGCACATACATGGCCCCGGAGCGGATTCAGGGCTCTCCCTACACGGTCAAATCCGACGTCTGGAGCGTCGGCCTCACCCTCATGGAGCTGGCCATTGGCAAGTTTCCTTTTGCGGGCAGTGGTGACGACGACGAAGAAGCGGGCGGGCCCCAGGGCATCCTCGATCTGCTGCAGCAGATCGTCCTGGAACCCTCACCAAAGTTGCCCAAGAGCGACGCCTTTCCTTCTATCCTCGAAGACATGATTGCAAAATGTCTCATGAAAGACCCGAAAGACCGTCCGACGCCCAAGGAACTCTACGTCAGTCCCCCCCCCCCGGAGAAGACTAGCAGACGTATCACTAACAGACAGTAGGACCACGACGCCTTTCTCCAAGCCGCCAAGCGCACCCCCGTCGATCTCGAAGCCTGGGCCATAAGCATGATCGAGCGCAACAAGCGCAAATCGCACCTCGCCCCTGCCCCACCTTCGGCTACCATCAAACAGCAATTGCGCGAACGCTCCCCTCCCCATAACGGCTTACAGTCGCAATCTACGCAACAACCATCATCACACCACCCTCCCAGCAGCTCCACATCCTCGTCCTACGCCCATACACCAAGCAGTTCGAACTCTCAGCATGTGCGAAATGGGAGTGGGCCGGCACCCCCGAGGCCGACCTACCCTGTGAGAACCAGTAGCAGCACGAGTATACCGGCCCAGGGAACTATGAATCTACCTATACGCACCGCGCCAGGATCCGTTGATAGTGGCTCGAGACCGGGGAGTAGGGGGTTATTACCGGCCAACGGTGCGTCGAGAAGGTAGTAGACAAGTTGAGATCCAGTAGTACATCATGGGGCACCTAGATACCTTACGCAGCATGTAACAGCATGAGGGAATATTGGGTTGAAAGATTCGAAGTAGCGTGGAGACGAGCATGTTGGCAAAGTGTGGGTTTTCTTTTTCTGTATATCTCGTGCATGTCTATTATCTGTCTTGGACCTGGGGTTTTTTTGGTGGAAACCCGGTATTATTGTTATCTTGTTTCGACCCCCGATTCATATCTATCCGTGTATTCCTCCCATGTCTCACCTCTGTTACAGATATTGTACATATATAGAATGTCTGGGCAAAATCCTCCAACAACACCAGCCGCAGGAGCATCATCGCATGATGTCTACCATCTACATACCCAGTACACATGGGTCCTACGCGCCGCAGGCCGTATATACTATGTAGGTACAACAAAAAACCATCACAAGTGTGATGAACCCAACTCGGTGCCCTTCATCCTGATTCGTCCAGGTAGACTATCACACGGCGCTTACTTATCTGCCCTTCCTACCTATCTATCTGCCAATCCACAAAAGAGCAGAGTGCAGCCCATGAGAGGTAAGTATCGCACGTAATGAAGCGAGCACCCATTCCCTGGCAGTGAACTCTTTGCGTACCATCGATTCAAGGCGGAGATTGATAGCTAGCAATCATCATCGCGCACATTCGTCGTGTGACGCAAACGGAAGTTGGTTTTCTTCACGGTCCTATTCTGAATTCTAATCATGGGTTACCCCGCACCTATCAGGGTAAGGTAAAGGTTACCGGGTATCGACGGCTCGGTACTTTGTAGAGTATGCGGCTTGTTTGCGCAAGCAATCATGGCATGTCGGCTGGAAGGGATCCATCAGGAGGCTGTTTGTTGTTTGGTAAACAGTTCGGGTGGTTATGATTAGGTACTCTGGCCTCGTAAGACGCGATCGGTTCGTGTTCGGTGGCTGGCACGCGTCGCCTCGGTCCCTATGGCAAGCAAGGTCCGGTTTTTGGGCCCGCTGGAGACCGGCACGCCTCCTTGTTGGTTCATATGTTGTTCACAATTACTTCAAACTTTCCAGAATGGTAATCATTGATTCATTTGTATTGTTGTTACCTATTGGAATCAGTGGTGGAGCTTACGCGACGCGACCTCATCGTCGATCAAGCTGTCGCAGCTCGGGCATAAAAATATACATGTCAGGCGAACGGCCACATCCACTGGGTCCGTCTAAATCCATCGCCGAACGCCGAGTCGCCGAAGGAAAGGTACCAAAAATTGAAAAGTTGAAACTCAATGCAACTGCAAGGAACTTTTTGTAGCAGTACGTCGAGAAGACGAGAGAGGAGAAGCGGGCAGGCTGTCACATCTCCATGGCATCGACGCCGACAGGTATTTCGGCTACAGGCTGGGTAAATGTTGTGTTGGGGGCTGAAGGGCCAGGACGGCGTGCATTGATGCGCTCTCCTTCGACACGAGGGGTCGGACCAGACATGAGATTGGCAACTGTGCGTTCGAGAGACCATCCAACAAGCTGGCACCACTGCAGGCTGTCCGAGAACAACCAGTAACCTTGGACACCATGTTGCTTGGCACGCACGAGATACGCTGACAAGGACTCCTTCTCTAGCATAACCATCACATCGGTGAAGTCGAAGTGGCGTTCAATGACCTTTGCATACGCACGCGCGGCATCGCGTAAGCTTGGGTTGGTCATGACATTTTTCCAGCCGACTCCCAGCGATGCGATCAAGGTGTTGATGGTGTTGCCCTTGTCATCGATGAAGTCTTCCGCCTTTTGTGCATCCATGTCGTTCAGGGATGGTACCTCAATGACTGCAGGCGGGCTGATTCGGGCTGACTTGCGCGAGACAACCATGGGGCGAGCAGCCTCTGCCTTTTCTTGTTTCTCAATCTTCTCCTCGATCCACGTACCAGACTGTGACTCAGCAGACAAGTGGTACCCAGGCTCGCCAGGGTAGATGAGCGTCATGCCCGGTCCACAGATTGGTTCAGGCTTCGACTTGACGGGCATTTGAGTGACAACTGCTCCAACAGGTTGGTTTTCCTCCGGGTCGTCGACGTCGGTGATGGATCGTTTGCGCCCAGCCGAGCTGTTGGAGACGGCAGCTAGATAGTTTAACGACGGCGGAACAGGGTACTTTGGGCGAAATTTACCCGTTGCTGGTGATGAGTGGGCCCCGTGGCGGTGAGAGAAGAAGCGTGGTGCTTGCTGGGGTGGCAGGACTACCGTGGGCGATGACGCGAGATAGTTGAGGCCCATGATGACTGTGTGTTTAGTAGATTAGAAGTGGTCAATGGTAGATCAAGATACAAAAGTCTGTCAAATGGATAAGTAGTCAGACAGTGGGGGTGCAAATGAAGTGACACGTGATGGTCACTAGACGCGACAATACAATGCGGTCGACGACGAGGGTATCGTGGAGAGGCGCGATGGTAGTGGTAGTGATGGTGGTAGTGATGGCGGTGGGGATGGTGTATGAGATAAGAAGGTCGAAGTATGTACGATGATAAAGAGGCGTGGGAGACGCAAGCGACGACTCGAGCACGAGGAGGAGTAGGGCAGGGTGGGCGCGGTAGAGTGAAGTGTAGGAAGGATGGTGTGGTGGGCGCCAGAGCCGTCTTGTAAGCTCGGAGCTGAGTCCCGTGAGAGGCTGGACGGAAGCCGCGGTCAGGGCAAGTGAGGCGCGCATTGGCCAGTTTCACCGATTTAGCGAGGGAGCGCGAGCTGCTTCCGGCAATGGCCCAAGCTCTGTGTAAGCCGAACGGGCCGAATCAGAGCAGAGTTGCATGCGCCCCACTCCACGTCACGTGACTGACAAGTAGGCGTGGCGGGGCTCAGCAGGCGTGGCTGGTGCGCCCGCCGGAGACTCGTTTCGCCGGCGTGTTGGCGGGCGAGACG
>Ga0182210_1000369_pt1 | contig 10892 bp, 18 predicted proteins | sample G5R1MG_19_FD_129670 | JGI IMG/M metagenome (GOLD analysis project Ga0182210, IMG submission 129670) | Switchgrass phyllosphere microbial communities from Michigan, USA - G5R1_MAIN_03OCT2016_LD1 MG | ecosystem: Host-associated > Plants > Phyllosphere > Phylloplane/Leaf | place: USA: Michigan... | reverse complement strand
CCCGATGGCGTCCGGCTGGTCAACGACGGCGGAAACGGCACACCCATCTGCGCCTCGAGCGAGGCCTTCAGCTCCGCCAGCGTCCATTCACGCGTGCCGGTGACCTCGCCGGTATTCGGATCGACGATCTCTTCGGTCCGCGGGTCAAAATCGACCACAAAGCAGCCGTTCACGCCGGCCGGAACCCCGATCATCGCGTCGCGGTGCTGTTTCCACCAGGCGCGGATCCGCTGTTCGTCGGTGGTGGCGTCCTTCAGGCCCTGCCCACCATAGGGTTGCTTCGGCTTCAGCGTGCGGGTCTTGCCGCCCGCTCCGCCGATCGTGACCGTTTCCTCCCGCTCCCTGCACGGGAACACGGGCCAGCCGCGACGCGCGTATTGGAGTGCCGCCTGCCCCATGGGCGACGGCAACGACGAACCGGTCACTGATCGGATACCCCCACAAGGACGGCAGGCGATCCCGGCCTGCCAGCGGGCATCAGGCGGCGAGCAGCTGCTTCATCGCCGCCAGCCGCTCCTCCGCCGCTTCGGCGCGCACCTTCCAGGCGTCGCGCTCGGCAACCACCGCAGGATCCTCGCTCGGCGCTGCGGCAGCCTCGATTTGCTCGATCAGCAGATCGGACACCCCGTCGAGCAATGCGACCATCCGCTCCCGCGGGGTCATCGCTTCCGGCACCGCCAGCTCTACCGGCGCGGCAGCGACACCGCGCTCGATCAGATCGGCCGCGGCTTGCCCCAGCGAGATGTCGCCGGCGCTGGCGCGCGCCACAACTGCCGCGATCGCGTTCGCCGCCGCGGCGGGTAGCATGATGGACTTGCCGGACATGATTCTCTCCTCGATCGGCGCCGCGACCGGCGTCGTGTTGTTCTTCAGGATGGTGGCGGCGGGCGGCACGGGCGGCTCCCAATCGTCGGGGCGGGCGCGGCCGTCGCGACAAAAGCCGCAGCGCCCGCCGACGAGGCGTGGCATCCACCACTCGCACTCATCGCACTCGCCCGAGACACCCGCCTCGATCGGTCGCGCAGCCTGCGCGAGCCCATGCGCGAGCAGCTCGCCTTCGATCTCAACGGCCATGTCGACAGCATCTGGCATCAGGATGCTCGCGACAGATCAACGATCACGCGCCAGCCCAGCCATTGGGCCGCAACGTACCAGCCATCACCCGGCTGACCGTTCGTCAGCATGGCGCCACTGATACGGCCAACGCCGAAATGCGGGATCCAACGCGTCATCGCGCGAACCCCGTCTGCCAACCGTTCGACAGGATCGTCACGCGTCGCGAGGTCGGCGCCGCCACCCCGGCGATCAGGATCAGCCGCGCAGCGACCATCGCGTCCAGCGCCGGCTTGATCACGTCGAGCGCCAAGCCCGACAGCTCGGCGAGCTGCTTGTTCGTCGGGCACGGCCGCGAATACTGCGCCGTCCGGGTCAGCACCGGCAGCAACGCGTCAATCGCCGCCGCCTCGTCTGCCATCACCGGCGTCAGTTCGAGCACCAGCTTCGCGCGATCCGGCCGAGTCATCGCCGAGGGCACCGACGTGCGCCGCGCCCGATATTGGAACAGGCTCGGATCGAGGTCGCACCGCCGCTGCGACAGCTCGACCAGCCCGCGATCCGCAAGCGCCCGCATGCGCGCCGCACCCGACGAACCCGTCACGAACGCGCGACGGGCATAGATCATGACCTCGCCCGCCTGCGCGGACTCCATCCAGGCATCGATGCCGGCTGGGGTCGCAACACCGACGGCAGGAACGTCGACGAACTCTGGCTCGCGCATCGCCGCCATCATCGACCGTACTCCGCTTCGAGTGCGGCCTCGTATACGCTCCACGGCATGCTCGAATGATCCGGCAAGGCGGGCGAGCGGGGGGTAAACGATCCCGCCTTGCCGGCACGCTCGGGCCGTCGCCCGATCGTAGTCTCTGAAACTTGTGCCGCCAGATGCGGCGTGTCGGCGATCGCGCGTGCCCAGCTGCCGGGCGCGCTCTCGCGATCGATCGTCAGCGTGGGCGACATGCGTCAGGCCGCCTGCGCCAGCGGCTCGGCAGCGTCGAACCAGCCACCTGCGGGCGCAGCATGGAAGTCGCGCGCCTTGACGCCGATCCGCCGCGACAGGCGCGTACCGACGTCCAGGCCAGGCACCATGTTGCCCTCAACCATGCGCTGCACGCGATCGGCGCCGGTGCCCATCACCTGCGCGGCCTCGGCGATCCCGCCCGACAGACCCATCACCCAGCGCGCGAGCAGCCGCGCGCCTTCGTTCGGCGCGCGCGCCGGCAGATGCATCTTCACCGTGTCTCTCCCTCGATAAGCGCCAGTTCGGCATCCATTTCCGCCGCGATCTCCATCAGCTGGCGCAGCTCGCCGCGAATGCCGCCGGCATCGATCCGGTCGATCCGTCCATCGCCCAGCCCCGCGCAGATCGCCTGCGCCAGCTGTCCGCTTTCACGCGCCTGCGCGCCGAGCAGCGCCAGCAGGTCCGCACCGGTTGCGGGCGCCTGCGGGGAGCGAACCAGAAAGAAGCCCTGCCGCCGCGCGAGCGCGCGCGTCACGACCGGATGGTCGACTGTCCCGGCGGTCACGTCCTCGAGCGCCCCGATCTCGTCGAGCCGCAGGAAGTCGGCGGTGTTCGGGAGCCCGACGTCACTCATCCGCTGCTGGCGGGTCGACGCGTGGCAGACCGCATTGATCGTTTCGGCCGAGCCGTCGGTGCCGCCTGCGGCCCGCACCAGCGCCTTGCTGGCGATCTTCAGCTCGAGTGCGGGCTTCGCGTGGCGCACGCTGCGCGCGTCACTCACGAGGCTGCTCCGGTAAGGTCGGCATCGTTACCGGGCGCCCGGACCTCGATCGACGCGATAGGTGCTAGCTTGAAGCCGTGCTCGACTGCAATCGCGGCAACATCCACAGAGGGACGCTCCATGTGAGCCACGCGGCGGAGATGATTGATGCGACTGACGGTCGGCTGCGATCGCATCCGGTGGACGGTCGATTTGGACATCTCGCTCATTTCGGCAACGACGGTGGTACCGCCGAGCGCGTCGATCAGGCTGGAAGCGAAGCAGTTCATGAGCGCAGATGTGCCACAATGGAATATCTGGCACAATATCCTAAATCTCGAAATGGAATTTGCCATTCCGGCACGGGTATCGTCCTACGTGCTGGTATGGACCTCGATGAGATCAAGGCTCGCATGCTCGAGCGCGGCTACGACCAGGCGGATATGGCCAATCTCCTCGGCATCGTCCCGAGCGCCATTTCGAAGCGGCTGACTGGGAAGCGCCCCTTCAAGCTCGAGGAGATGCGCAAGGTTGAAGCGTGGCTTGGCGCCGAGGCGGCTGTGCCGGTCGCCGCCGAGGGCGTCCGGATGATTCCGATGGTCGGCGAGGTTGCCGCTGGATCATGGCGCGAAGCACTCCAGCGGCCGATGGGCCACTGGCCAGTGGCCGCAGACACTGCACCGAACTCCATAGCTCTTCGCGTTTTCGGCGATTCAATGGATCTGGAGATTGAAGACGGGGGGACGGTCATCGTCAATCTGGACGACAAGGCCCTGTATCCTGGACGGCTCTATGTGGTGCTAAATGAAGCTCACGAAACGACGTTCAAGCAGTTCGAAATCGACCCTGCACGGCTAGTACCGCGTTCGTCGAACCCTGCTCACCAGCCTATCCTTATTGGCGATGGCCAGGCGTTCACGGTGGTCGGCCGCGTGACGGCGCTTAACCGAGCGCGATAGCGCCGCAGCTTCGTCGAAATCCATCCACTCGCTACGTACCTCGAGGTCACCGGGCACGGTCGTGTAGAACACGCCGTCGCGATCCAGCTCGCCCAGCCCCGCCGCGATTAAGTCCCGACAGGCCTGCGATCTACCGAACCGCCAGGGCCCGATAGGGTCGCCGAAGCTACGTGCTCGGCACCAGTGAACCATGATCCGACTCACGACTCGACTCCATTGATCTGGAGCAAGGCTGGAACATAGGAGGAACATAGGCAACCCCGCAGGGCGCATGTTCCACAGTGGAATTTGCATGCTTGCATTGTCATGTTCCATTGTGGCACTTGGTGTTCATTGGGGCATCCCGCCCGACGGAGCGCACCATGCCCGCCCACGCCATTCCCGCGCCGATCGACATCGACGCCGCCGCCTTCTCCCATGCGCGCCTGTTCGCCGCCCCTGCTACCGCTCGGCATGTAGAAGATGACGCCGTCAGCCGCGCGCTGATCCTCGCCGACCTCGCCGCACCCGAGCAGATGCAGGCCGTCGCCGTCCTCGACGATCGCGCCCGCCCCGGCGGCAGCGCCCTCCGATGGGAGATCGCCCTCCTCGCCTTCACCGTCCTCTACTTCATCTGGCAGTTCGGCCGCGCGTACGGCGCGGGGGTGCTGTGATGGCGGACGCGCGCATCAAGACGGCCGTTGGCCCGACGATTCTGCTACAGAGCGGCGCCTACTTCGACCTGCTGGATCCGCATCACAGCGAGTTCACGATCGAAGACATCGCGCACGGGCTGTCCAACACCTGCCGGTTCGCGGGCCAATGCAGCGACTTCTACTCGATCGCCGAGCACAGCTGGCATGCCAGCTTCCTCGTTCCTGCCGAGTTGGCCCTCCGCGCGCTCATGCACGACGCTGCCGAGGCGTTCCTCGGTGACGTGACCCGGCCGCTCAAGTCGCTCCTGCCCGAATACAAGGCGATCGAGCGCAACGTCGAGGCCGCCATCATGGAGCGGTTCGGTCTCGGTGATTGGAATGTGCCGGAGATCAAGCAGGCCGACCTGCTGATGCTTCATGCCGAGCAGGTAGCGATGATGCCGAACCATGCCGATCGCTGGTCAACGTCCGAGGGCATGCCCGACGATCCATGCTGCAATTTCCGGTTCTTCGAACCCTTTGCGGCGAAAGCCAACTTCCTTGGCCGCTTCGAGTGGCTGATGGCGAACGGAGGGCGTTCGTGATGGCCGACGCCGAAACGCTGCCCGATCTCCTCACCCAGGCGCGCAGCTATCTCGACACGATGGCGTATGGCGCGGTCGAGCGGAGCACCTTCCGCGCGATCATCGACGAAGCAGAGCGCCTTCACGGCGGCTGGCAGCCCATCGCCCAGGCCGATCGATATGCCGCGTCCTCGCTCGATCTCTACGACCCCTCGCTTGCTGGTGAGTACGGCGTGTCGTGGGACGGCTACTGGGACGACGGCGGTCAAACTTGGCGGGCGGCCGTGTGGTGCAACTCGTGCACGACATGGCACGACACCTTGATAACGCCGACGCTGTACCACTCCCGACCTGCAACGCCGATCGTAGCGACCGAAGAGGCTGCGGCATGATTCCCGACGCGACCGTGGCCATTGCAGCATGGCTGGCGCAGCGCGCGACGGAGGCGATCGTCGGCCGCGCCGTGAAGCGCGTCGAGCGTCGGGTTGGGCACGCGGTACGGGCCAACGCCGCTCGGCTCGATCCGAGATGCAGGCGATGACCCCGCGTCGCTTCGAGACGCACACCGCGCTCGTCACCATCCCCGCAGACATCCTTCGCTGGGCGGACGCTCAGGCGGACCGTCATGAGGCGGAATGGGGCTTCGAAGAGGACGTATCGATCGAGTGGCCGCTCTGCGGCTGGCGAGGTGCGGTCGGGATGCACGTCGACGGCGAAGCCGACAAACAAGAGGCGATCATCGGGCTGATCATCGAAGGCGCCAAACACGTCCTCGCATGCGGCGTCACCGGACAGGAACTGCCCCTTGCGCCCGGCACCCTCTACATCCTCGACCCGATGGCGCGCCACGGCACGCGGACCCCCAACCCCGATGCGCGGCTGCTGTTCGTGACCGACAGCATCCCGATCGATGACCGGAGCGCTCCCGCTGTTCTTGCCGCTCGCCTGCTCGCCAGCGCCGAGCAAGCCGCGGCACGGGACGCCGATCGCCAGAGAGCCGCCACCCAAGCCTACCACGGCATAGCCTCGGTGCGCCGCTGATGGCCGAAGCCAACCTCTTTGCCTCAACGGCTTTCATCGACCTCGACGAGGCGATTGAGCTGACCGTCGCGTCGCTGCTCGCCTATTGGGAGCGGCACGGCCACTACGCCATTGCGTGGTCGGGCGGGAAGGACAGCACCGCCACCCTCACCCTAATCATCTGGCTGATCCTGAGCGGCCGGCTACCCCAGCCCGAAGTCTTGCACGTCTTCTACGCCGACACCCGGCAGGAGCTGCCACCCATCCAGCAGGCGGCCGAGCTGGTGATGGAGCGGCTCCGCGGACTCAATTGGGTGCAGCTTCACGTCGTCCGCGCCTCGATTGATCAGCGCTTCCTCGTCTACATCCTTGGCCGCGGCGTGCCCCCGCCGAACAACAATACGCTCCGCTGGTGCACCCGCCAGATCAAGGTCGATCCCATGTCCGCCGCCCTCGGCGCCGCGATCGAGAAGATCGAGGGCACCGCGCTGATGATTACCGGCGTACGCGAGGGCGAGTCCGCGGTCCGCGACGGCCGGATCAGCATGTCGTGCTCGAAGGACGGCGCCGAGTGCGGGCAGGGCTGGTATCAGCAGGTGCTGCCCGAGGCGAAGGGCGTCCGCGGCCGCATCGCCACGCTCGCCCCCATTCTCCACTGGCGCGTCTGCCACGTCTGGGACTGGATCGCTCGCGCCGCCTACCTACCCGAATGTGGCGCATGGCCGATCGCTATCATGGTCGATGCCTATGGGGGTGACGACGCCGGCGACATCGCCGCCCGCACCGGCTGCATCGCCTGCCCGCTGACCGAGAAGGACACCGCCCTCGAACTCGTTTGCGCCATGCCGCATTGGGCGCATCTCGCCCCGCTGCGCGAGCTCAAGCCGATCTACCGGTGGATGCGCCTACCCGCTCAGCGGCTGCGCAAGGCCGGCGCCGAGCGCCTCAAGGACGGCTCGCTCGCCAAGAACCCCCAGCGGATGGGCCCGCTCACCCTCGAGGCCCGCAGCGAGGCGCTCGAGAGGATCCTCGACATTCAACATCGCGCCCGCGTCGACCTGATCAACGTCGAGGAGGAAGCGCGCATCCGCGAGCTGATCGCGGCTCGCACCTTCCCCAACAAGTGGGACGGAGATGAGCCCCGCGCCGACGTATGGCTCGATAGCGTGCTGCCGAGCGGCCGGGTGCAGCCGATCCTCTTCCGCGACCTGGTCGGCCAGTGACCCGCCCCCGCCTCGCCACCGCCGAGCACCGCGCTGGCTGCCTTCGGGCGGTCGAGAAGCTGCTGCGCGATCGGGAGGCCGCCTACCCCGGCTTGATCGAGCGCGAGCGGATGACTGCCGTCGACGCCGCCCGAAAGCTCGAGCTCGCCCGCGTCCTCCTCAACCAGTGGCGATGGGTGATCAACGGCTCGGCCGAGGTGCCGTGGGACGAGGCGCGCGGCGTCGCAGGATGGGGCGCCTACGACTTCGAACTCGCAGCCGAGCTGCGCGGCGCATGCGAGAGGGCCGATGCTGCCGCTGTTCGACAGGGGAGCGAGAGCGACCGGCTCTACGCCGACCTGTGCGAAGCGCTCCACTGGTGGCAGCTGTCCGACCATGGCCTGTCCGGCGTCGCGCGGATCGTCAGCCACACCCTCGCCTGCCGCGCCACAGCGCTACCCCAGATCGCGAGGGCAGCATGAGCGCCGTCGCTCGCCTCAGTGAGATGCCGGATTGGCCCGCCAGAATGACGGCATCGGTCGCTGCGCTCTACATGGGCGTTTCGCAGACCACCTTTTTGACCCGCTTCGGTAGCTGCGGCGTCAAGGAGGGAGGCAACACCCTGTGGTCGCGCGCGCAGCTCGATCGTATAGTGGCGGAGCAGTTCGACCTTGCTCCCGCCAGCATGTCCGTCCTCGACGAGGATCCCTACGAGGCATGGAAGCGGCAGCGCACCGGGAGATGAGCGTGCCCGCCGGCCTCCACATCGTCACCAAGCGGCGCCCAGGCAAGCCGATCATCCACTACGTCTATGCGTGGCGAGGTGGCCCCCAGATCGCACGCAAGGAAGGCGGGACCAAGCCGGCGATCACGGCCGCGCTGACCGACGCCGCGGCGCGCGCTCGACCCACGTCAGCCACCAACGCCATGGCGCAGCAGACGATCGATGGTCTGATCGCTCGCTACACCAGCAGCACATGCGCCGAGTGGAAGAAGCTCGCTGCCACGACTCGGGTCAACTACACGACGTGGCACATCCGCGTCAGCGAGGAGTTCGGCAAGACACCGCTAAAGGTGTTCGGCGATCGGCGTGTCCGCGGCGACGTCCTCGAGTGGCGTGATCGCTGGGCCCACCAACCCCGCAGCGCCGACGCGGCGATCACGGCCTTCTCCGCGCTACTCAGCTGGGGCGTCGATCGCGGCCTTCTGCCCGTCAACGTCCTGCTCGGCACCGATCGGCTTTACGACCAAGACCGGTCGGACATCATCTGGGAGCCCGCCCACTTCGAGGCGTTCGCTAAGGCCGCATCGGTGGAGGTGCAGGAGGCCGTCGAGCTGGCGGCCGCGACGGGCCTGCGTCGCAGCGACCTGGTGCTGCTGCCCTGGTCGGCGATTGGCGAGCACGCGATCGTCTGGCGGACCTCCAAGAGTCGCGGCAAGAACTTAGTCACCGTCCCGCTGCTGCCGGAGACGAAGCAGCTGCTCACCCGTATTAGGGCCCGGCATGCAAGCGAGATGACGAGCAAGCCTGAGCGGAAGCGTAAGCCGCTACCTGAGACGGTGCTATCCAACAGCCGATGGGCGGCTTGGACCCGCACCGGACTAGGCAGCCGCTTCAACGATGCAAAGCAGGAAAGTGGTGTCGCTGTACACCTACACGACCTACGTGGCACCTTTGCCACGCGATGCATGCTTGCTGGTCTCACCGACCAAGAGATTTCCGATATTCTTGGCTGGTCATCGCGAGATGTAGCGAACATTCGCATGAAGTATGTGAGTCAAGCGCGAGTCGTTGTTGCTATTGGCGAGCGAATATCTTCCTCGGCGATATAGCAAGGCATCGTTTCAGAAGAAGATGGGATCGCCTTCAACATGCATAAGATCGCGACGATCACGTTTCACATACCTGCCATGCACGCCGAGACGCACTCCAAATCTTAGAACATCACGCTCAACAAGCTCGTCAAATTGACGCCATCCTAATTGGCAAGTTACCTCTCGCCCAAAATCGGTTTGCAGGCGAAATGTTTTCGACTTGCCGATAAGGCCATCGACGATGCCTGTGACGTATATAGCTCTATGTTCTACAGCCTTAATGGACTGACGTATAAGGTCAGCCGCATGAGCATCTACTTCAACAAAGACCTGCGCACCTGATGCATTCGAAGAAAACTGCATCTTTGATACGTCAGATCGCGAGGACGGTAATATCTCAACAAGCTGCTGTAGGAACACAAAGTTGTCAGCAGCGTATTGGTCGGGTAGCCCCCCGGCGCGGGCAAGATCTACAGTCCGCTCTATATGTCCGGCGAAATCGCGGCCTTTCGCAAACGCCTCGTCGAAGACAGCGTTCGGATCAAGATTTCTCGTACGGCCTCCCGCACGTAGCTGAGCGGTATCAACCCTTGGCTCATCGATTGCTATGAGTAGACTGGCAAACTCGGGCTGGCGCACGGGGTAGTCAATGAACCGTCGATCACGACCACCGCTCAAGGAGTCTGGCGTCAAAGCGGTCTGAACAACATTGGTTACCTTGTCCACGATTTCTTTGAACGTGGATAGAGGCATACCCCGCTCCGACATGTCTCTGCCAAAGAACTTAAAGGCAAAAAGGGCGTCCGTTTGCGCGAGCGAGTCTGGAGCTGTTCTAAAGGAGCTTCGAAGCGGAACACCGGCTTTAGGAAGAAAACGCGCTGCATCCGCCTCCGTCTTGGCCTCGTATCGAACAACGTTCATATCAAGATCGGCAGCGACTAGCCAGATTGTGTCCTGCGCAAGCGCACCTCTGACAGACAACCGACCACTTTTCAGTGCATCGAGTACCACATCATCTACGATCGTTGCGAGCAAGTAATCTCCATCGGAGTACTCGTCGGACTTAAAAAACAGATAGTTGGCCAGACCAAACCGACGCGTGAAAATCGCCGGTCCATTAAGGTAGTACAGGATTTCGTCAGGCTCGAGGGCACCGATAGCCCAATCGGTGCGTCCGGTCTGCCACTCGCTCCACTTAGTCATGGGCGCACCATAGGGGGCAATGCAGGTGAAAATTTGGCGCGCAGATCCACGCCCTCGTAGGCCCAGAAAGTGTGGTGCGCAGGTTGATCACGAGTCGGCGTGGGAGCCAACTTCCCATCGCTCTCAACGACGTCGCCCTTGAAAATGAACCAACGAGCAGCGTAATCGAATAGCTCTTGGGCGTGCAATGCGTCACCAGCCGATCGCCAAACCGACAGTCCTGATCCCATACATGGATTGGATTTCGCCATGTTCTGCTTCCGACGATCCGCAGAAGCAGCGAACGGCGTGAAGTCTTCGGCCGTCGCCGGGTTCGTGACGCACCCATGGTACAGCGTTTCCGCCACTTCGTCGCCCTCTGTTGGACACCCTTTCGGATACCAATGCGGGAACTTACCCATTGGTTGAACTAGCTGATGCTCTCCCCATGGGAGCCGCTTATAGACCGCTGCTTGCCAACTTGTAAAACTCGGTTTGATCCGCATCGAAGGCGCGATTGCGACGGTTTACGATCGATCCACAAGCTATTGTAATCATGCACATGATACCGGCAGCGGTTTACAACGTCGCGGTGCATTTTTGGCGGGTCCTTCCAGCTTTGGGAGCAGGATGTCGTAGGTTCGAATCCTATCTCCCCGACCATCTACCCCAGGATGTGGCGATAGAGCGCCAGATACTCGTCGGCCATCCGCTCGACGCTGAACCGCTCGGCGACGGT
>Ga0182210_1000368_pt1 | contig 10896 bp, 8 predicted proteins | sample G5R1MG_19_FD_129670 | JGI IMG/M metagenome (GOLD analysis project Ga0182210, IMG submission 129670) | Switchgrass phyllosphere microbial communities from Michigan, USA - G5R1_MAIN_03OCT2016_LD1 MG | ecosystem: Host-associated > Plants > Phyllosphere > Phylloplane/Leaf | place: USA: Michigan... | reverse complement strand
GGCGGTGCTTTGATAGTTGAGCAGGCCGACGCCGTCGAACTTCGGCTGGACGACGATCCCCTCCACGGTCAGGTCGTTGGTGGTGTAGTCGATGACGTAGGTCGCGCTGCCGCCAACGACGACCTCGAACGGACCGACATCGCCGCGCAGGCTGCCCTGGAAATCGAGCCCCGAGGTCGTGACGTCGGCCGAGTTGATGTACTGCGTACGCAACCGCTGGACGTTGGCGACGCCGCAGCCCGCCGCGGTGAAGGTGAAGCGCGACTGGAGCGCGGCATAGGCGGCGTTGCCGCAATTGGCCGCGCCCGACGCGCCGAACAGCGCATTGACGATGCCCTGCGTCGGCTCCGCCTCGATCGGGCCGCTGAGGTCGTAGCGGAAGTAATCGACCGAGAAGTTGAGGCCGCCGGTCTCGACGATCACACCGGCATTGTAGGTGGTGGCGCTTTCGGGGGCGAGGCCCGGGTTGCTGTTGACGTCGACCGCGCGGAACGAGGTGCCGATGATCTGCAGCGCGGTGAGGTTGCCTTCGAGCTGCTGCGACGGCGGGCCGCGGAAGGTCGTGCCCGCGCCGCCGCGGATCGCGAGCCAGTCGGTCAGCTTCAGCTTGGCGCGCGCCTGCGGATCGAAGGTCGATCCGACGCGTCCGCCATAATCCTCATACCGTGCCGAAAGCTGCAGGTTGAGCGCGTCGAACACCGGCACCTGCAACTCGGCGAACAGCGCCCAAACGTCCTGATTGGACTGGCCGTTGAGGTTGGTGCCGAGGAAGCCGAGCGCGCCGGTCTGCTGCGCGCAGGTCGCGGCGGGGTTGAGCGGGGTGCCCGGGCATGGATTGACCGCAAGGTTGCTGTCCGCGTTGTAACGCCGCGAGAATTCATCCTTGCGATACTGACCGCCGATCGCGAAGGCGAGCTCGCCGCCCGGCAGCTGGATGCCGGTGCGCCCCGACAGGACGACGTCGCCGACGAACAGCTTGGTCTCCGCCACGGTGCTGGTCTGGCGGAAGAAATTGTCGAAGGTCGCCAGATCGTTGATCAGGCCCGCGCCGGGCGTGGTCGACAGGCCGTTGGTGCCGCGCGATCCCGCATATTGCGGGTTCACTTGGCCGGTGACGGGGTTCGACTGCACCGCGGTCGAGAAGGGATTGAAGTAGGTGCAGCCGTTGGTGCCCGCGAGCGCGGCGACCTGCGCCGCGGTCAGTCCGGCGCGCGACGCGGTCGACGCGTAGGCGCAGTTTTCGCCGCCAAAGCCCGCGAGCGAGTTCTGGAGGAGATCGCCGAACGTGTCGGTGCCCTCGAACTCGCGCAGATACTGGCTGAAGGTGAAGCCAGTCGTCAGGTTGAGCTTGTCGGTCACGTCGATGTCGAGATTGGCGGTGAAGCGCGCCGACTCCGACAGACGCTTCGAAAAGGCCGAGCCGCGATCGTTGACGTCGCTGCGGAACACCGGGTTGCCGCCGAGCAGCGCCGGCCGGAACAGCACCGGGAAGGCGAGCGCGGGGGCAAGCGGTGCTCCGGTCGCGCTGACGGTGCAGCCCGCATTGGCGCCGTAGGTGGCGCAATAATCGCGCAGCGCGGGCGCGTAGGTCGGGATCTGGAAGAAACCCGCCCCGCCCGATGCGGCGTTGGCCGATGGCGGCAGCGTCGGCAGGTAGGTCGGCGAGGTCGTCAGCCGCGAGTCGGTCGCGCCGTAGAGTGCGGTGACGTTGAAGCGGGCATTGTCGGCGACGTCGAAGGTCGCCTCGACATAGGCCTGGATGCGGTCCTCGGGCTCGACCAGGTTGCCGAACTGGCCGTAATTGTTGAAGCAGCGGTCGTTGGCGCTGGTCAGAACGCCGACCGAGGTGACCGTCTGCGCGGTCGATCCGGCGCGGCTGCGAAAGCCACCGAGCGACTCACAGCCGAGATCGCGGATGAAGTTGACGCCAGTCGCGGCGCCGGTTGCGCCGAAGCCGGTGAACAGGCGTCCGGTCGGATCGGTGAACGGCGCGGTCGCGTTGAAGTCGAAGTTGCCCGGATTGCCGCCGCCGGTCCAGCCACCCTGCGGGTTGTTGGGATAGGGCTGGATCGTGAAGTCACGGTCGGTGGTGCGCAGTTCGGAACGGTGCTGATAACCGAACGAGGCGAGGAAGCGCATCCGGTCGGTGCCGCCGCCATAGCTGATGTTGCCGCCGTAATCGCCGTCGGAGCCGGGGATGTAGCGATAGTCGCCCGATGCGAGGAACCCCTTCTGATCGGTGCGGGTGATGAAGTTGACCACGCCGGCGATCGCATCCGACCCGTAGGTGGCGGCTGCGCCGTCCTTCAGCACCTCGATCCGGCCGATCGCGCCCGAAGGGATCAAATTGACGTCGACGAACGGAATGCCGCCGCCTGCCGAGGCGACGATCCGCTTGCCGTTGAGGAGGACCAGCGTGCGTTGCGGCCCGAGCCCGCGCAGGTTGACCGAGGCGGTACCCTCCGACGACTGCGAGCGGCTGTCGAACTGGTTGGCGTCGCCGATGACGCCGTTCGAGGTGGGCAGGTTCTTGAGCAGCTCGATCGCGGACGGCGATCCCTGGCGAACCAGCTCGTCGCCCGAGATGACGTCGACGGGGACCGCCGAGTCCTCGGGGGTGCCCGCAATCAGCGATCCGGTGACGACGATGTCGGGGCCCGGATCCTGGACCGGATCGGCAGGCAGCGTCCCCTGCTGCGTGGAGCCGGCGGGGCTGGGATCACCGCCGACTTGGGCCTGCGCCGGTGCCGCCATCAATGCGATGGCCGACGTCGCGCACGCCAGCAGGAAACGCTGCTTGCTCATCATCCTCTCCCTGTCCGGCCAACCCTTTCGCAGGGCCGTACCGATAGTTCGAATAGAGGAGCCTATTGAGGGCGGGTCAAGCGAAACACGCGTTGCAGATCGCTACGTATCCGCGGTTTGTATCGGAGTGTGACATTCCCGCTTCGGCCGGAACGCATCTTCGAACTTGACGTGGATCAGTAACCGTTGAGGCGAGCGAACCGGTCGCGGTGATAGGCCGCGTTGCCCCACATCGCCTCGAGAACCGCGGCGCGCTTGAGGTAGAGGCCCGCGTCATACTCGTCGGTCATGCCGACCCCGCCGAACAGCTGCACCATCTCGCGGCTGACCAGCTTCAGCGTATCGGAGGCGAGCGCCTTGGCGAGGCTGACCGCCTGGTCGATGTCGGACCGGCCGGCATCGATCGCCTCCAGCGCGCCCTCGACCGCCGAACGCATCAGTTCGAGTTCGGTGAACATCTTGGCCATGCGATGCTGGAGCGCCTGGAACGAGGCGAGCGGCTGGCCGAACTGGACGCGGGTCTTGAGATAGTCGTTGGTCTGCGCGAACGCGGCCTCCGCCATGCCGAGCATCTCCGCGCAGGTTACCGCGGCGGCGCGGTCGGCGATCGCGGCGGTGAGGTCGGGCCCGCCGAGCCGGGTCGCGGCGGCGTTGGCGAAGGTGACGTCGGCATGGCTGCGCGAGTCGGCCATCACGCGGGGCGTGCGGGTGACGCCCTCCCCATCGGCGACGAGGTAGATCCCGTCGGTTGCGGCGACCACGAACACGCCGGCGGTGTCCCCTTCGGCGACGAAGCGCTTGGTGCCCGACAGGCGCCCGTCGGTGACGGTTGCGGCGATGCGCGACGGATCGTGGTTCGGGCCTTCGTCGATCGCGAGCGCGGCGATCACCTCGCCCGCGGCGATGCGCGGCAGCCATTCGGCCTTGGCAGCTTCGTCCGATCCCATCGCGATCGCGGTGCTGGCAGGCGCGGTTGCGGCGAGCGGCGAGGCGACGAGATTGCGCCCGAGCTGTTCGGCGACGAGGCCGAGCGAGAGATAGCCGAACGCCGAGCCGCCATGCTCCTCGGGCACGACGATCCCCGCCCAGCCCATTTGCCCTGCGGCTTCCCAGGCGGCCTGGTCGAACCCGGCGCCCGTGTCCCGGACGCGGCGGAGCGCGGTGATCGGCGATTCATTGTCGACCCACTCGCGCGCCATGTCGCGGAGCATCACCTGTTCGTCGTTGAGCGCGGCCATGTTCTTCTTTCCCGATATACCGTCATGCCAGCGCAGGCTGGCATCCATGTCCGTCAGCGATCATCCGAGCGGCTGCCCGGATCGATCCAGCCATTGACCCCAGCCTTCGCTGGGGTGACGGCGTTTCTACTGGTGGTCGAGCATCCCGAGGATGCGCTTGGCGACGACGTTGTTCTGGATCTCGGTCGAGCCGCCATAGATCGACACCGCCTTGCCCCACAGCCAGGAGCGGGTCTGGCCGAGTTCCTCCGCAGAGAAGCCCTCCCCTTCCCAGCCGAGCCCCTGCATCCCCATCGCCTCGATCGCGAGCTCGGCGCGATCCTGCGTGATGCGCGCGCCGACATTCTTCATGATCGAGCTGGCCGCGGAGGGGCCCTGGTTCGACTTGGCCTCGATCGCCGCCCGGCGGAGCGTCAGCGCGAAGGCGCGCACGTCCATCTCGTGGCGGACGACGCGGGCGCGCAGGTCGCCATCGGCGAGGCGGCCCTCGCCGTCTTCACCGCGATATTGCTTGGCGACCTGCGATAGCGGCTTGCCGCCGAGCAGGCGACCCGCCGAACCGCCGCCCGACAGGCTGGAGCGTTCGTGCTGGAGCAGCCGCTTGCCGATCGTCCAGCCCTCACCCTCGCGGCCGACGAGGTTTTCCTTGGGCACCTTCACGTCGGTGAAGAAGGTCTCGCAGAACGGCGACTGGCCGGAGATCAGCCGGATCGGCTTCACCTCGACACCCTCGGCATGCATGTCGATCAGGAGGAAGCTGATGCCTTCGTGCTTGCGGGTCTTGTCGGTGCGGACCAGCGCGAAGCATTTGTCCGCCCACTGGCCACCGCTCGTCCAGGTCTTCTGCCCGTTGACGAGATAATGGTCGCCCTTGTCCTCGGCAAAGCATTGCAGGCTGGCGAGGTCGGAACCCGCGCCGGGTTCGGAATAGCCCTGGCACCAGCGGACCTCGCCCTTGGCGATCGCGGGAATATGCTCGCGCTTCTGAGCTTCCGAGCCATATTCGAGAAGGGTCGGGCCGAACATCATCACGCCCATCCCGCCGATCGGGTTCCAGGCGCCGATGCGGCCCATCTCCTCTTGCAGAACGCGCGCCTCGGCGCGGCTGAGCCCGCCGCCGCCATATTCCTTGGGCCAGGTCGGCACGCCCCAGCCCTTTTCGCCCATCGCGATACGCCAGCGTTCCTCGTCGGGGGACGCTTCGGACGGCCCCTCGATCGCGGACATGCCGTTGTCCTTGCCCTTGAGCGCGGGCGGGAAGTTCGCGGCGAGCCAATCGCGCGTCTCGGCGCGGAAGGCGGCTTGCGGATCGGCGGCTTGGATGTCGGCCATGCTGATGTTCCTAATTGGAAGATCGGGTATGGCACGACGTCTCGCACGAATCGATGCGAATGGCTAGTCCGAACGGCGATCCGCGCGAGGTGTCCGGCCCGCCGCGGGAGGCGGACCCGGAGCGACATCACTGCGACCCAGCGAGTGCCTCGACGGCGAGCGGCGCCACCGGCGTGGCCGCGGAGGCGACCGGCACATCCTCGTCGATGAAGCCGTTGACCGCGGCCCCGAGCGGCACCGTCGCGCTGGTCCCGGTGGTGAAGAAACCCGCGACCGGCAGCACCGCGATCGCGGCGACGACGCCCGCGGTACCGGTCGTGCCCTTGTCGTCGATCTGCCCGCTCATCCGCACCTGGCGGCCGTTGACGGTAAGATAGAGGACGCGCGCGTTGATCCGGCCCGACTTGCCCCACATGCCCTTGTTTCGGATCGCGGTGACCTCACCCACCGCGGGCGTGCCGGCGGGGATGATCGTGGTGGTGCCGACCATCACCGGCTGCGCGACTGCCATCTGGAAGCGCTGACCAACGGTCAGCTTCTTGCCCTTGGTGGTCAGTTCCTCGCGCATCGTCAGCGCCACCGGCGTGCCGGCCCGCAGCATGTCGGTCGATGCCGGCTGCAGCGCGGGCATGGCCGCCGCCGGCGCGGTCTGCGCACCCGCCGGAGCCGCGAAAGCGCACGCGACCGCGCACGCCAGAACGAACTTGCTCATCATCATCCCCCCTGTTTCCCGCGCCGCCCCCGGCACGGTCGGCGGCGATGATTTCGCAGGCGGCACGATAAGTCAATGCGGCCGCCATGCCGTTGGGAAGCGGGCTACATCTCCCGCCCCGGCCGCCGCGACAGGCCGACATCGAGGTGCGATCCGGCGTCGAGCAGCACCACCTCCCCGGTCACGACCCGCATCATCGGATCGAGCAGCGCGACGATCGGCCCGGCGATATCGTCGGGCCCGGCGGCGATGCCCATCGGCACCGCGCCCGCGATCCGCGCCTCCATGGCCGCGAAGGCGTCGGGCGCCATCCGGCCCGAGAACCAGCCGGTGCCGACATAGCCGGGCGCGACCGCGTTGACCCGGATCGCGGGTGCGAGCGCGCGCGCGAGGCTGAGCGTCATCGTCACCAGCGCGCCCTTCGATGCGGCATAGGCAACCGACGATCCGTTGCCGTACACGCCCGCGATCGAGGCGACGTTGACGACCGCACCTTGCCCGCTTTCCCGCATCAGCGGCGCGCAAGCGCGGGTCATCTGGAACGCGGCGATGGTGTTGAGGCGATAGATGTCGAGGAAATCGTCGGCGGTGAGTGCTTCGAGATCCTCGTGCGCCGCGAACTTGGTCTTGCCGGCATTGTTGACGAGGAGGTCGATCCGCCCCCAGCGCGCCTCCGCCGCGGCGGCCAGCGCGCGGCAGCCGGCATCGTCGCCGACATCGGCCTGGACGGCGATGCCGCCGACCTCGTCCGCCAGCGCCTCGGCGGCGTCGCGGCTGCTGGCATAGTTGACGACGCACCGTACCCCGCGCGCGCCGAGCCGGCGGACCACCGCCGCGCCGATCCCGGTTGCTCCGCCGGTGACGATCGCCACCATGTCCTTCATCGCGTCGGCCATTCGCACCTCTCCCGTTTTCGAAGATCGCGTATGGCAAAGCCCGGTCGGTTCGCCTAGCGATGACGGCATGACCGCCGCAGACCTGCTCGCCGGACCGTTCGCCACCCTCCCCGACCTCGTCCGCGCGCATGCCGCGGAGCGCGGGGACAAGCCCGCGCTGATCGACGAGGGGGGCGCCCTGACCTATGCCGAACTCGACCGGGCGATGGACCGGGTCGCGGCGGGGCTGGCGCGCGACGGCGTTCTCCCCGGCGGCGCAGTGGCGATGGTCGCCGCGAACTCGGTGGCGATGGCGACCGCGTTCCTCGGCGCGCTCCGGGCGGGCGCGGTGCCTGCCCCGATCGCACCATCGGCGACGCCCGATGCGATCGCGGCGATGGTCGCGGACAGCGGCAGCCCGCTCGTCTTCCTCGATGGCGCCAGCGCGGCGGCGCTCGCCGAGACCGCCCTGCCCGTCCCTCGCGTGGCGCTCGGCGAGCAAGAGGCGTGGATGACCGCGGACGCACCACCGATCACGGTCGAGCGGACGGCGGAGGATGCGTTCAACATCATCTACTCGTCGGGCACCACCGGCACCCCCAAGGGGATCGTCCAGAGCCACGGCATGCGCTGGCAACATCTGTCGCGCAATGCGGCGGCGGGGTTCGGCGAGGCGGTGACGCTGGTCGCGACGCCGCTCTATTCGAACACCACGCTGGTCAGCTTCCTGCCGACGATCGGCTGGGGCGGCACCGCGGTGCTGATGGGGAAGTTCGACGCGCGCCGCTATCTGGAGCTGGCCGAGCGGCATGGCGCGACCCACACCATGCTGGTGCCGGTCCAGTACCAGCGGATCATGGCCGATCCCGCATTCGACCGGTTCGACCTGTCGCGCTTCCGCTTCAAGACCTGCACCAGCGCGCCGTTCTCAGGCGCGTTGAAGGCCGACGTGGTTGCCCGCTGGCCGGGGCTGCTGGTCGAATATTACGGGATGACCGAGGGTGGCGCGTCGTTCGGGCTCAACTGTTCCGCGCATCCCGACAAGCTCGACACGGTCGGGCAGCCGATGCCCGGCCACGAAGCGAAACTGATCGACGAGGCGGGGCGCGAGGTCGCGCCCGGCGAGATCGGCGAGGTGGTCGGGCGCAGTTCGGCGATGATGACCGGCTATCACAACCGCGCCGGCGCGACGCGCGAGGCCGAATGGTACGATGCCGAGGGGCGCCGCTTCATCCGCCACGGCGATCTCGGGCGGTTCGACGCGGACGGTTTCCTGACGCTGGTCGGGCGTGCCAAGGACCTGATCATCTCGGGCGGGTTCAACATCTACCCCTCCGACCTCGAGGCGGTGCTCGCCGCCCATCCCGCGGTGGCGGACGCGGCGGTGGTGGGCATGCCGTCGGTGCAATGGGGCGAGACGCCGGTCGGCTTCTACGTGCCCGCGGCGACGGTAGAGACGCCCGACGCGATCCTCGCCTGGGTCAACGAACGGCTCGGCAAGACGCAGCGGCTGGCGGCGCTGCATGCGGTCGACGAGCTGCCGCGCAGCGCAATCGGCAAGGTTTTGAAGCGCGAACTGCGCGAACGGCTGGGGGCAGCATGACGGCATTGGCGGATGTGATCGCGGGGCTGGAACGCGTCGACGACGGTTGGCGCGGCGAGGTGCCCGACAACTGGCTGCAGGGGCGCACCGCCTATGGCGGCTTCTCCTCCGCGCTCGCGCTCCACGCGGCGCAAGCCTCCGACGTCGACCTGCCTCCGCTCCGTTCGGCGCAGGTGTCGTTCATCGGCCCGCTGTCGGGTGCTGTGACGGTGCGGGCGCAGCGGTTGCGGCGCGGGCGCAACGCCGCCTTTGTCCAGGCCGATGTGACCAGCGAGGCGGGGCTGGGCCTGCGCGCGACCTTCGTCTTCATGGCCGCGATCCCGTCGGCGATCACTCATGCCGAGGGCACCGCGCCCGCCTTTCCACCCCCCGGTCCCGATGCCGAGGTGTGGCGTGGGCGGCCCGAAGTGCGCTTCACCCAGAACTTCGAATCGTTGCGACGCAAGGACGGGACCGGCCCGGCCGAATGGCAGAGTTGGACCCGGCTCGCATCGCGGGACGGGCTCGACCCGATGGTCGAGCTGATCGCGATCGCCGACGCGCTGCCGCCGGCGGCCGCGAAGCTGCTCGACCGGCCGGTGCCGCTCAGTTCGATGACATGGCTGCTCAACATCCTGACGCCTCGGCCTCAGACCACCGATGGCTGGTGGCTGGTGCAAGCGGCGGCGGACCATGCCCGCGACGGCAATTCCAGCCAGACGATGCGGATCTGGAACGCCGACGGACAGCCGATCGCCGAACAGATGCAGAGCGTCGCGATCTTCGCCTGAACCGATACACTCTGCGACAAATCGGCGCGCCCGCGACACAGTTGCGGGACCAGCCGGTGCGATACGGCTGCTATCGAACGGATGTTCCGTCGTTTGGAGGGTTTTCGATGCGTATCTTTTCCGCCCTGATGCTCGGTGCCGGCGCGCTGGTCGCCACCGCCGCCAATGCCCAGCAGCCCGCACCGGCACAGCCATCGGCCATGCGCCAGATGCCGCGCGCCGACAGCGATGGCGACGGCGCGGTCAGCCGGGCCGAAGCGCTCGCCGCGGCCGAAGCGCGCTTCCGCGCGACCGATACCGACGGCAACGGCGTGCTGAGCACCGCCGAGCGCGACGCGATGCGCGCGCAGTGGCAGGCCCGGCGCCAGGGCGGCGGCAATAACGGCGGGGGCAATGTCGGCGGTGGCGGTGCCGGTCGTGGTGGCCGGGGCGGCGGTGACGTCGCGACGTTGGCGGAGGCGTTGCAGCGGGCGGGCGATCGGTTCGACAGGATGGATACCAATCGCGACGGCAAGCTCGACGCCGGCGAGCGACCCGGCCGGCGGGTCGGCGCACGGGGGCCCCGCGGCGGCGGGCTGGTCCGCGCGCTCGGGCCCGACGGCGTGCTGACGCGCGCGGAGATGGTGCAGCGGGCCACCGCGCGCTTCGACCGGCTCGACACCAATCGCGACGGCAAGCTCGACCGTGCCGAGATCGCGGCCCGCGGTCGCCGCGGTCCTGCGCCCGCCGCTTCCTGATCGACCGGGCCGGGTGCATCCGCACCCGGCTTGGCGCTTCCCCGGGATCACCGCTATGACCGACGCGATGCCGGACCAGCCGCACCTGTTGCTCGTCGACGACGAGCGTTCGATCCGCGAGCCGTTGGCGGTGTACCTGACTAAGCAGGGCTTCCGCGTCACCCAGGCGGGCGATGCGGGCGCGGCGCGCACGCGGCTGGCGGCCTATGCGATCGACCTCGTCATCCTCGACGTGATGATGCCGGGCGAGGATGGCTTGAGCCTCTGCCGGCACATCGCCGCGACCAGCGACGTGCCCGTCATCCTGCTGACCGCCAAGGCCGAGGAGACCGACCGTATCGTCGGGCTGGAGATGGGCGCCGACGATTATGTCGTGAAGCCGTTCTCTCCGCGCGAGCTGGCGACGCGGGTCAAGGTCGTGCTGCGGCGGCTGACCGCCGGCGGCACGCGCCAGCATGCGCCCGAAAGCGGGTCCTACGCCTTTGCCGGATGGGTGCTGCGGTCGGGGGAGCGGGCGCTGGTCGATCGCGAGGGGGTGTCGGTGCCGCTGTCGACGGGGGAGTACAACCTGTTGCTCGCGCTCGTCACCCGGCCGCGGCAGGTGCTGACCCGCGACCAGTTGCTCGACCTGACGCAGGGACGCGAAGCGGCGGCGTTCGATCGCGCGATCGACAATCAGGTCAGCCGCCTGCGCCGCAAGATCGAGGCGGATGCCAAGAATCCGGACATCATCAAGACCGTCTGGGGCGGCGGCTACACGCTCGCCGCCGAGGTCACGCGGCTGTGATCGCCCGCCTGTGATCGCCCGCCTGTGAGGTGGTGGC
>Ga0182210_1000367_pt1 | contig 10922 bp, 6 predicted proteins | sample G5R1MG_19_FD_129670 | JGI IMG/M metagenome (GOLD analysis project Ga0182210, IMG submission 129670) | Switchgrass phyllosphere microbial communities from Michigan, USA - G5R1_MAIN_03OCT2016_LD1 MG | ecosystem: Host-associated > Plants > Phyllosphere > Phylloplane/Leaf | place: USA: Michigan... | reverse complement strand
CAAAACCTCCGCGCGCCAAGCCCCTTCACCTCTGCAAAATCCTGGCAACCTGCACCGTACGCTAACCCGTCTACTGTGTCGTCTTTCACCGCGAATACCGGCCTGGGAATCACGACGGACCGTTCTGCCCGAACATCGCTGTCCAGCAATGATAACTATAGCCGACCTCGCACCTCCATCACGACCCCCTCGCAACGCGAAGGCGAACAACTCGTCAACTATCACGTCGAGGAGCCCTATCAGCCGACCAACGGACCTGTCTATTCGGAGCAGTATACCCATAACCCTGCAACTATCTTGCATGTACCTGAGACGCTGGAAGACGATGGTGATGCAGGGGCCGACGAAGAGAATTTCATGTCTGCTGACGAGGAGGATCTTGGGCCGACAGGAGGTGATAGCGTGTACGAGGATGCCGTTTACCAGCTGGCTCCTACCGAGCGACATGAAGACCGAATTGATGCGTTTGATTATGAGCACTTCTTCCTCCACAGCGCCATGGGAACCTACAGTATGGAAAACCGCCGATCCAGCACGAGTTCTGGCAGCTCGAATACTACCACGCGACCCATGCCGGCGGTCCACGCGACGGCCGAAGGGAGCGAGTCAGGAAAGAGGGTATCGTTCCACGCCCGGAACCCAAGCTCAGAATCACTGTCCACCCTGGCTTCTTTTGCCACGGCTGCCGAAGAGCAAGACGAAGATGAAGAAGCGAACGAGCAGATGGACCAGTTCTCTCAACAGCTCCTCTCCCATCACAATCTACATGGACCTCGCCCCGGCATGCAAACTGGGCTCTCAGCACTGCGCACCGACTCGGCCATCAACATGAGGCGCGGAGCGGGATCTTCCCCGACGCTGACGGCCGTGTCGCGCGGCTCCTCCACGCCCACGGAACTGGCCCACGGCCTCCAAACCTCGAAAATCTTCTCCATCTTAACCGAGCGGTCGCGGGAAGAAGCGCGGCTCGCACTGAGCGAGGAAGAAACGCAACTCATCTACCGTCTGGCGGCCAGCATCACATCGGTGTGTTCCCATCTGCACCGGACACACGAGGAGGCCTACGACCGCAAGGCGTGGCGACGGCGGCTCGACGAAGCTCGCCGGGTGCTCAACGGGGAGGAAGAGGCCGAGGACGATCCGTCGTTTTGATTGATTCCGTACCCCGTCTTTCGTTGCTACCCATCTCTTTCCTTTGTGACGGCTAGTTTTCTTGCTGCGTTATAGCGGACAGCTGTACTCTCAACTATGCTCTTCCCGGTACGACAAGACACCAAATCGCCCCACCCTTTTCCAGCATTTACCACTGCTATTCCCATTTACTCGCCGATAGTAATTTCTTCTTTCCTTTGCTCATTTTGTCTCTTTCCTTTGTCTTTTGTTCTCTTTTTTGCTGAAGGCACGGTTTTTTTTGCGAGGAGCCGTCTAGTCTGGCCTGGCCTGGCATGGCATATGTTACGATGATTCGATAATCTCTCTTGCTGTATGTATTGATACCCGGAGGGTGGAGTCGGAGCAGGGGCTGCTCGCGAACTGGTGTGGGGGTGGTGTGGGGATGCTTGTGGTGGTCATTTGGTGCCCGTTGTTCCTTTGCTTTTGTCTCTTTTGTCGCGCCACATACGTGTATCTATTTGCCTGTTCTCCCTACCTATACATACACTGCCTACTCGTTCATGATGCGCGGTACCTGTCGCACATGGCACCAACGTGCCTATCGTACAGGGCAGATTTCTTCTCCTGGCAGCGTAGTCCCCCGGCGTCATTGGCCCCCAAAAAGCCCTGCATGCACGTGCGCTGGTCGAATCAGCGCCGCAGCCTCTTTCTCGTGGATGGCATGGATCAATGACTCGAGTCTGTCGTTGCCCTCAGGCCGGGTTGTCAGTGGGTTGACAGCGGTTGGAATGGGATAGTGTGACAGCGGAACAGCGCCCCACCAACGCTGCACGATTCGGCCGGCAATGTGATGCGTTGTCCACGGAGATGGGTGCGCACCCTCCTGTCCCATGCCATGTGCCTCGACAGCGAGCCAAAACGGCAAAGCTCCCATGCACGTCTTTGCATTGCGCGTGTCGCCGCGCGGGGCCGTGCTGGGGCGGTTGGGCGACAGTCATGGAGGGGGACTGGGCCTGGGACTGGCGGTGAAGACGGCCGTAGCAGCAGTACCCACTCCTACTACCACGCCTACTGCGACGACGACGACAACGACGACGACGACAACGACGACGACGACAACGACAACGACGACTGCTTCTGTCCGGGGATTGGCAACCAACCTGACGGCCGCCCCATTGCATTGACAACACAAGGCGCGTCTGTGTGACTGGCCAACCTGCATGAAACCGAATCGACGGCGATAACGATTGGCGTCGCCGCAACGACGTCGACACACGCACCCACACCCATACCCACACCCCGTCTCCCTTTCTTGCACGCACGACAACTCGCATCCGCCTGCGCCTGCGCCTTCGCTCGCATCGTCCGTCGCACGCCCGTGGCCGCTCCCTCCCTGCGGTTTTTCGCACGCGCGCTCATGTGCCCACCGCCGCCCGGCTCCTTCTGTTTGCGCGTCTCCAAGTACACGCAGAATGTCCGCCGCCAGCTCCTGTCACGCCGCCGCCGCCGCGCCATCTGCGAAACCAAGGACCCGGCCGCCTTCGAGGACTGGATCGGCTGAGGGGAAGGAGGGCGCCTGCATGGCCGACACCAGCGGGGCAGCGTGGCAGCAGTGGGCAAAGGACGAGCAGCCTGGCGCGGAGTCGATGCGGTGCAGCATCATCCACGGTGCAGGCCAAAAGAGGGCGGCGGATACAAGCACGGATTGGGTACGACGACACTCTTTTGTTTGGTCGGTTCTTCTGGCCATGCTGGTTGCGGCAACCCCACACTTTGACGCATCCGTGCAAGTCGCTCTGTGAACTTGCAGCCTTTTGACGAGTCCAACCACTCACTAATGCATGCCAGTTTGACGAGTTGGCAGCTAATTCCGGGGCCTTACCACCACCCTCCTACGAGGACTCCGTTGCAGATCTGCCGCCAGGGTACACTTCCACGGATCCGCTCGCTTGCCTGCAAACGCCCGAATACACGCCATTTTCGTCCCCCAGTCCCTATTTAGATTCCAATGTCCCAACCCGTTTACCAAGTAGCAAGTACACGTTTGCATCTTCGTTACGCTTGTTCGACGAAAAATCAATCCATGTTGACGTCGATTTTGGATTTGGCGACAGTGGAATCAGATCACATGCAAGAAAGAAGAAGCAAGCGAACAAAAAGGCGCAAGCTCCAAGCCCGACCGATGATGGAGAGAAGAAGAAAGAGGAGGAGGCTGCGGGCGGTGGAGACGATGGTGGTGGTGGCGACCCTCCTGCAGATGCAGGCGGAGATGGTGGAGACGATGGTGGAGACAAGGGCAAGAAGAGCAAAAAGGAGCAGGATGAGGAAGAGCGCTTGAAGAAGGAAGAGGAGGAACGCTTGGCCAAGGAAGAGGAGGAGCGGCTGGCCAAGGAAGAGGAGGAGCGGCTGGCCAAGGAAGAGGAGGAGCGGCTGGCCAAGGAGGAAGAGGAGCGTCTGGCTAAAGAGGAAGAGGAACGGCTGGCCAAAGAAGAAGAGGAGCGGTTGGCCAAAGAGGCAGAGGAAGAGGCCGAGCGCAAGAAAAAGGAAGAGGAGACGGCCAAACTCGCCGCACAACCAGCCGATGACTGGGCGGCGATAGGAGCCGTGACTAGTAAGAAGAAGAAGAAAAAGGGGAAGGTTTGTCATCTCTGGTGCGCCACTAATAGCTGCACGACGCTAACATGACGATAGGCGGCGGCTGAAGCCGCGCCTCCGCCTCCCCCACCTCCTGAACCACCTGCAGCTGACCCTACGTTCGACGATATCACGCTCGACGACGGAGCCGCACCCAAGGTTGATTTGAATTTTGGTGATACCAGCACTTCTAAATCCGTCTTTAGTCTCCCTGGACTAGGAAATTGGAGCGCAGGCTGGGGCGGATTGGCAACCGAGTCGAAGAGCAAGTTAAGTTGGGGCCTTGACAGCGATAAGAAGAACAAGGGCGTTTCTGGATTCGATTTTGAGTTTGACACGTCCAAAAGCTCTGACCCACCGGCTGTGGCAGAAGAGAAACTTCCTGAGGATGATGGTTGGGCATCAGGAGCGACCGCAACCAAGTCCAAAAAGAAGGGAAAAAAGGGCGCTTTGATTGAAGAAACCCTTCCAGAGTCAACCCCTGAGCCTGCCGCGGAGCCTGAAACGGCAAGCAAGGACGAAGACGATTCGTGGGGCTTTACGTTTGGCAATTCAAAGGACAAAAAGAAGAAGAAGAAACAGAAAGCCGCTGCTGAAGAATCGTCGCCACCTCCTCCAGAACCGGAGCCGGAGCCGGAACCTGAGCCAGAGCCAGAGCCGAAGCCAGAGCCGGAGCCAGAGCCAGAGCCAGAACCGGAACCAGAACCGGAGAAACCTGCTGTGGATCCCTTCCAGGGTCTCAACAAGTCGCAAAGGAAAAAGCTTGAGAAAAAGATGAAGGAGGAAGCGAAAGCAAAAGAAGAGGGAGATGCGCGGCTGAAAGCAGAGGAAGAAGCTGCCGTAGCCAAGCAACGAGAAGAAGAAGAGGCAGAGCGCATTCGTCTCGAAGCAGAAGAGGCCGAGAAGAATAGAATTGCAGAGGAACAGGCTGCAGCTGCAGAGGCAAAAAGAAAAGAGGATGCTGAGTACGAGGATTGGCTCGCCCAAACCACTGGGACTACGAAAAAGTCGAAGAAAAAGAAAAAGAACGTAGTAGAAGCGGAACCGCCGCCGCCACCTCCCCCAGAATCCGAATCCGCTCCTGTTGTCCCAGAACCTGAACCGATTGTCGAGGACGTCCCATCGGAACCAGTCCCCGCTGTTGAGGCCGATTCCGTACCTGAACCACCACCTGTTGAAGAGGAAGAGTCTTGGGGAGCGCCAACCGTTGTTAAAAAGAAGAAGAAGAAGAAGAAGGAGAAGGGTCAGGCTGAAGATCCTCCACCTCCCGAGCCTGAAATTGTACCTGAACCTAAACGAGAGCCTGAACCTGAACGAGAGCCTGAACCTGAACAAGAGCCTGAACCTGTGGTTGAAGCGCAGCCAGAGCCGGTCAAGGCCGATTGGGGTCTGAGTGCGATTTGGGGCGGCGGAAAGAAAAAAAAGAACAAGTCTATTGAGCCTGAGCCTAAGCCCGAGCCTGAGCCTGAGCCAGTGGCTGGGGAAGTTCAAGAGCCTGTTGCCGTTGAAGAACCTAATCAAGACGCCGACGATTGGGGGATGACGCCTTCCTGGGGCAAAAGACCCAAGGATCCGAAAAAGGACGCGCCCGTCGAGGTTGTCGACGAGACCGCTATCCCGGTGCAGAAGCCTGACGAGGATGACCCGTGGGGGAGCACAGCTTTCAACATTGGCAAAAAGTCGAAGAAGATGAAAAAGGGTGGCATTGTCGCACAGCTAACCGGGGCCTTTGAACCAGAGCCCGAACTACCGCCTCCCAAGGAGATTGAGGCACCTCCCCCTGCGGAGGATGATGCCTGGGGATTTACGGCACCCAGCTCAAAGAAGAAGAAAAAGAAGGGCGAGCCAGCGGAAGAGCCGCTAGCTAAAACGACGAGCAAAGAATCTGCCGCCAAGTCTCCCAACGACACCGTTGAAGATCTCATTTCTCTTGAGGATCCACCGCCTCTTGAAGAGGAAGCGCCTCCGTCCGTCGAAGAGAAGAAAGGCAAGAAGGACAGGGAATCCAAGTCCCTGGGCAGCTCCAAGCCGGCCAAGAAGGAGACTTCGTCCGAGAGGAGGGCTCGCGAGAAGCGCGAAAAAAAAGAGAGGGAGGAGGCGGAGCGGCTGGAGAAAGAGGCAGCCGAGAAAGAAGCGACCGAGAAAGCGGAACAAGAACGCATTGCCCGTGAAGCAGAAGAAGAAGCTGCAGCGGAACAGGCCCGGCTGGAGGCTGAACAGGCCGAGGCCGAAGCCGAAGCCGCCCGGATTGCCGCTGAGGAAGAAGCCCGGATCGCCGCTGAGGAAGAGGCCCGAATCGCGGCCGAAGCGGAGGCAAGTCGTATTGCCGCGGAAGAGGCAGAAGCGGCGCGTCTAGCTGCTGAAGAAGCAGAGAGGAAAAAGAAGGAAGAGGAAGAGGCTGCACCTAAGAGTTCTGGGTGGGGATCTCTCTGGGGATCCTCGAAAAAGAAGGAATCTGCAAAAGATAAGCTGGCTCGCGAAAAGAAGGAGGCAGAGGAGAAGGCGGCGCAAGAGGAAAAAGAACGACTCGAGCGCGAAGAACAGGAGCGGATCGCGGCGGAAGAGGCCACACGCGCTGCCGCCGAGGAGCAAGAACGACTCGACCGTGAGGCTGCCGAGGCAGAAGCTGCCGAGAAAGCTCGAATAGAGGCGGAAGAAGCTGCGGCCAAGGCCAAAGAGGAGGAGACAAGCTCTGGTTGGGGTCTGTTTGGGGTTGGCAGGAAGAAGGAGACTTCGAAGCAGAAGCGTGAACGTGAGGCCAAGGAGAAGAAGGAGCGCGAGGAACAAGAGCGAAAAGAGCAAGAGGCCAAAGAGGCCACCGAGCAAGCTCAACGGGAGGCAGAGGAAGCCGAGCGCGCCAAGATGGCTGCAGAAGAAGCCGCGGCGCCAGAGCTAGAGCTAGAGCCAGAGCTAGAGCCCGAGCCGGAACCCGCGCCCGTCGTATCGACCAAGGAGAAGAAGAAGAAAAAGAAAAGGGGCGTTGTTGAAGAGGTTCCTCCTCCACCTCCACCCGCGCCAACCGGGGCCATGAACGACGATGACCTATTCGATCTCGTCAAGGATGTACCCGAGGACGAACTTCTCGCTGAGCTCGGACTGAATGCGACACCTGCTTCACCGCCTGTCGCGCCTGTCGCGCCGCCGCCTATTGAGATACCTAAGCGAGAGGAGGTGAGTGGTAGTGGCTGGGGAAGCGCTTGGGGGATCAATCTTCGTAGCACGAAGAAGGTCGAGCCGAAGATTGAAAAGCCTGAGCCTGCGCCTGCGCCTGAAGCAGAACCTGAGCCAGAGCCAGGGCCAGAGCCTGAAGTGCAGCCTGACCCCGAACCTGAAGCAGAACCTGAACCCGAACCCGAGCCTGAAGCGGAACCCGAACCTCCACCTGAGATCGTCGAAGAGCCTCCTGCCGTCGAGGAACCGCCACCGAAAAAGTCGTCCAGAAAGTCCAAATCAGGCAGCGAACGTTCCAGCAAGAGCAAAAGTAAACGAGACAAGCACGTTTCGCCAGAGCCGGCACCACCCGCCCCAGAGCCCATAGCCGAAGAGCCAGAAGCCGTGCCGGAGCCTGAGCCAGAACCAGAGGTGGAAAACGAGGCTCCTGTCGCTGAGGTGGTCGAGCCTGCTCCCAAAAAGTCGTCTCGCGATAGGTCTTCCAAGGAGCGTTCGTCCAAGGACAAGTCTTCAAAAGACAAGGACAAGAAGAAGTCGAGGAAGTCGAGGCACGAACCAGAGGCGTCTGCAGTTGTTCCTGAAGCTGAGCCGGAGCCGGAACCTGAGCCGGAACCTGAGCCCGAAGCTAAGCCTGAAGCTGAGCCTGAAGCTGAGCCTGAAGCTGAACTGGAGCCGGAACCAGCACCAGAACAGAATGAAGATACGGTACCTGGTGGGTTTCCCGTGGACGACAATATGGATCTGATCGGCCTGGATCACCCGGACGCTGAGCCTGAGCCTGAACCGGTTGCGGAGGCTGAGGCTGAGGCTGAGGCTGAGGCTGAGCCAGAGCCAGAACCAGAGCCTGTTGTTGAGCCCGAACCAGAGCCAGAGCCAGAGCCAGAGCGCGTTCCTGGGAAGAAGGTGAAAAAGTCCAAGAAAAGCAGCAAGTCACGATCGAAACACGTGATTGAGCCACCGCCGCCGCCGCCGGAGCCTGATATGGAACCGGAACCGGAGCCGACACAAGCAGGCGAAGCAGGTGAAGATGGAGTCAAGGAGTTGGACGACGCTGGCGAGGATGAGGCAGCAGACAAACTACCCACGCCGCCTCCTGAGCCCGTGGCCGAGCCCAAATCTGCCTCTCCGAAGAAGACACGTACCAAGGCGCACCGCAGCGGCACCTCGGGCTCGTGGGGCATCTTTGCATCGGGCGCTCCTCCCGAGCGGCGATCGCGGGCCAAATCATCAGGCGCAGAGGATGGAGGGAGCAGCGGGGCGGCAACGAAGCCCAGCAGGGAGCGCACCAAGTCGACACGCACTTCATCGACGCGCGACCAAGACGCCAAGTCACGCTCATCGGGGTCCGACAAGGTGTCGCGGGAAGCGGCCCGGTCGCGCTCCAAGCCTGCACGTGCTTCGACGGGGCTTGGGGCCCTCTTTGGTGCGGCGGCGCCGGCCCCGCAGTCGCGGTCCAAGTCGCATCGCACATCAGCGACGCCCACCACGCGGTCGCGCCGCGCCTCGGTCGACCACGATGCAATGCTGTCGCCGCCGCCAACCGACACAGACGCCAAGTACGCATCCAAGGCGGCCCGCGTCATGGGCATGCGCACGTCCAGCGCCCGAGACAGGGGCAAAGCTCGAGGTAAGCAGTTCCCCGCGCGGCACAGTGCCGCCGCACCATTGGCCGCGCCCGCGAGCCCGCTAGCTAACCGCACAGCAGCTGTCCCCGACCCATATCCGCTGGACGACGACATCGAGGCCGACGAAGACTACCCGACCCCCACGCAGGAGAAGCCCACCATGTCACGACGCAAAGCCCGGCACGACGCAGCACCGCCCAGCTCTGATGATCCCGCCCCGGCAGATCCCGAGGCCGACCGACCCCGCCGCGAGCGTGAGCGCGAGCGAGAGAGAGAACGAGAACGCCCACGTCGCGAGCGCGGCAACTCGGACGCCGTGCGCACGCTCGGCGGGGTCGCTGGCACCGCTGCCGCTGTGAGCGGCCTTAAGGGCATGTTCGGCCTAGGCCGCAAGAAGACAGCGCCAGTCGAGGACGACCGCCGCCACCACCACCGCCGCCGCTCCACCGCTCGCGGTGGACTAACCGAGGAGGAGGAGAAGCGGCTGCGCCACGAGCGCCGCGCCGTGAAGCGCAGCGCGCGCATGCCTGGGGGCGAGGACGCGCTCATGTCGGGCGGCAACGGTAGCGGCAACGGCAGCCCCGACGCCGACGTTGACGCCGACCGTGAGGCACGGCGCGCCGAACGCCGGGCGAAGCGCGATGCCGACAAGGGCTCGCGTCGCGCCGAGTTGGAGGAGGCCGAGGCCAAGGCAGAGCGTCGACTGGCGGAGAAAAAGGCCTATCAGATGGCCGAGCTAGAGCGGCGCAACCGGGAAGCCGAGGAGCAGCTGCGCCGCATGGCGGAAAAGGAGGAGCGCAAGAAGGCTCGTGGCGAGCGCAAGCCTGTGGAAGAACGTAGTAAAGACCGTGAGCACCGCTCCTCGCGCCGCAAAGACAAGACAGTCGCCTCTTCGCGCCCCGAGCCGGAGCGGCGACGATCGCACGTCGACGACGATGTAGAGCGCCGCCGCCGCCACGACGAGCGCCGTGCCGCCCGCCGCAACTCCGAGTACCCCGTGGCCGCCCCTGGCGAGCCCATCACCGACTACTTTGACCAGCGCAACGGCGGTGGCGGCGGTGCTGCACCGCCCAAGAAACACCGCAGCACCCGCACCGCCCAAGAAGAAACCAATTCCCCTTACATAGCCAAGGGCGGCGACAAGACCAGCTCCTGGGTGCAGAGCCTCTCGGACGAGCCACCCCTGCCCCCACCCATTTCCGAAACGGTCCTCGACCCCGCGCCCGGCACCCACGAGCTCCCAGACGACGAAGAGACGCCCTCCCAAGACGAGGACATTCGCCTGCGCATCGCCGGCCGCAGGGGCCCCAAGCGCGACAAGGAACGCGCCGAGCGCGAGCGCGAGCGCGATCGTGATCGTGACCGTGACCGTGACCGCGACCGTAAGACGCATCGCCGGCAGATGACCGCTGATAACGACCGCGATCGCGACCGCGACAAGAAGCGCAGTAGTCGTCGCGCGAGCTACGTGGTGCCTATGGCGTATGAGGAGCCGCCTGTGCGTACGTGGGATGGTCGGCCGGCGCTGGAGAATGGCGGTGGTGGCAATAGTGGTGCCAAGCGGGGTGGCAGTAGTTGGTTCAAGAAGATTGGGTTTTGATGACGATTATGTTTGATGAATGGGTCGATGATGGTCATGGCACTTTCTCTCTCTCTCTCTCTCTTTTTTCCGCGACGAGGGTATGCTATGTTTCTTTTTTTTTTCTTCATTCCTCTTTCTCTCTCTTTGGATGCTTGTTTTTCTTCTTCTTCTTTTCTTTTTTTTTTTCACATGTTTTTTCTTCTTTTTAGGTTTGGGTTTCGGTCCAAGAGAGGAGGAAATTAGTGTTTTCTCGCTGCTGCTGCTGCTGCTGCTCCTGCTGCTGCTCTTTTTTTCCACATTCGATCCAATTTGCTTCTCATGTTGGCATTGCGCGCGGCGTTTCTCTTTTTTCTTTTCTTTCGTGTGAGCAGGAGGGTTTTGGTTGGATTTCGTCTACTTTTCATCTGCTTTGTCCCCTTTTTATTGGTTTGATTTGGTTGGGTTGAGTGGTTGGTTGGTTACGAGACGAGAAGAGCCGGGAGATATGAGCGCGGGGCAGTCAACTGCAACTTGCTCCGTTTCGACGGATGTGGTGTGTGTGTAGGGGGCATTGGCATTTTGGACATCTTTTTTCTTATGGAATGGATGCCTGGAAGGAATCTATACAAACTTTCACAAACCCCTGTGTTCTCCTTTGGGGGGATGCGGTATATAGTAATGTTGTTGGGGTTTTGGTCATAGGACAATTTACTACTCGTGTTGTTGTTTTCATTTGCATCCCATATTGGGTGAAAGGAGAATTGGGAGAAGCGCCCTTTGACAGTGCTATAGCGTATACATAGGTGGGGGTAGCGAGT
>Ga0182210_1000366_pt1 | contig 10931 bp, 11 predicted proteins | sample G5R1MG_19_FD_129670 | JGI IMG/M metagenome (GOLD analysis project Ga0182210, IMG submission 129670) | Switchgrass phyllosphere microbial communities from Michigan, USA - G5R1_MAIN_03OCT2016_LD1 MG | ecosystem: Host-associated > Plants > Phyllosphere > Phylloplane/Leaf | place: USA: Michigan... | reverse complement strand
GTCCTGCTTCTGTCGACACTCACCTGTCGTCCACGTCAGTTCTAACTTCAATTCACCATGATTAAACCTAGGGAAAGGTTCATGTCCGAGGGGCAGGGCTACTTTGGCTCGAGCGAAAACCCTCAAACCATAACCCATTGCAACGTTTGGGATTGGGATCAACTACGCATGATCAAGGTTAAAGGCACCGCCAAGCTCTTTCCGCCTGACGAGGATGTCGAGGTCCCAATATTGGCTCAATTTGCTGATTACCTATCGCCCAAAGTGAGCGCGGTGACGGTTGACGATGAAGGGCTCATTTCGGAAATTTCCACAGATTTGGACGAGGACGATACCATGTTTATTGGATATCCTCCTTTCTCGACCACTGAATCACTCCAAGATTGCCGTACAATCCAGTACTCCAAATTGCAAGAGCTTGATCGGCTTGGACCAGGCGTTGATTTGTCAGCATATCATGACGAATTCGGCATTTCTCAGAAGGTTGCCTTCAAATTCAATCCTATTGGAAAGCCTCGGAGGTTGCAGATGGCATGGAATGAGCTCAACTTGCTCAAGAGTCTGCCGCCACACCAAAACATAGTACCCTTCGATCGCATCGTCCTCGACGACGTGGAGTCTCGGGTGATTGGATTTACAACAAAGTATATTCCCGGCGGAACCCTTGATCATTCAAGGCGACCTTTCCGTTTTGAGTGGCTGCAACAACTCACCCAACTGGTTGATTTCTTGAATCTAGATCTGGGAATCATGCATCAAGACATTGCGCCCAGAAATCTACTCATCGACCCTGAAACGCAGAATATCCTTCTATTCGACTTTGACTGGGTTGCATGTGGAAAAAAGAATCTGTTGGACGGACGAGACGACGTGGCTGGCGTGGTATTCACGCTATACGAGCTCATCACGGGCGATGGGTCCTTCACGAGCATCCCTCATTGGGAGCGAAATATGGAAACGGTGCGGAATATGCCAGAGTGGATTTGCAACCGCGAACTTGACTCTGACGTATTGACGTTTCGTAACTTTTTGGACAATTGGGTTTCGACGCGAAGGTCCGGCGACGACATGCAACGATATCTCAACGCGCCCAATCGGCTTCTATGGCCGGACCTCCCGACACCGCCCGACTACAGTGTACCTTTCGAGCTTGGCATGACTGCGGACGGAGAGACGACTTGGGTAACGGGTCCGCGGACGGTGCGCATTGCGATGGAGAAAGGGCAATACGTCTTTCGCTGGGCAAGGCCACCACAGAGCAGGTTAAAGATGTCTGAAAATGACGTGTAATAGAAAATAAACCACGGCATCTCATCATCTTGGGGCCGGAATATCTGCAAGGGTTGTTTTTCGGAGATCCAATCATGAGATGTGGAAGGTTATGACCTCGATAACATTTGGATTTAGTTTAAGACGTTTGATTTCTTAAACTTTATGATATACCTTCCATGCCAGGCATCTTTCTGCATCGCCTCTACGTGGTCTTCCCATCTCAGAGACTCAGCTTCCTTCACACCATGCATTCTTCACGCACTATTCAGACCAAAAAAACAGAGAGACCACCTTCCCCCAGTTCAAGGAATATCGTGTAGCCCAACGTGCAAAATGACGAGTACTACTGGCATAATTCTTGCCCCACTATGCCAGATTCCATGGGGTCCCTTGCAGGCCTAAACTGTACGGTAACCGAGAGGGAAGTTGTCATCAGGTCAAGTCGATCGTCTCCACGCCATTCGTATCGGCACTGGCTGGCAGGCGTCTCCGCTTCGTCGAAACAATGGATACCTCGTCAGTATCGCCATCTTCCCTTTTAGTCTTTTTTCTCTCCTCGCTGTGTTCGCGTTTGAATCCTTCACGCTTGATTCGAGCAGGCGAATTCTTTTGTGCGCGAAGACGTAGAATTAACTCGCGTGACTCTTCGGGCGTGAGGGAGTCGACATCTCGTTCTTCAAGTGGGATTGGACTGGGCGATCGTGGAATAATGAGGAGCGACTGTAGTGCAGCTGAATTGTCAGCATGGTGAGTAATGAAGTCACGCCGATGCGAAAGCGAGCGAGGGACGAACCTTTTGAACGATACTTGAACTTGAAGGTTGCCATGGGTTTATTTGGGCCGTCGATGTACTTACAGTCGGTACTAGCTAGCGAGGCTGTAGCAGTCGCTGGTCGGAAACTGGGGATTTGTCAGGAAAGTTTCTTTTGTCAACGCGAAGACTCTACCTCGAGATATGTGACAGTGCGCGACCCTTGAGCGCCTTCTCCGGCACATCATTCAAGGAATCAGGGCTTTTAGTAACAGACTCATCCCGCGATTGTTTCAGAACTTTCACACGATGGATGGTCATCTTGATCTCACCCACATTTTTGAGGCTTTCCATCAGTGCGTCAGTGATGTTGAGAGCACCAGAAGTGTCTGCACATGTGTGAGCCGGCATCAAGGATCGATTGATATCGATCGACGTACCAATTTCCAGCTCTGAAAAACAGAACTTCTCCAAGAACCATTTCCCACCCTGCGAATAGCTCCTTCCTGTTACCACGCCCTCTACAACCCCATCTTTGCATTTATTTAGCTCCAAATAAGTGCCGGCTGCCCATTTGCCATCACAGTATACACTGAGCAAGAGAGTGCAACCACGCCTTGGTTTCGAGACCTGGCACCTAAGTGCATATTCAGCGCCAGACTGGCACTCGATGTACTTGTGGACCGTGTTGGCCGTAGCTTCTTCATCATCATCTTCAAACTCGTGGAGAGGGGTACCTTCTACCATGACGTGGACGTGAACTCTCGGGTGAGCTTCTGTTACAGCCATAGCTGCCGCCGATATCCGATTGACAGGGAAAAGGAAGGAAAGTAGTCGTAAAAGAAAGCCAAGAGCTTATGGAGAAGAGGATGTCGGCACGAGTGCAGAGAGCGGCAAAGCTGCGTCGAACGTGACCATGAAAACGAGGCAGAAAGTAAAGGAAAGATAGAAAGTAAAAGAAAGTCCAACACGTAGTAAAAGAGGAAAAGAACCAAGACTGTCACGTGTCCGCGCTGTTACAAGTCGCCTATAACTGCATAGAACAAGCTATTTCCAAAGCTAGTCTAAGTCTTATAATCTCGATAAATAGCTGTTTGGCAATAAAAAATAGGAAACTTACACATGAGAAGTAACAAAGATGGCAAGAAAAAAAAAGTCTTCATTCTCAAAATACGAATTCCGCGTTCTTCCCGCCCATTCCTTCCCCCCTCCCTTTACAACTGCCGAATGAATTCTGTAATGTCGTTCTGAAACCAGGCCTTGCTCTCTGCTGATCCAAAAACCGACCGAGAAAAGACCACCAAGCTGAACACAGGTACACCCACTTCTCGCGTACCGTCACACGGTACTAGCAATGACAAACACTGAAGATACTAGAAGGCAAAATTTGCGAGGCAAGAACCAGTGCTGCATTGAACAGTCACGTGGCTAGAAAGATCGCATCCGAAAACGCCTGAACGCATGCTATCATCGCAGACCGTAGTCGCTGGGGGTTATGAGAGCAAGAGACGGAATGAAAACGCTATGCAATCGTGATCGTGAAATAGAGCAGCCGCCATGCAGTGGTATATCATTTGTAAGTGGTGGATGAGGCCGTGAGTGGTTGTATGGTTGATCGACGTAGATTTGGGTACCAGGAATGAGTTGTGCAGCTGATGCGGCGGTGTGGCGATGACGTCTTGACAGGGGCATGGTCAACTGCCTAGAAGGTACTGTCTGCATCTACGCGCAGCCAGGGGACTTCTTCATAGCGACAGAGAATCTCAAGCCCTAGTAGTGTCTGTCAGATCTACCATGCACCGATGCTCGTGGACGAACCACTGCCATAATTCCCACTCAGCAGCTGCTGCCGAATAGACATGACATCGGTAGGGCCAGACATGTGATTTGATGCCTCGGTGCCCATCCACCCCAACCCTCCCCGCAACTCGCTGACAGCCTCTTGCATTTTCCCGCCCGAGATCTCATTGTGCTTGGCAATCTTTTGGTCCCATCCGCCGTACTGCAGCTGAATGCCCCCTGCCTTCTTGGCTGCCTCGCGGATGACGATTGCCCATGCTTTGGCCATCTCTTCGTATGCTTCCTGCTTGTGTCGGTTGTGCTGATATGTATCCCAATCTGGTAGACGGTGGATGAACTGTGTAGCACCGTGCAGGAATTCGAGTGATGTGGCAGGTTGTTGCTCGTTCGGCGGCAGGAAGTGAGGGGTGAAGTCTTTGAGCGATTCGAGCAATTCGACGAGCTGCTGACGCACACGGTTGTATGCGTAGTCTGATGACGGCTTTCCGCCAAAGGGGAAGGCGGCCTGGAACGAGGATTCGTATTTGGCGAGCACCTCCAGGGTGGACTGTATGCTGGGCCGCGGCGCGGTGGTGACGACCTCGTTGCCAATGTCGGGATGGCGCTGGCAGATGGACTGCAGCAAGTTGCGCATTTCGTCGGCGCTGAGCGTCTCGAGCAGGCGTGGCAGCGGCAGCGGGCGTCCCGACAGATTTGTGCGCATACGCTTCATGCCTCGCGGTGGCGGTCGGGGCAGAACGGAAGGGGGAATCGAGGGGGAGGCGCTCATGCGGTCGTCTTCTCCGCTAGTGCCATCATCTTCGGCTTTCCGCTTGCGACCCGGCATGGTCGGTTGTGGCGGGGCGACTGGGTGAAGGGTCATGTTAGTAGAGCAGTGGGGTGGAGGGTGCGGGTGTAGGTATGGTGGGGGTGTTGGTGGTGGCGGTGGCGGTGGGCTATCGACGTACTGTTCCTGGTCGGGGAGCGGCGGAGGTTGTTCAAGAGGTGAGGAGGCGTGAAGGTAGAGTACTGGACATTCATGCTGGCGGTGGCCCGTAAACGCAGAGCTGTCACGGGTTGGCTGTCACGGCAGGGAAGCGTTGTCGCGGTTCGAAGTATCGGTGGGAACGGTGGAGGGCGGTGTCGGGTGCGGTGTTGTGGGTGCACCTCCACGGCCGCTGGTGGTGCGGTGGAGACAGCCAGGGCCAGAGTCCAGACACCACGGCTGCGGGCGCGGTCTGTGCCCGCCCAATCACATCACCTGCCACCCACGACCGGCGTTCAACTCGTCCTCTCCTACTTACGCCTTGCGGCCAACGTCGAGCCTACTGTCGAGCACGTGGCCCGATGTGCATAGCGGGTGTGACGGCTCGGCTTCCAAGCCATCCGTCACGATATCCAAGGGGGTGCCATGCTCTCCACGCCTGGGGGGACCGTCCGCTGTGAGAAGAACCCACAGCTTCTGATCGAGTACATTCTAACCTGGACACCTGGGCAGCGCGCCTCCATCGAGTCGACACCGTGCCAGTGCCAGTGCGACTGCGTCCTTGCGCTCGGCCTGAGACACGGCTGGGTCCAGTGGCGCACCATGCCCTTCAGCCGCATAAACACGACTACCTAGAGAGGGCGCCCATGCATGCGCCAAACCTACCGGGAAACCCGACGACAAAACACGGCCCTAGCCAACTCCTCCGACCATGATACTACCTGCCTATACGAACAATGCCAAGATGCTGCGTGAATCAGAGATACAGGGACTGCGCTGCGACCAGGTCGCGCCTGACAAGGTCTAGCGCTGCCGTGAACTTCTGCTCCAGCTCCTCGCTGCCCATGACCTTGGCGGCTTGAGCAACCTGTCGAAGCAACTCTTCCAGTCGTCTGAACAGGCGAATCAGACTGCCTTCGTACACATCCGTCATTTTGCTAAGCATCGTTAGTCTTGTTGGCCCATAGTCGAGCAGTAGACGTACCAGATCTGCGCAAACGAAGCGCCCTTGGACCATGCGTACACAACCTCCATGAGCTCGTACTTGAACGACTTCAAATATTGTTCCTCATCAATTTGCAGCTTGCTCTCCTGAGAAATCTTTGCGATGACCCTGGCCTGCTGCTGTATGTCGCGGTAAGGCTTGGCAAGCTCTTCTTTCAGCGTGGGCACCTCTGCCGTCTTCTCCTCGAAGATGAAACAGCTGAGGCATGCGGCACACTGCTCTGGCGTCAACTCGTTGAAGAACCGGTTGAACAGTAGCTCGCTGAGGACGAGCTCGTCACCAGTGCTAATCTCGCAGGCGACCCGAGCCTTCAGCTGAACAACATCCGCCTCGTCGATGAATCCGATGCGTCTCAACACTCGCTTCCTGCACTTGAGTTCATCCATCTGGATCACCGACAAAGCAGTTGCAATCTCCTTCTTGATATTCTTAATCTTCTCGCCAAGCGCAATCTTGTTCGCGTACTGGCTGTATAGATCAGGTAACCTGGGTGAGTTGTGTAGAGGGTTCGACAAGAGGCGCGATTCGAGCACTTCGATTTTCTAGCAAACAAAGATTAGCAAGGAGAGCCCACCAATTCCCTGGAACGAGGGAAGCATACCCTCAGCAGTCTCTTGAAGCTCTCGTCCTTGATTTGCATGTTCTCGATCGGGTCCAAGATCGCAATGCCATCGGGGAAGCGCTTCTTAACTTCGCTCAGCGCTTTTCGAACATTATTCTTCTGCTCGGTCGACTTCAACTCGTTCGGCAAGAACACACGGAGATGGCCAATCGATTCGATGCAGCTCAACAGAACGGGGACAACCTCCATCTTGCCCTTGTCCCCGGAAGCAGGTGGCCGAACACCAGGTGGCAGACCATCGCCCGCTTGGGGAATAAAGGCCGCGTCGCTCGCGACGGATAACAACACATCTACCACGTACGACTGCTGGGGTGGCAGAACTTCGCCCTTGCTCGCTTTGCGTGGAGTGTAAGATACGACAGCGCCCCAACCAAAGTCGTGGTCCTTGAATTTGACCTTGACTAGCCGGCCAGCCTGCAGGAAGTGTAGGCAGTGGGTAGGATGCATTATCACATCGCGCATATCTTGGGTATGCGTGTCGAGCTGTTGTCGCAAGTTGTAGTAATCCTTAACTGTGGTCTCGTCTGTAATGATTGTAGTTGCCTTTTCGTGTTCAAGTTCCTGTAGTTCTACGCGCGCATTGATAAGCACAGGTCTACATGAAAGATGAATTCAACTTACGTTTTTCAAGATTTGATACGCCAGCCGTGTTCTGGAACTGGTAGAAACACCTCTCAAGCATGAACTCAGGCGATATGCCTTCGACACGCATCAAGTTCAGAATCATGTTGTATCCAAGATGAAAGGCCGAGTTAAGGTTGTCCTGTTGACCGCGGACAATCTCCTTTGCAACTGCAGGCTCCATTTGCTCTCCAATCATCATAATGACAATACCGCGATCATCGAGACCACGACGACCCGCTCGACCAGACATCTGGATGAATTCTGACGGTGTTACCCATCGCTGCGACACTCCGTCGAATTTGCGTACACTGGTAAAGACAACCGTTTTGGCTGGCATGTTGAGTCCGATTGAGAACGTCTCGGTCGCGAATAGCACCTTGATCAAGCCTTCTTGGAACAGAATCTCAATCGTCTCCTTCAGAATGGGTAACAGTCCAGAATGGTGGACACCAATGCCTCTCCGGAGGAGTGGGAGAATGTGTTGGATCTGAGGTAACTGTCGGTCCTCCTCAGACAGCATCTCGATGGCACTGCTGAAGACCTTTGATACCATGGCTTTCTCGGATTCGTCATTGAAGGCAAGTTGGCTCATAGCAAGCGCGTAGTTTTCACACTCCCTCTTACTAAAACTGAAGACAATGACAGGATTGTAGCTCTTCATCATAATCATCTTGACAATTTTATAAATGTCCGTTTGATCCTTGTTGCCGCCCTTATTGGTCTTCTTGTCCTTGCCTTTGCCTTTGCGTTTTGCCATGAAGTCTGACGCTTCGGTGCCAGCCTTGTCCGCGATGGAGGACATGGCCTTTTGAAAGTTTTCTTCTCGGAACACGCCTTTTTCGTCGACAATTAGATGGATTCCGTCTGCACCTTGAGGAAAGAAATAATGCTGTAGTGGGGTTGGTCGGAAATCGGTATAGACGACGTGGCACGGTTGGCTGTGGGTTTTGGTGATCCACTCCGCAAACTGCATCGCGTTTGGGATGGTAGCGGACAGAAATACGTATCGAACTTTATCTGGTAGCAAGATGATGGTTTCTTCCCAAACAACACCTCTTGACTTGTCACGTAGATAGTGTACTTCATCGAAGACAACCCAGGCCACTTCGCGCATGATCTCGGAACCACGGTACAACATGGAGCGCAGAATCTGCGCGCGTCAGTTTCCAGACTCCCAAGTGGGTGAGCGCTGAATACATACCTCTGTAGTCATGACCAGACAGGTTGCGGTGGGGTTGATGGTGACATCACCGGTCATAAGGCCGACATCACCAAAGTCTGCCATGAACTCTCGGTACTTCTGGTTGCTGAGCGCCTTGATGGGACTGGTGTATATGACGCGCTGGTTGTTCTTCAGACACTGTGCGATGGCGTACTCTGCGACGACCGTCTTCCCGGCGGACGTGTGCGCCGAAACAAGAACACTCTCGTTGCGCTGGATAGAGGCGATGGAGACCTGTTGAAAGGGGTCAAGGGTGAAGGGCCAGGTGCGCGCAGGCTCGGCGGGGGCTCTGTGCTCGGAGATGGGGATATAGTCGTAGTCGGGCGGAAGCGAGACCTGGTGGCGGACCTGGTGGGAGAGTACGACAGCCTGACCATCCTGTTGCGCCTGCAGGCCGACAGCAGCGGCGATTTCGCGGGACTGCTCCGTCTCGAAGTCGTCGGTTACGATGGGCTCGGGCTCGGCATCGCGCTTTTGACGCTTGAGCAGCTGCTCGGTGCCTTGCTCGTGAGGGGCCTGCCCATCCTCCACTTCAGGCGCGTCGCCCATGGTCGTGTCCTCGGCAGGAGCAGGCGCAGTAGCTGCCGCCGGCACAGGCGACTTGACGGCACCATTGGCCTGCCGTTTCTTGCTCTTCTTGGGCGCTGTGTCCGGGGCCGCGCCGCCGTCGAAGACATCGAACAACTCGTCCATGATGTGTAGTGATATAGCGGTCGTGGCGTTCCGGGGGAGACGCTGTGGCAGTAGTGGCCACTGGCGACGTGGGGAGCGATTGCGAGGATTACGGTGGTTGTAGACAAAAAAACAATCCATGGCAAGGCAATGCCGGCGTGCATGGGCCGTGCGTGGGGCGTGCTGCCAAGAATCCAAGGCGTCGATGCTGGAGAGTCGACGGACATCGAGGGCCGCCGTTCGCACCACGCTCTCCGCCACGCCACCGCCCACGGTACGCTGCGCACCACACCAGCTGATTCCATCGCTGACCGCTGCAGATGCTCGCCCGCGCCTCTTTCCGCGCCGCTTCGGCCCCAACCCTCGTCGCTCGCCGCGGCTTCCAGTCCACCCGCGCCCAACTCTCCAGCCCATACCACTACCCCGAGGGCCCACGCAGCAACCTGCCATTCGATCCCCTGAAGAAGGGCTTCGCCTTCAAGTACTGGGGCTTCATGGGTGAGTGTGCTCCGCTCGCCATGGCGCGTCTTGGCTAACCGTCACAGCGACCGGCTTCTCGTTGCCCTTCCTCATTGCCGGTAAGCCTCCTCCACTACTCCATCGAGTCGGGCACAGCCTTCTGACTGCGCTCGAACCACAGTCTGGCAGACAAAGAAGAACAAATAGAGGCTCTGCACAGCCGTCTGGCCGCAGACTACGAGCATCATTGGGGGGCCAGGGGATTTGTAACATAGAGCGGGGTCCCATGAGATACTGCATAGACACTGTCACACCAATTCCGTTGTTTGGCCTGACGCTCCCTCCCTCGCGAAACATTGTATTCTCTGTGACGAGATGCTTTTGTCCACCGAAGCCCGCGGTGATGACACCACGTGCCCGTGCAGTGAATTTGGTGGGCCGAGCCGAGCATGGACTACGTACTGGTAGACAAATGAGGTTATCCCATAGTCGACACTGTGAGAGAAACTCACACACGTCAGCCCAGCATAGGTCTTGTGCACATGATCAGCCTCAACTGCCCTCGGGTGCGTTTGATGATGCAGTTCTTGGCAAAACTTCGGCTAGCTTTTCCAAAAATTCGTGGACCGCTTGCAGCAATCGCTTGAGCCGAGCAGCGCAACAACAACATACTTGCAACACATGAACGCCCAGTAATGCGAAACCTCAAAATCGTGGCGAGGTCGCTTCTGCGATTCTCGGGAGAAGAGCCATTGCCTCTCACGGGAACAGCGTGGGATCCCGCCACAAACGCCTTGATCTGCGCTTTTGGGCCCTCGCAATCACGTGCGACCATCGAACTCAAGCGACTGCACTATACGCGCAACAGTGCAGAAGAACGCCTCGAGAACATTGCTTCATGGGATGCGCCATGTCCGCTGCCCTCGCTTGCTCATGACTCGGTCCTGAGTCTGCACCATTTCTCCGACACAGCGACATCATGCCTGATCTTAGCAGGAGGCGACATTATCCTCGTCCGTGAAAACCCGCTGTCGAATGAAGAGCTGGTAGAGATTGTGGGATCAGTGGATGTCGGGATAGCAGCCGCCGCTTGGTCACCAGACGAAGAGCTACTTGTTATCACCACGCTTGCGGACACACTATTGCTCATGAGCCGCGAGATTGAGAATATTGCGAGTGTTGATCTTACCCCGGAAGATGTCAACGCGTCCAATCATGTCTCCGTGGGCTGGGGGAAGAAGGAAACCCAGTTCAAGGGCAAGAGGGCAAGAGCACTGCAAGACCCTACCGTGCCAGAGACCGTGGATGAAGGTGTTCTCAGTGCCTTTGACAAGGGAGCCGTGACCATCAGCTGGAGAGGGGATGGTGCATATTTTGCAATGAGCAAAGTGGAGGAAAAACGACGTCGCATGATTCGAGTTTATTCAAGAGAAGGACAGCTTGACAGCGTCAGCGAACCTGTCGACGGTCTAGAGGGAGCACTTAGCTGGAGACCATCGGGCAACCTAATTACAAGTGTCCGTCGTTCGAGTGATAAGT
>Ga0182210_1000365_pt1 | contig 10963 bp, 11 predicted proteins | sample G5R1MG_19_FD_129670 | JGI IMG/M metagenome (GOLD analysis project Ga0182210, IMG submission 129670) | Switchgrass phyllosphere microbial communities from Michigan, USA - G5R1_MAIN_03OCT2016_LD1 MG | ecosystem: Host-associated > Plants > Phyllosphere > Phylloplane/Leaf | place: USA: Michigan... | reverse complement strand
CCAGCTTATCCGACATGAACGGCTGACCTGGATTCTGGATGCTGCACTTGTGCAGGCCCACACGTCTGCCCAGCGCGGCCAACGGGCCATTGGCACACTTGTCATGGCGCAACGTGGTCCAGCGGTGTTTGTCCGGCGTGTGCGTTCCCCACCACCACTTGCACAGCACGCCGTTCATGCGGGCGTCTCCCAAAACGGCCAATGCGGAGTTGCTGGGGACGACGAAGTTGGCATTGTTGTATTCTATCTTGCATGCGGAGGCATTGAGCGCGGTGATGATGTGGCTTTTGTGGGTCGCTGTGTAGGTTGTGATGCGCTCGCACGCGGCCACTTTGGCTTCGACATCTTGAGCGGTGTGATAGCTTTCTAGGGTGGGGATGGATGCTATTAGCTGCCACCGGGGGGCTGCGGAGTGGAGGAGGGCGACATTGGAGACGTAGGTGTACGGGCGTGGTTTGCTAGGTGCAATTGGGGATTTGATGAGGACAAGCCCTCTATAGTGGATGGGTAGCCTACTGGGGTGGATAGGCATTGAAGTCGAAAGCGCACAGCCGTCGTAAAGGAGTGGGAGCGATTGAGCCTGGCGGGCGTGTTATGGTACTGTCCAGAGCCCGGGGTGCAACACGCTCGGCTGGGTAAGCTACTGTGAGATGTTGGTGAATGACCACAGGCGTCAACCGTGGGATTCTAGCGCAATGATGACGTAATCCTCATCTCCTTGGACCCCTGCAGCCACCAAGTCTCGCGAGTGCTGTGCATGAGAGGAAACACCTACTGCGCTCAGCAGCCATGCCTCCACGGCACTGTCTTCAGCTTCACTTCTTGCATACGCCTCCCCCCTCTCTCGTGGGCAGAGACCAACTCCCTGATCGTAATCAGTAGTTCTTCTCACTGCGCATTCCCAGCACCAGAGCATCGCCCCCACCATGACCACAAGCCACCATCTGCATGTCGCCGCCCCAATCCCACCCCATCTCTCTCCCGAAGCCATCATCGCCGCGCTTCACGACCACAGCACCGCCCTCACCCTGCAGGCACTGACATGCCGTCATGAAAAGGTGGCCGGCACCCATGCGAGCACGCTAAAAGACACGTATTGGTACCCGCCCGACCAATACCCCATCACCACCTACCATGTCACCGAATGCATCACGGTCATGCCTGGGGTAGGCGACTGGGGCAAAAAGTACATCACCTTCCCCAGCTGCTTCCAAGACACTAAGCACGGCATCAAAACGCGCGCCGATGCCAGCGGTGTTATTGTACGAGCCGAGTTCCGCGTGATGCGGGGAGGCGCGGGCGCCGAGGTAGAGGGCGAGGGCATGGGCGTCGGGGACGCCGAGTGGGTTCTCGTCGAGGATGTGGAGGTGAGCTGCAGCTGGTGGCTCATGCCCTTTGTCAAGGGCAAGATGGAGGAGGCGCATCGCGATGTATGCCGCAAGGTGGTGGAGAAGGTAGAGATGCAGAGAATGCAGCAAGAGGTGGCGCAGACATCACCCAGGGGGAAGGGCAGGACAGGCACCAATGAATCGCACTTCTCCCACATTCACCGTGCCTTGAGCACTGAGCACGATACCAAGTCTGGCGAAGCGGTGTTTGGAGGCGCACTTGGTGAGAGCAAGGCAGCTGCTGCTGCGGAGGATGCGAGCGGGTCGCAAAGACTTGACACGGCGGAAGGACTGCCGGAGAAGATTACCTATGGTTGAAGCTGTGCTTACACCCTCTGCTCCTACATGCATGGCGCGTGATGCTCTCCCCACCTGACAGTGCGATCCAGGATGCCGTGCGCCTTCACCGCCGAGGTGCATTCCACATGATGAAGCATGGATGAACAGCTTTTCAGCGTCGAATGCACAGGTCGGTTCGAATGACCCATTTCTCACCCGCGAGCACCTCACGACCCTCGTGGAGCATGCACTCGGCGCCATGGCGATGGAGCAACGCGAGCCCCGTCTCTAGCTCGACTACCAAAGGTTGGGGCGGGGCGTTTTTGCCTTTCCTCTTGGGTGGCTCGGGATAGAAGACGGTCTCGCCACCGACGCAGCCCGTGGACGAGGAAGTGAGATACAGCAGCAGAGTCCACGTAGTGCGTGCTGGGATAGAAGGCGTGCCCGGTATCACGATGTTGTTGGCATCGTCATCTGTGTCCTCGTCAGCACGCGTCCCCCGGTCCGACTGGGGCGCGGTGCGGTGCCCTAGATGGCGGGGACACACAATGCTGGTCGAAGAACTGGCCCTGGGCGTAGCGGTAGATCCGAATATTCGGACTGAGACCGACCACGTCACCACCCCATAGCTGGTGGCGTTGCGACTCCGTCAGCGGGCGTGCGCCGTCCCCCGTGACGAGCTTCTCCAGCGCAGTCTCGCTCCACAGCCTTGCCGCGAAGGCTGGGTCGTCGACCTGGAACCGGTCATTGACACGGACGGCGTCGCCTCGCTTTGGCTTGCCGGGCGTGGTGGTCAAGGGGAGCGAGGAAAGGAATGACACATAGTTCCTGCAAAGGGTGGCGGTCCAAAGCTGGGGGACCGCGACGATTTGTCCAGGCAAAAGCTCGTGGAGGGCCAGGTCTGAGGCCGGGAGGAGGGGGCTGAGCGCAGGCCAGCGAGGGAGCGCCGGTGGTAGTGGCGTGGGCTTGGTCGACGGCTCTGGCCTGGTCTTTTTCTTGGGAGCCATGGTGGATCGGCCGTCGTCATCACCACATCCCACCGGCCCTCTAGCTCAGCGGGTATTTCCTTGAGCCGCAGCCCCTGGACGGGACGGGGCGGCGCTAGCAGCTGGCGGTGGTGGTTGTAGTGGTGGTGGCGGTGGCGGTGGTGGTGGTGCTGTTGCTGCCGTCGCTATCGGGATACGGTGGCCCCGACCTCCTGGAGATCTCATACACAGACACACGGTATCGGACAGCCGGAGCGAATGCCCAGAGTGCGTGCGCCGAGGGAGCGCCCAGAGTGAACACGCAGAGTGAATGCTGGACACGGCGATGATGCACAACGTGTCGTGGGCGGAGACAGCCGGCCAAGACTGTCTAGCGCTCTCGGACGCCCAACCCAACCGCTCGCAGGCCCTGCGACTGCGACCGCGCGCCGACGCCGATTCACGACCCGCCGCCGCCCTCTTCGACCACAGCAGCCTCCGCCCGCCCGTGGCCCCCACTGGTAGGCTACCGTGTGCTGCGCGACGGTGCTCGGTGCCCAGCTGACCGTGCCCAGACATCTGCGCAACTCGTGGCCCTCCCCCCCGCGGCGCCCACGCCCACGCCCTCGCCCGCTTCAACCGCCATGGCTGCGGCACCATGGTCGTAGCCGCCACCGACAATGACGCTCTCCGCCATGGCGCCTCCATCGGCCTCGAACCGCCCGTCGTCGCCGCTGCGCCGTGCCTCCCCGATATGGCCTCGGCAGCCGCGCCCCTCGACATGGCCACGGCAGCAGCGCCTCTCGACCCCGCGAGCGCGCCTGCTGCCCACTTGACCCTCGACGCCACCCTTCCTCCCGGCTTGCCCGCCCTTGAAACCCCCATGGCCTTGGACACGTCCCTGGACGCCGCCGCCCTCGACGCTGGCATGCGCTTGGACATGGCCGCCGCCATGGACTTTTCCGTCCCTCCAGCCGTGACAGACGAGCGCGTCAACGCCTACGCCCGCCTACGCTTCGACGACGGCTCCTACTACATGCACACGTACCAGATCATCCTCGGTCGCAACATCCACCTCGCCCACCGTGACATGCGCCGCCTGGCCAAAGTCGACCAGCTGCACGCCAAGGGCCAGCCGCACGCCGCCGAACAGCTGCTCAACGGCAGGGCCGGCAAAAGGCGCAAGCGTGACCACCGCGGCGCCCGTAGCGTCATCAGCGAAAAGGGTGGCATCGTCAATGCGCCCATCGAGTCCATGCCCGTCGACTTCCGTCAGCGTCGCCTGAGCATCGCCTCGCACTCGCTCAGCTCGGCCTCGCATCCCGCAGGCGATTCCGGCGAGGAGAAGCCCGCCGAGCGCGCGCCCCAGGACGTGCTCATGCAATCCTTCCCTGAAGTGCCTGCCCAATTCGACAACCAGGTTCCTGAGAACCCGGACGATTGCCCCTTCGTCCCCATACACCCCCAGCACATCACCGCTAAGACCGGTGCCCAGGGGCCCAAGGGTATCTCGCGACGGCACGCCAAGATCTTTTACGACTTTGACAACAGGAATTTCTGCGTCCACGTCCTCGGCTCCAACGGCCTGCATCACGAGAACCAGTTCATCCCGTGTGGCGGAATTGTCCCACTGGATCACGGCGACCATCTCTTGATTGGAGCTGTCAACATCCAGTTCTTCCTCCCCGACATTGCTCTCACTGGGGATGAGCAACTTCGCCAAGATTCAGGCTCCCGTCCTATGAGCTTTTCCTTTGAAAACGGACACGGCGAGCAGGAGAGCGACGAATTGGAGAGTTCAGATAGCGAGGGCGAGCTCAGTGTGAACCCCAAACACGTCTACCATTATCCCATCGACAGCGAGAGCGACTCGGAGGATGTCATGGGCGACGATGACATGGACGACTACGAAGAGCCTCTGCCACGGCCGCGACAGAAGCAAAGTCTCAAGATCAAGATTAAGGCTCCACCTCCCCCACCGCCACGCGATCCAAAGAAGGCCCACAAGCGAAAACACAGGGAGGTGACACCGGACGAGCCACCCGTAAAGAAGATCAAGCACAAAGTCAAGGATCCAGCCAGGGAGCCTGTCAAGGAGTCCAAAGCTTCCAAGGAGCCGAAGAACGTGAAGGAACTAAAGATCCCGAAGGAGTCTAAGGAGTCGAAAGATTCCAAAGATTCCAGAGAGTTGAAGGAGCTCAAGGAGACGGAAAAGCCCCAGAAAGAAATCAAAGACAAGGCCAAGGCTCCCGCCAAGGCTCCCGCCAAACTGCCCGCCAAGAGTGAAGCCCCTGTCGAAAATACCGCACGAGATCCATCTGCCCAGGAGCTTGAGCCGCCCGCCAAGTCGGTACCGAATGACAGCCCGCCGGTACTGCGGAAACCCTTTGAGGGCGAGCTTGAGGCAGGCGGCGAGATCGATGGGCTCATCACGGAAGAATTGGCCCGCCAACATAATTTACCAACCTCGCTCATTGGTCACGTTGTGGAGAAGCGCAAGGGTCCCGGGCGACCTCCGAAAGACGGCATCATGTCAAAACGCCAGAGGTCTCAGTTGGTTAAGCAAGCCAAAGAAATCGAGAAGGCCCGGGCTGCGGGAATCGACATCAAGGATATACCTCCACCCCCCGTCAAGGTCAAAGCGCCGAAACGCAAGGAGTCAAATGCTGGCGAAGGCGGCGACGACGACGAGATCATGGAGACAACGGAGGGAGGTGATGGTACCATCGGCGACAGGAAACAGATGAAGCCTGCCAAACCACCGCGTACTCCCTCGCCCGAAATGCGAATTGAAGATTACACAGAGGAACAGTTGCAGCGCCCATCAGCCAACTATGTTGTTCTCATCCACGAAGCAATATCTTCCTCGAGCACTGGCCAGATGAACCTTCAGCAGATCTACAATTACATTGAGAAAAAGTACCCCTGGTACAAATTCAAGACTACTACCAGTGGCTGGCAGTCAAGTGTGCGTCATAATCTAGGTCAGCATGATGCTTTTGTAAAAGGAGACAAAGAGGGCAAAGGATTCAATTGGCGGGTCAATCCCGAGGTCTCGATTGAAAAAGAGCGTAGGAAGCGGCAGATCAGCCCACCCGCAGCCCATACTCAACGCCCGCCATATTATCCAGCGCCAGGAGGATACCCTCAGTATCCTCCGCCGAATTACCCATACCATCCAGGCATGCCTCACGGTATGCCGCCAGCTGCTCCACGGCTACCACCAAGTCTTGCCCAACCCCGGCTGCCGCCCAGCATGGCACGAGATGCCAACGGGGCGGCTCCGCCCACTTCACAAGGAGGCTCACATCCATCCCCATATGCATCGCCCTGGGGTGGTGGGCCTACCGCAGGTGCCGTGGGTACCGCTGGTAGTCCTCCAGCTCCAGCCCCGCCGCGGCCCTACCCAGCTTCCGGTTCCCAGCCACCCCCAACTACTTCGGCATCAGGGCCAAGCGGCCAGTATGGTGTGCTCTACCCTACAGCAGCACCGTCCCCATACAGTGCACCTCCCGCTCCGAGTCCGTATGGCGGGCCGTATGCTGCGACCAATCAGAGCCCCTATACCCCGGCACCGCCCCGACCTTATCCACCCTATCCCCCGTCAGGCCAGCAGATGGTAGGGAATGCTACACCAGCTGCACAGCCTTCAGTATCACCATATGCGACCCAATCCTCCCATGCGCCTTCGTCACAAGGCCCTCCAGGCGATGTTCCGGTGCCGCACCCATCTGGTCGATATCCCCTCGCAACGCATCCTGATCTCATTCGCCAGCTCGAGGCATTCAGAAAGGTCTATCTCGACGCGAGAAAGGAACCGGGCGAGCGTGAAAAGGTCGACAATGCAATCAGGGCCTGTGTGGATACAACTGTGCCCGAAGCTAGCCTTACCAACGCGGAAAGGCAACTACTAACGTCCATTAGCCGTGTTGATGGCATTGCTAAGCATCTCAAGAGGCCTCCGCCGGCCCAGCAAGAGGGTACGCGAGTCACGGCACCAGAGACAACAAGCACGATGGATGCCGGTATGGCTGCAGCCATTGCAGCCGATGCCGCTGCCGGTAACGAAGGCCCACGCGAGCAAGCCAAACAGCAGACAACCTCATCGAAAAGCGATCAAGTAGCACAGCAAGCGCAGCGACCAGAAGGACAGCCACAAGCCTTTACTCCAAACATGGCCGCAGGACCCTCCAATGCCACTGCAGCTCCTACGCCTGTACATGCTAGACCACCTTCACATCGACCAAGTGTGGAGCCCATCACCCCTGTGCCTGGATCACCTGCTGTGCAAGATGGTGTGCTGCCAAAGCCTTCGATTGCAGAACCCCCTACAGATGACACATTCGATGCGAAGAAGACTGAAGAAATAGATGCCAAGGAAGCGCCCGTGAAGTCGCAGTAGGCTTGTGTCTTACAACGTTAACCGTTGCCAATTTACAAACCGACGACTCCTCACGACGCGCACTCTGCCTTTGTTAGCACCGCTCGAATTGATCTATCTATCCCACGACGTTTAGCGAAACTCCTTTTACCCCCACTCTATGAATGATACCCATCACCAACACGATTGGGACTTGAGGGCCTGTGCATTTCTGTTTTCGATTCCGTCTTTACCCCTCCCCCTTCCCCAAATACGAAAAGTGCTTTTGACCCATTGCTATATGAATCCTTTACGCGCATCACATCATTTTGAGAGAGAAAGACAAGGACGTTGGCTGGGCAAAAGAAAAAAGAGCGGGTGTGTGCTTCATGAGCGTTCCAATAATGCAGTATGAAATTTGTTTCTGCAGGTCGGTTAGTCGACTGCCGGGTCTGGTTTTGTCTGCGCGTGCACTGAATTTCTTTCGTCCGTCCGTTCGTTTTTTTTTCCTTCTGCTTTGCCTAGCTGATTTGTTGACCGGTGTTGTGGAGGCTGGGTTTGGCAACTCACTCATTGCCATCGACGCCTTCATTTCCCGCAATTTCAAGCGAAGATTATGGAAAAGAGAAAGAGTCGAAAGAAGCAGGAAGAAAGAAAGAAATAAAAAAAGAAAGAAACTAGCATGCATAGATAGATACATACATGCAATACGCGCATGGTAGCCCGAGAAGCCAAGTTGTGAAAGAGCTCAAGAGATTCAAGATTCCCGCCTGCACTGCTGCGGCTGCCTGCTATCGCCATACGCCCCATGAAAGAAATGACATGTACGCCCTCATCCTTTGCGGTCTAGGATGTCCCCACGCCCTTGCGGCTCAAATCGCGGACTTGGTTACATTGCCATTTCTGCCTGTAACTTGCGGAGTTCCTCTTCCTCGTCGTCCTCATCGACTCGCTGCGTCTTGCCCCTGACTTCTGTGTGTGGCGCGTGGGGCAATTTGCCCACTGTGTCGTTGATGGGCACGTTTCCTGTGCGCAGCATGTCTTCGTCTAGCTTCTCCTGTTGTAGCTCTGCGAGCTCTTCGTCTAGTTCGTCTTCGTCGATACCGTTGGTTGTGACGCCGGAGGTGATGGCTTCGCTGATTTCCTCGCCGATTGCGTGTTGTTCGCGAAGATCTTCCCTGTGGTGGTGGCGGTGGGTGGTTAGCAGGGTCGTGTTGCGTAGGTGTGGGGAGGAGAGAGATTCTGCGAGCGTACATGACGTTGTCGACCTTGTCGATGGTCAGGCCTGCGTGTATCTGCTTCATGGCAGAGCCCGCGTTCTTCATCGCATCCAGTGTCTCCTTGTTGATGTTTGCCGTCTCGATGCTGTAGATTTCGCGCTCGAGTGTCATAATCTGCGCGCTGGTTTGTTCGAGAGAGTGCTCAAATTGTTTCTTTCGCCGCAGTGCTGCTTTGGCCGCTGCGACATTCGTCAGCATCATGCCCGACATGTCACCGGCACCGGACCAGGGCCTCTCTTGGCTTGGCACGGAACGGTATTAGAGACACGCATACCCGCTTTATTACTAGAAACAAATTTCCGCGCCAGGTTGTCTTGCTCGTCCATTTGGTTTTGCAGGTGCTTCTCCCGCTTCGTCAGCATCTCAAGCTGGCCCCGCAACTGCAGTATGGCTTTCTTCGGCGCTTCTTTTTTATTCTGGCCGCCGCCAAACCAGCCGAGTCCCCAGCCGCTCATAGTGGAGGTTGTTCTGGGGTTCGTTTGTCAGATTCTGTCGGGTCGGGTCGTCGTGCGCAACATGGGGTTCAGGTGGGCGATCGAGCTGCGGGGAGGGAAGCGCCGGGGTCCTGCACTTACTGTGTAAACGAGTAGTGAGTTTGAATATGGCTTTATCGTAGGACGAGTCTGTAGGGCACGGGAGCGGCGGAGCGGGATTGGGAAAGCCTCTGGATGATGGCTGGCGGGTCCTGAATCGGGCTTGATTGCACTGCGGGTATGATGTCGTCGCGCTAGTTGCAGCACGTGCGGCTATCCGGTGCCGGCTATAGTTTCTGCCGACAGTGCAAGTGACTTACCCCCTCCGTCACATTGGGTCATGTCTGGACCTGTTCCTTCGAACCTCGTCCTCTTAGACGAACTGGACAAATGTGCGCCGAGGACCAAGGTTCGCTTTCTGGGCTGGTATGCTCATCTGGCATACCCTTGATGTCGGCAACAGCAGGAGTTGACTGTACCCAGCGTCGATGAGTATATTGTCAAGACTGCCATCTTACGACTCAAGCATGAGTACATTCCTTCCAACAGGGCGAAGGTAGCCAGTGTCGGGCTTGAACACGTGCTGGAGGCATTAAAGTGGGAAGATGTCGATGTTGGCACATGGATCAACGTGATCGGATATGTCGAACAACGGAAAGAGAAGGGTACGTTTGTGCAGGCCATCGCTGTCTGGAACGCCGGCAATGTGGATTCGATTGCGTACGCAGATGCTGTGATAAAACGCAAAGCTGCCGGATGATTCTCAGGTGTCTATCCCTTTCTTTTGTCACATAAAGGTTCAACTGGATGGCTGGCTTTAGAAGGCAGGGGCTGGATCGAGTGAACCGGACGCAGGGGCGACACCAAATCGAAAGGCGCGGTCTTCATTCACGTGGCATTCATGAAGACTCCCTCCTTTGGCTCGCCGCTTTCGAAGCCCTACGGTCTCCCGCCAGATATTCCTGCTGATCGTGCAATATCTATGGATGATGGGAACGTCTTTGCATGGATTCCAGCGTAGCGCAATGACAGATCTTCCGCCATGGGATATTTTTCAAGATGCCTTCTTCTATTACGGAATGAAAATCTTTTAAATCCGATGATCATCTCAAACGACTCTGGGGCTCCAGGAATAGCTGAAAACGAACTTCTACTTGACGCTAGACGCCGTGACATGTCGTATCATACCTGATTGATGCCTGACTGGTGCCTGTCTGGGTTTATGGTGCCTTATCATTACAGCTGTGTATTATACATAGTTACCTTGATGGCTCCAGAGATGATCCCATCAAGAACGTACGCTCTGCTTGGAAGGCAAGACTTTAGAAGATAAATAGTAAATAGGGAAGATGAGACGTATATAGGTAATAGAATCTGTAAATCTCTTCAGATGCGAAAGGTGATCAAGCAGATTTGTTGTGGGTCGGTGCTGTCAACTTTACTTCATCTGGGGAACTGCCTTGTAGGTTGGTAAGCGCCGCTATTCCGCGCTCAATGGTTCCATTGGTGGAGCAAAACATGTCAAAGCCGGTTCGGCGGACCGCTGAATAGAGTCGATCTGTTTCATTAGTCGCTAACACCTCCTCTTTCAGACGGACATGAGATCAAACATGCCTCAGATTGATTGGCATTTCTCTGATGAACGCCTCACGCGTTCAACCATCATCTTAGCCGATTCAACCTCCAGTCTCCAGAAAATTGCAATGATGTCTGCGAAAGGAACCTCGCTCAGACTCGGAAACACTCCCTCCTCGTACATTTTCTCCACTTGGTTTTCGTCAGTCAGCTCTTCGTACGGCTCGTGCCCGGTAGCGATGAAGTAGATTGTCGAGCCCAGAGCAAAAAGATCCTCTTGGACCTTCGCCCCACCTAAGCCTGGCAGCCTGTATCTCACCCCAGGGGCGACCGTGGCCTGCGAACCATCTAAGGAAGATCCGCCAAAGTCACAGATTTTAAGACGAAGATCAATATCGAGCAGGAAATTGTGCGGCCCGACATCACACGGAATAACGTTGTGCGAGTGTAGAAGCTCCACGCCCTCAGTGGCCTCCATCGCCCACTGTTGCCTCTGGGATAGCGATATCTCCTGCTCATGCTTCTGGATGTATTCCTTGAGATTAACATTGGGCATTTATTCCAGGGTCAAGACATGGTCGACGGGGTCCCAGTGTTTGAGTTGTACCAGTCGGGGGTGTACTCCAAGTCTCTCATATATCTG
>Ga0182210_1000364_pt1 | contig 10973 bp, 14 predicted proteins | sample G5R1MG_19_FD_129670 | JGI IMG/M metagenome (GOLD analysis project Ga0182210, IMG submission 129670) | Switchgrass phyllosphere microbial communities from Michigan, USA - G5R1_MAIN_03OCT2016_LD1 MG | ecosystem: Host-associated > Plants > Phyllosphere > Phylloplane/Leaf | place: USA: Michigan... | reverse complement strand
TTGTGGCGCTCGTGATTTTCCCCCCCCCCCGCCCCCCCCTGTCGCTTTTTTTCGGTGGGGGCGCGCGCCCGCAGGGGAAGATAATACGGGGGGGTCTCCCCCCCCCCCCCCCCCCCCCCTCCGGTGGGCTGAATAGATCGGTTGACGGCCATGCGACAGTGCCAGGCAAAGCATGACGAACCCTGCCGCTCCGATTAGGAATCCAACGCGGTAGCGAGCCCACGAGGGTGGACTATAAATACGCCGTTTGAGCAACGACTTGGAGAGAACACCAGCGAGGCCTCGCCATCGCCCAAGAGCGGATGACATGGCCGCGCCCGTCTCACTAAGCACCACAAATGCAGGGAGCAGACATGTCGGTATCACAGCGTGGAGGGCCGTCAAGCAGCCAGACGTCTCGCCTAGATCTTGGTCTCGAGGCACAGGATCGTGCTGGCAGCCCTTTGTGCGACGAGGCGAGCACCGGCAATTCGGGTCGGCTGAAGCGCGCGGGCGACTGTAGGCGTCCCATGTGCATGTGCACTGTACTCCACGTGGAGTCGCACCCATGTTGCGCATCGAAGGCCGCCCAAGCCGATGGCTTCGGTGCAGCGCGGTAGGCGAGGTCAGACCCCCCAGGACGGCCGTGCCAGCAGCCTCTCCGCGATTGCGTCGGCGTGGTGGGAAACCGGGCCAGGCTCGGCCTGGGGACCGTGTGTGCGGTCGTTGCCATGATCCGCCGTCTGGATGAAGCTGCGATTCGGCCAACCGCTGCCGCTGCCGCGTGCCCCTGCTTGTATGCGTGAGCCATGGATACCAACGTCGACGCCAGCATCGTACCGCTTCTGGCGCCCAGGCTCCTACCCGCCATGGCCAGCTGCTCTTCTCTTTGCAGCGTTCGGGCAGTCGGCTGTGGCCGAGATATGCTTGCTGCGGCAAGAATGATGTGAGGATGTGCGTTGCGGCTGGACGAAGGCGGCGGCCCCGCACCCCCGAACCTGATCGACGCTTATGTCAGCGGGCCCATCGCCCAACCCTCCCGTTTGCACCGCGCCGGGGCTGTGCTCCTCTGGATTCTTGCTCTGTTTTGCCCCGGCGAGGACCAGGAGCCACATGGCCATCGCCTCATTCCATCACGCCGCCATGTTCAGCCTGCAGACGGCGAGGCCTCGATCGACTCCAGCCAGGCCTACGACGGACCCCAGGACACGATGGCTGCTATCCGCCATCATCCTATTTGCCATGAGGAACTTCCCTCGACGCACTCGTATAGCGGACGGCCGCTACGGAGTACATACATACCTAGTATGCGACAGCCGGGCGGTCCGGGCGGCCCATCCTCCACACGGTAGATTGTCATGCTCGAGTTGGGAAGTTCGTCCGGGCTTCCCTGGCCAGCACGGAGAACTACCTACGTACAACAAGTCATGACGCATTGCACGCTCACGGCCTACCTCGCACGCAAGCGACGGGATCCTCCAGGCCCATCCCCTCGCAGGAGAGCCGGCCGGTCGGTTGCTGGACGGAAGGCTGAGCCGGCCAACCCACGAGCGTAGCCTGGCCTCCATGTCCCCCCGGCTCCCATACCTGGCCGTCTCGCCAGATCACCGCCACCATCACGGAAGGCGTGCGTTGGTGGTTGACCAGGGGCAGGTCGCATGCACCCCACATGTTCCTACCAGATCAGTCCACTGATTCGGGCCGGGGCTTTTACCCGCCCGCCGGAGGATGGCCTGATCTGTTGGCCGCATGGAGGGAAGCTGGCCAGCAGCCATCGGCATAGGAGAGATCCGCTTGGCAATGGTTACTGTGCGGCCAACATGCTCGTGGGGCTGTTTGAAACCGCTGCCCGGATCCTCCGGACATTTTGGCATATCCCCCCTCTCCTCGCTTTGCTGCCGAGAGGCGCAAAGGCCTGCACCAGGGCAGGCTTCCTGTACCTGGGCGCATCGACTCGGTAAGAGTGGATTTGAGTAGGTACAGGTCTCAACGGCGGTAATTATCGTACCTACTATCGGGCCACTCGGAAATTTCTATCTAGAGATCCGTGCACGCAAGAGTCAGCTACCCTACTATTAATCTTTACAATATACTATATAGTATAGTCTATACCAGAAGTAATATCCCTAGTCGCTCGGAATTTACAGCCCCCTGATCAGTGCATATAAGAACAAGATACCTTCTACCACATCCTATAAACAAGCGGTCTTTATAAAATTAGTATGATCTTAAATATCTAGAAAATAGCTATTTAATTATATAGAAATAAAAGATGATATCTAAAGGACGCGTTAGAAAATCGCTTTAATCGCAGTGACCTGCCGCCCCACTCAAATCTCGCTTTCGGCGACCAGGGACATTACTTCTGGCATAGACAGTTAGACCATAGTACATATACTTACCCACACAACGAGTAGGATTCTCATCCTCCTTTACAGGACTACAGCCTTGTGCAAGAATAAAAAGATATTCCCAGAGATGGGTGAGAAAGTCGCTATACTTGATATCACGTGCAAGGCTCATAGGAATCTCGCTTTCGGCGACTACCTACGTACAGCAATTACCATGGAGACCTGTACACCCCCTACGTCCTAGCTCACCATACCCGCAGAGCAGCCATGGCTTCGATTCAGATCGCGTTTGTGTATCTCGGCGCTGGATAGGACTTGTTTTGGAGTTGTATTGGGTACGTCATGGCTGCAGGCTGTCGAATACGTCACCGTTCAGCAATTGCCTGCCTGCCTGCCTGCCTGCCTGCCTGCCTGCCTGCCTACACCCAAAGGCCAGCGGATCGGGCACCTGGCGATACCCCCCCTACACGATGTCTGATATCCTAGCGCGTGTACGTAAATAGAATACGAGGCTAACCCGAAGGCGTAGTCTTAATCGCGTTAGACCCCTGGCTAGCGGGAACCTAGTTCGATGGGTCCCCAACGACAACGCTACCTAACGAGCGGCCATCGTCCCGAGCCGTTGGGGATGGGAAACGAACGCCCTTTTATCGAGTCATGCCTCGCTTGTGCCTACGGAGGCCGCATCAGCTGGCATGGCCAGTCCGTCGGATGATCCGGAGATTCCTCAGGCAGCCTTGTTCACGCACGGCGGGAGGGCTTTCTCCTCGCGATCGGTCTTGCACTGTGCGCTCCCAGGCCAGGCTGGAGCCCATGACGAGTGCAATCGACCAATCGAGAAAACGTAGGATTGATTGCGGACGGGGACGTGTGGAACCCGCAGCGTCGTACCGTCTCTAGCGCCGGCGCAAAAAAAACCTGCGTCACGTTTGCTCTGTCGTCGTTGGGGGAGTACGTACGACGATGGTACGTAGGTACATGGCGCTTGGATGGAAACAGTGCAACTGCAATCGATGCCATGCTCGTGCCTGTACCCTCTGCTGTGTGCTATGCTTTCCGCGGTATGCGACCCTGCGCATGCAACCACGGGTGCAGGATCTGAAGTCCTTTTTCCACACGTGCTTCTGTTCGGTTCGCACGCCTGCGTCGGCGCTAGACATGGTGACCAGCAAAAAAAAAAAGGTCGGGTCAGTGACATCAGTTGAGGGAAATTCGAAAGGAAATGCGTGGCGGACGAAGCCGGACAACTTCTAGAACCCAATTCACGACCCACGGGTACCCATTCCTGGGATCGCTTGGAGGGTCCTTGCTACGCAGACGGATTCGATCGATCCCTGCAGGAAACGTGCATCACGTCTCCTGGGTCGAGCGATGGCCACCGGATATCCATGGCAAGATTCCATTGTCCACACAATCCTTTGCTCTCCCAGTCCAAGGCATCGTCGCCTAGTGGCACAGAGTAAAAATAACTACCTACCATGACTACCACCACCGCAAACCCCCCTTCCAAGCGGTGACCTTCCAATCATCCTCAAGTGCAAAGTCGTCTTCGAATCTGGCAGCATGACCGCGCAGAACATGTCTTGCGTTACGACGCAAACAACCGCAAGCACCCGGTGCAGCCTGAACGACCTGGCCACGGTCCGCGTTGGTCCCATTTTCGTGGCCTTGGATGCACCGAGCAACCGCTTTGAACGACACGATCTTGTGTCACCTTCTCAGCGTCAACTGCGTTTCAAAGCCACGCCGCCGATCCTCGACCCGTTCATCGAGCCCGAGGCAGCAGCTGATCCATTGGTGCTCCCAGAGCCACGCGCAGAGGGGCCCGCGCCACGTTTGGCGGACCAGGTACGCTCAATCTCGTGGTGCATACTCTAGCCTGGTCGCACGGCCTCCAGAGGCACAAGAGAACATACCGCAATCGAGTCGTTTGGCTGCTTGTCCACCGTGCGGCCCAAGTGTCGCTTCGCGGAGATCTCCACGGGCCTAACTGGAAGGTCTTGCACATGCTTTGAGGATGCATGCACCCTTGGTTCTACAAAGCAGTGACGGGGGGGAAAGGGGGGGGGGATAGCAGCGCCGGATCGCAGTTGCAAAGTCACCATCGGAAACTTGAACCGTTGCGCAACGATCGGGAATAGAGGGTGCTGGGCATTGGCAGTGGTGGACTCGGATACAGCCCCAGGCTTCAAGGCTCTCCCATGTCCGATGATAAGACCGTACTCCGTTGGCCGAATTTCGGCACACGATCGCTCAGAGAATCACTTGTCTTCATATGATGACGACTTGATGTTCGAGAGGGAGATAGCGAACCAGGATGCAAGGCATTTGGAATCCATATGCAGGGTCCCTTTTTTTTGGCTGCATGGCCAACTTGCAAAGGAAGACCCGGGGAGAGAGCATGCTTGTGTTCTCGTTGCTTCCTGGATCGGTGCCAGGACGAAACCGCTCCCCACAGTTGGCGAGGGGAATCAGCGGAAATACGCACCCCGGCAGGCATTTACGCTGGACTGTCAGCGAGATGCCCATGGCAAACACATGGCCACTTGGGTGGCGTGTTCAACAAAAGGGAGTGGCCATACGGACGTTACGAAACCTTCCTGGCTCTGATAATGGCCCAGGGAACGGCTAGGTCTGACGGCTTCGCAGTATGTAGAACGCAGTACAAATAAACCTTGTGGGATGACTTGCCACCTGGAATCAACCGAGAGCCTGTCGAGCCATACCCTCTTGACCGACCTCCCCGAACAAATGCAGCGGCGTGAGGCTGACACGCCGAACCCAGCAGGCTGCTGAAGCTCCCGTCCACATCATCTGTATAAATATAGTTTGTAGTCAGAGTGTCCAACGATTGGGGGAAATGATCGCCGAGCACTCTTACTGTTATCAACCTGACGTTGGCAAGAGGCGGTCTTGAGCGGCACCGTGGTTTCTAAGCACTCTTGATGCCCACCGTCGGTAGGCAAGCCTGCCCTTTGGCTTTAGCACGTGCTTAAGAGAGGTAGGTACGTCCCAGAAGAAGTCCAGAAGAAGCCTTGGGCGCCGCATCTTACCCGCTGTCAAAAGATAGCGGGCGCCATCAGACGGGAGCAACCTGCAGCACCAAACTGTACCGATCAAAAAGAAGGCCGCTTACTGCATAAGGCTAGGTATGCAACACCTGAGCCATGCGCTGATGTCAACATCGATTGCTGTTTGCCTTGTTGTAGGATGCCAGGGTCGAGACGAGCGGGCATTGTCCCAGTTGGGAGCTTGGAGGTGATGAAACCGTACAGCTGCGATATCTCCTAGATAGCGAAGCCTATCCATGTAGCCCCTATGGAAACCATGACAGCTCTAGGCTAGGTTGCTTGGGTATACTCGGACCAGGGCAAGTACCAGCTACTCGGCATGTGAGCAGTTGGCACAGCTCACCCGACTGCCGTACACAATGTCGAGACAGATGCTTAGGTAAACCAGGACGACAGCGCCGATCCTTGGACGCTCCCAGCCTACTACAGCCCGTCTCTCAAGTACATGCGCATAGAACCCAAGGAACCGACATGATGCGGATGACACCTGCAGTAAGAGTCGTGTAATGCTTTCAAAGCGACCGACGGAAGCGAGCTCCATGATGGTGGGGCCTGCAGGTCGAGACGGCATAGCTGCGTCATGATAACGGATGCGAAAGAGTCTCCATGTAGGCTGCCGTCTGTCGTGGTACATCATCCAAGGATAATCAGCTCCCTGCAGCACTGTACACGCTAATGCCAAAATACTGCACAGCCACCAATATAGACTACAGTAGCCCTGCATGACCATGAGAAGCGCTTCCTGCAACTGCCATTTTCGAGGCATCGTCATCATTTCTTGTGAAACTCCGGCGCTGCCGTAACTGAATCCTATCGTATAGCCCTCTCAATCGGTCGGTGGGAATGCCTAGGTGTTCACGAAGCAAAGCAGCCTTGCCGACAGATAGACCGAGCGTCACCTGAAGTTGATGTCCTGCATACTGTAGTCTGCCTACTGTAGTTCGCATGCCAGAAAGTAAGTATTCTCCGCGACGGGAAGTCTCGGCAGCGACTCTGCCTCCTGTCCGCTGCATTCCCGATCCAATGAGAGTCCCCGGACAAATTGCGTAGCGGCTAGGAGAGGAGGATCAAGGACGGACGGGTGGGTATCTTGCGAGTTCTTCGAAGGTGACGACGCTGCCCACCGGTCGGCTATCAGCTCGCTGGAAACCCAGCTCCTACATGACCAAGCTCGCGTAAGCCTTATCTACGCTTTCAATGACTTGATGGCATTCCCATCGATCGACACAGCTGGTGAACGAAGGCGGGCAGGTTGGCTGTCTTCTGCCTGCTGTAGGTAGCAAGGCCCCAGTTGGATGTGAAGCGGATACTGCTTCCCCATTACAATCGCCCAAGTTTGGCCTGTGACTATTTCGCTTCGCAGCTGACTTTCGTTCCGTATTTTGTCGTGCGCTTCCTGTTTGCGTCTCTGGTTCAAACCACGACGTAGGGTGAGTGAAGGGTTGACACTGCGAGGCAAGGCGAGGATGATCCATCCCCATGGCCCGCCGAACGGTCTCAAAGAGGTGGCAGTCGGCGTGCTGATGTAGTCGACTGGGAGGACCGGCTACCATGGCGGTAGTGGTACGCTAGGCGAATACTTGCTCTAGTCGAGAGGGAGGAACCGCTGCTGGTTCCCGTGCCGCTTTCGAGGATTCGCCACCCAGGCATTGGCGGTGACGATGATGACGGCATCGTTGCTGGGCGCACTTTTTTTTTGCCTGGTGAAGCGGGCCAAGACCCAAGAGGAGACCGAAAAGGAGACCTGAGAGGAGACGAGAAGACGCGGCGGCTAGCGGTTGGCGCCCTGGGCACGTGACCCGGGCGCTACCGGCCCGTCGCGCTAGAAAAGCTTGAGGGGGCACGCGATTATTTTTGGGTCAACGCCAACGCCATGGACGCAGTGTTCAGCCCTCCATTGTCCATTGTCGAAACAGCACGGATAAGCGGCTCACCAAGACGGAGTACGACAGCAGACGGGCCACGCTGTGCCAAGAAACAACCCAGCTCGCCATGCGATGCCACGGTGGATGTACAGAACGTAGCATGTGCCCACGCCGCTCAATCCGGCGGCCACGTCGAACCGCTGTACACTCATCGCCGCATCTCGCGCTGAAACACGCGAGAATGGGCTCCGTCCGTGACTGCGGTCACCTGGCGATCGAGCGCGACTCCCTCCGCGGCGTGGTGCTGACGGCCATTGCGTGGCATCGCCTGTCTGCTCATCGCTGCCTGCGCGAATAGGCGTGTACGATACGGTGCCTTGCTCACGCTGCCACGGCCATGACTGTCCTGATCCAGACGCCTGATTACGGTGGTAGGGATGGGGAGAGGCCGGCAAGCAAAGGCGTGTACCTCTCTTCGACCCCACGGCCTAGGAAGGGTCCGCAGGTGCTGATTCGCCGCGGCGCAGGACGCAGAGGGCCCAGCGTGACGCAGCAATGTCGCCGTATTGCAAAATACAGTACCGTTGTACGGCTTACTGTCTTGCGCGCCTGGGCAAAGTCGGTTCGCAGAGGCTTGGTGGCTGACGCTGGCTCCGGGCCCACGCACCCCTGTTCAGCCCTTCACCAACCCAGCCCGCGGTGCAGTGCAGCCCTCCGGCGTGCATCCCTGCTTTTGCTGAGTCTTATCCTCAACGCTGTGCAGCAACCCCTGGTCTTCTAGCATTGGATCTGACCTAGCCGGCTTGGGTCGTGGCCTATCCGAGGGCATGGCGCTGCATGTAACTGCGAAGCACTAGCTGGAAGCCATGGTACAGCTGGATCCTTACGCAGTTCATGAATTCATCGTTTCTTGGATGCATACTCAGTCCTCGCTATCGGGTCTGGTACGCCAGTCGAGTCCGCTACCACTTCTCATACCTCTCTGGACATGCGTCCGTCCTCAGAAAATCAAGCCACTACGCCTTTCTTCCCTGCACTTGACCTGCTTCCTCCTGAATTCTTTTGCTCTCTTGTATCTCCTGTGCTTATCAAGCACTCCTTGCACACGACTGTATTTTTTTTCACCTGTTAGCTCCTCGGCTGTCCTGCATACTATTCTTCCGTCGAATTTCCTGAGGAGCTACGCCCTAGAACCACTTGGCCTTGGCCATTTCATCAAGAGTCCCATGCTGTTTGTTGTTCGCCATTGATCTTCTGCATACCGTACCCAGACAATTCGACTCTTTCTGCCACCGACTCCAGCCAGCGACACGGTAAAGTACTTTGGATCCCTGTACAATTGTCTGTTCGAGCGGAAGCCTTCTATTTTTGCATGTCCTTGTCCAGAGCTTGCTGGGTACGCTACTGCCCTTAGCTTTCTCCAACTGCCACTTGGGCAACTCCACTGCTCCCGCGCCACTTTCTCCTACGGGAAAACCCAAACCTCGATACGGATTCTTTTCTCTTCGACACTGAATGGACGACATGGACGACACGGAGCCCAGGCAGGTGTATTGCACCTATTGTGGCGTAGGTTTTGGAAGAGACGAGCATCTGGAGCGCCATATTCTTACTCGTGAGTCTCAACCGTGTCCCACGTGCTAGGATATAATTCACATCACGTACTGACCACATTGTACGAGTAGATACCAAAGTAAAGCCATACAAGTGCTTCACCTGCTACATGAGTTTCTCCCGAAAGTATGCCATCGCAATGTCCTCTTCTGTTCTCTCGTTATTCAATGCCGACAGTATTTTGCGTACTACACTAACCAATCGTGAAGGGATCTTTTACAAAGACACTACACAGTCCATGGCCGTAACCTCAACAACGAAGAAGGTCTCCCAGACCATGGTATAATACCCAAGTCTGCTGGGCGTACGCCCATAGCATGTGTAAATTGCGCCAAGACAAAGACCAAATGTGATAAGAAATTTCCATGCACTCGGTGCGAGCTGAGAAACCTTGAATGCACAGTACGGCCAACACGGCGCCAGTCGAAGCGGATACAACGGGCGCAGAGCAAGGCGTCTAGCACGGCTGAAAGCACTTCTGGGACTCAGGATAACACCCCTTCGTCTGATGAGTCAAGGTCGAATGACCAGCCACCGTTTCAGCCGCCGTACAATGACGCGTCGCCCGGCTCTTCGCAGTCTCATTCACGAAACACGTCCGTATCGCATCCAACATGGCCTAGTCCTCGGGTTGAGCAAGTGCCGCTCTCAGAGACACCTCTCTTCTTTGACCCACTCCATAAAGCCCCGCTCTCGCTGGCACCTTCTGAACTTTCACCATTACCCACGACCATGTACGGGACAACCGGTTTCGTGTCCTCAACACCCGTCTCTGGATATGACGACTTTGCACAAACAGTTCGCGACCGACCCGAGCATCAGAGCCCTCAGTTCTTCGCAGATCCCTGGAGTACCATTTCTGTGCCCACAGATCTTGACCACTTGCAGATTGACCCTGCTTTGATGATGTCAATGAACATGGACTGGAACATGGGACCGCATATGGATGGCATGCTCGGTACGTTCCAAGAAATGACCCCCCCTCAAGTTTACGGCCCTTTACAAACTCCCATTCACACCCCAAATATGGACCCAACGTTGCCAGAGCTTCGAAGTATGAGCCCTGCGCCAATCTACTATTCTCCAGATAGGCCCACTTCCCTCCAAGACGCCGCAATCCCTGATCTCGGTGCTATTATTTCCGCCCAGGACGGATGGTCTGTCTTCCGTTGTACGCCGTCGATCACATCTAGTCATTGCCCCCGCACCGCCAAGCTTAATGTCGAACGCCTGGAACAGAGTCTGAGGAATCACCAAGGCTGGAGTAATTGGTCGTCATCATGGGAGCAAGCCGACTTCACCCACGATGCCCAAATCGCGGTAGCGCCGCTTCAGGAAGCCACACGGGACAAGCTTCTCGCCATCACGCAGAGCTTTTTGCACAAGGCCCTTGATATCCACAAAGACGGTAACTCTTCTTCACATAATGGAGAATCTCCCGATTCGACCTTGTCTCGTTCCAACTTCATCTTGCTGCCACCTACTCGTATCCTAGAGTTCTTTCTGAAATCCTATACCTATTCTTTTGAGCGATATTATTCCGCCTCTTCCCGGGGCGTCCTCGACGCGAACGAGCTGATGCTGAACCACAACGACAAGGCCTCAAGCCTGCTCATCCTTATGATGATTGCTCAGGGAGCCATGAACATTTCCTCAATGGAGGCGAGGTTGCTGACTGGAGGCTTCACGGAAACCTGTCGGATTTCGCTTTTCGATCTCGTCGAAAAGAACATCATCATGGCTAGCGATCCAATTGTGTTACGCGCTGCTTTACTCCTAACCGTACAAGCAGCTTGGAGTGGTGATAAATGGCAGATGGACATTGCCATGGGGCAACGAGGCATGTATTGCTCGATGCTCCGGCATGCAGGAATGCTTGCGCCCATGTCGACACCACTACCATCCTCTTCAAATGGAAATCTGACCAGGGAAGACCTGTGGCAAACGTGGGTAGAGCAGGAGAGTCTAAGTCGGTAAGTCCTGAGCACCAGACCAGCGACGATGTAATGGACAGACCGCTCATACTAATCTGGTGACAGCCTGGTCTATTCCTGGGTCATTGCCGATCAAGACCTTTCGCTCTTCCACGACAC
>Ga0182210_1000363_pt1 | contig 10995 bp, 6 predicted proteins | sample G5R1MG_19_FD_129670 | JGI IMG/M metagenome (GOLD analysis project Ga0182210, IMG submission 129670) | Switchgrass phyllosphere microbial communities from Michigan, USA - G5R1_MAIN_03OCT2016_LD1 MG | ecosystem: Host-associated > Plants > Phyllosphere > Phylloplane/Leaf | place: USA: Michigan... | reverse complement strand
GCTTTCTCCTCGCCCCGACTCCAGTCGCAATATCAACTGTAGAGGCCCCTGTGATTCGATGCCAGCACGACTTCGATGCTGTGTTTCCCCTCCAAAAGCCGCCATCAGCCGTCTCGCCAGCACTTGGCCAATGATAACTGCGACGCCCTTCAATGATTCCACGACCCGGTAGCACGGCTGCCGCGCTGGCCTAACACCCGGCTTCATCCGCCAAAAAACTTTCTCGGAATAGTGGAAACCTCATCGGTTTTTCAAAATCTAGAACAGCAAGTGGTTGGTGTGGCTGCGGCGCAGCCCATAGCAGATCCCCAAGGCTCGGACAAGTCACCTTGAGGCGTGAGAGGAAAACTATATTTTGCATCAGCTCCGTCTATCGCAGGTTGTAATCAAGGCAAACCGCCAATCTTTCTCTGCAGTGCTTCTTTTCCCGGCCTTGTTTTTCTACCTGCGCGAGTTTTCATCTAATCATACCAATGGCACACGCTACTATTCATACGCACAAAGATCATCCGCAGGCATAGCTTCCACACGAGAGCAGGCGTCAATATTCCGAATTTGAGCACTAGTAGTGTTGCACATACAGCCATTTCGTACCGTAGTTTCTGGGTTGTGCAACGTATGGCTTGCTTCTGCCAATTTACCTGGTCGAGAGTCTTTCACAGCCTCCCTCTTGTCTCGCAAATTCCTCGGTCTCGATGGAAGCAGGCATGGCTGACGGATCTCATTCGTCCAGCAGTGTCAATTTGTCGGTGATGGATCATCTCAGCCTCTTTCATACATGTGACTTGCTGCCTTGCTTCATATCGCGAGACGAAGAGCGGTCCCCCTGCGTGCAATCTCACGACACGTACTCCTCAAATAACCCATCCCGAAAAATGATAATGCAGAATTCAGAGAAGATACCAAAAGGTATCACTCACGCCTCAGGTGTCTTTGCTAACTGTGGTCCTGGTGTCGTACGTACCATTTGTAATAACCTACATTGGCCGTCACTAACTCGGATGCTCAATCTCAGAATGCGTATTCCCTACAGTACAGCTGTGACGGCCCAGCATGCAGCACTATCAGCACCTTCCAGAATGTCCAATGTAATGCTGATGGAGGCCGCATGTCATGCTCGAACGACATCAGTTGCCCTCCTGGCGTATCATCGTTCCTCTCAAACTTCACATTCACGCAGAATGAGGGCGATCCCTGGAATCCAGCATCTCTCAACGAAAGAGATAGTCTTGTAGAGCAAGAGCAACATGTTACGGTGGCAAGCTGTTCCAAGTTCGTGCTCTTGAGTAATGGCACAAGAGGGGGAACGAGAATCGACGGTGGAAGGATGACGGATGAGAAGGAGTGCCCGAAAGTACTAGAAACCCCTTCTCCTACGGCTACCGCATACCAGACGAAGAAGACCATCTCTCTCGCTCTGCCTATCATGAGTCCACCGACGAGACCTAAACCTGAGCTTGTCGAAGTCAGCCACGGCTCGAAACGCAGAATCACTCGAAATATCTCGTTTCTGGCTCTTCTGATCAGCATCTTGATCCTGATTCCAGGCTCCCACGCCTCGCCCTCTCGGAATTATCCTGATAATCTACACCAACGAGTTCAGCTACGTGTACGCGATGTCAGTGACAAAGTGAGCAACTTTGCTGGAGACTTCAGCGCCGATCTCGCCGAGAAAGCCAACAGTCTGGGGCAAGACGGACAGTCATTCGCACAGAACCTAGTATCTGAAATCGTCTCATCAGTATGTGACGCATACTTCAGCGGCGATGATCCGGAAAGCTTTGCGCCTGAACTTTTGAAAAACTGCGTTAAGCGTGTGTACGGCGGAGAAACTCTGCCTCAAGCCGCTGGGCAGTTTTTCGCTGTCTTCGGAGCGAGTCTGCTGTGCGACTACGTCGTTAGCGAAGCGTACCCTGTTGCTCAAGATTTCTTCCCTGATGCATGCGAGGGCCTGCAGGATCTTATGAAGAAGAAGGCAGCGAAGATAGCAAATGTAATACCCGGCGGCGACGACAACCTTGACCTACCCCCTTCTATTCCGACCCAGAAACCTCACACGCGGCCGTTGAAAGAGTCCCCTCAACTACCAGACTCAAATGTTCAGCCTTCGCATACTTTTTCCTTGAGCTCACCCTTGGAAGGAAGCGTAATGGTGGGATTGCCCCCGACAAGTGTGCCAGCTGTCGACGTGATTGTCCCCTTCTCGGATTTCCAGTCACCAAAGCATTTTGATATACTCCCAGTGGCTTCGGAGACGCTGGGAAGTCTAGGAAATAATCCACAAGATAAGAATCCGGCTACAACTGCATCATATGCCACTCTAACCAGCCTGAGTTTAATTCCTACTGGCTCAGATACCTTGCTAGATACCCCCGCTACGGATCATCCTTCTGGCACGGCAGGCAGCCCTCCCATACTAAAATCAACGCTTTTAGAAATTGGCTTTTCTTTGGATGAGTCCAAGATTTCTGCCACGGTGGTGGTACCTTTGGCCACCATCAAACCCACGCTTCACTACTCTACTCCAAGCTTACTGGTTTCATATTCGTTCAGCAATACCAGAGATACTTTCCCAACTGACAGTGCATCTGCCATTCCAGCCACATCATTCGACATTTCTCAAAGCCTCCTCCCAGCGTCCGCGTTCAAGGACGCACTCTGGGAAGGCCATACGACGCGAGCTTTAGCAATGAACAGCCCTGCCGGCATCGAAAGTCCACCTGTTGTCTCGCCAACAGTGACTCCAACTAACCAAAAGGCTTCCTTGCCAGCTCCTGTTTCCGCGGATATCCTACGAGAACCCACGACCAAGTTTGACCGACCTCATGTTTCGAAGCCCTCTTTGGAGGTTGAAACAGTTGCTTCGTCGGTATCTAAACCTGCTCTAATGGCTGCCTTGTCAAAGACAGAAATGGAGATGCAAAACCCTTCAATACACCGTAGCGTGTCTGCAGGATCATCTGCAGGGTCATCTGCAAGCGATCTCCCCCTGATTATGGCCAGCACGATGCCGAGCTCTTTTGGAATTCAATCTCTACTTCAGCAGGGTCCAGTGCCTAGTAGCCCGTCGGGTTCGGGAGGACCGAGTAACGCGTCCGCTGAGCTTGAGCCTCCGTCACTACCTACCGCCAGGAATTCTGCTATAGTCACGAAGGAGACCGAGAGTGCTCTTCTCTCGAGTGCCACGAGTAGAGATGCTAGCATTAGGACCCAGTCGGATCAGAGTACAACCACATCATGGTCTGCCGTGACGCCTAGGATGAGTATGAAGACGCCCAGTGTATTACCTATCAGCAACGGTACAAGAACCCCTTCACCAGTGCCTTCCCCGACACCGTCTTCCACCATACAAAACACGCCGACAGAGGCATCACCAATGCACTTCGAGGCGACCAGCCAGACCCCTCCCCCGCCGGCCATCCCTTCACCGTCTTCTTCGGTGGCCCCAAACGCTTCAGCCTCAAGCACACGTAATCCGCCTTCTTCCCTCCTCCCCTCAACCCGCCATCACGACACTTCATCTATGACTCCGCCCACTCTCCCCCAGCCCTCACCAACAACTCACCAAGCATTCCCACTATCATCTTTGCCCCTTCTCACCCCAAAATATACCTCGACAACCTTATCATCCACCACGCCCCTCTGCCCCAGCGCCTTCCCCGCCACCTGTGCCGGCGCATGCGTTAACACGCGAACGAGCAATTTCCACTGCGGGGCATGTTGGCGTATGTGCGAGCTGGGGGCGCAATGTGCACGTGGAACGTGTGTGGCGCGCAGCACGACTGCGACTGCAACTGTGATGACGATGCCTCCGATAACAACCGAGAATGACGCGAGACCTGGGGGGTTTGCGAATTTCATTTGGAAGGGGTTGGGGGGTGTTGTGGGAGGGGAATAAGTTTTGACGTGTGTTTGGGGGCGAGTGGGACTCTTTGCTTTGTCGAGGGATATCTTGCGTCTCTTGTTTTCCTAGGGCGAGATGTGTAGTGGATACTGGTTGTTTCAGTAGTTTTTTTTTTCAGCCAATGTGGGTTGAGTAATGGTGTTGAGGATGATATTAGTTTTATAAGAACCTACGTGACCAACGCCTAACCGTCTAATGCGTATAAGGGGTATCTCTCGTCAATCCATATCGTCCAAAGTGGATGGCTTGGCCGGCTCCTCAGAAACCAGGATGCCCACCATGCATTCACCGAGCATATTCTCCCAGTTGACCCACGGATGCACGTCCATGAACAGCTTGGTGCCGTCTTTGCCGGCGGCTCGCCTTAGCTCGCCCTCGCCGCCAGGGTGGAAGGGCAGGTAGGGCGTCAGGTTGTAGACTTTGCCGTGGTAACTCGACCAGGCTGGCTTCCCCTTGCGGCCGTTCTTCTCCTTGAGCATCGAGGGCGTGACACGCATCATGGCGTTGACACCCGAGAGGTTCTTGCCCGAACGCTGCAGCGTGGCCCAGTCGAGCGGCGAGTGGCCTGGCGAGAGAAGCACCCTGGCGCGTGCATTTGGCGTCGTGGCGGTGGCGGCGGTGGAGGGGATGCCCAGGCTCCCATTTGTGGCTGGCGGGCCCCTGTTCGGCAAAGGCCCACGCGTCGAGGGGCTTGCGGTGGGAAGGGGGCGCAGAGCACCAGGTGTGACGCGGGGTGGGGGCATGAGGGACGTGGCGGGTCTGGCAGGCGGGGCCATGAGGGTGGGCGGCTTGGCTATTGAGGGCGCTAGGCCCGAGGCGCGCTGGGCAGAGTTGAAGGCGGGGAACGAGGGCGGCGGGCGGTTGTCATCGTCAGCGCCATCTTCCTCGTCGTCATCGTCGTCGCTCTTGTGCTCATTCAGCGCAAAGGTCGGGACTGTCTGCACATCGCCGTCGGGCCGAGGCACGGCCTTTGGCGTCGTCTGCGGTGACGATGCGGGGGCAGGCGTATCGAGTGGTTTTCGAGACGCAGGCAGGGTGCGGTGGGCGGCGCGCACAAGCAGGGCGAGCCATGTGGACGGCGGGCGATGGTATGCGAGCCACGACAGCGATATGGCCAGAACCGACACCGCGACGAGCATGGCTGGGGGCGCGTGGGCAAGGAGTGACGGCGGCGGTGCCAACGTGACCCGGTTAGAAAAGCCAGGGTCGCGTCCACCCCACCACGCCGCCCTCAACCGCCGTCCAGAGCAGGTTGTCGGGCGCACGCTCATCCGCTGCCATGGCCAACGACGCCGCCGCTCTGCCCGAGGGCGTCTTTTCGCTCTTGGACACGGACCTGTATAAACTGACGATGCAATGCTGCATCCTCAAGTTCTTCCCCGACGTCGCCGTCACGTACAGCTTCACCAACCGGACGCCCGAGAAGAAGCTCAGCCGCGGTGCTTTCAAGTGGCTGCAGACACAAGTAGCGAGTACGCCCTGTGGACGGCCTGCCAAGGACATGGCGGCATGGGCATCTCGCGCCGGCTGACAACCTGCAGAGCTCGAACAAGTGGCCGTGACCGACGAGGAGCTCGCTTTCCTCCGGGCCAACTGCGCCTACCTCGACGACCAATACCTGCACTTCCTCTCCACATTCCGCCTCAAGCCTTCCCGCCAGCTCACACTGTCCTTCCACCTGACCCACGATACCGGCTCCGACGACGACCGCGGCGACTTCCACATCCACACCGAGGGCCTGTGGCTGGACACGATCCTCTATGAGATCCCGCTGCTTGCCCTGGTCAGCGAGGCATACTTCAAGTTTGTCGAGACAGACTGGACCCACCATGGCCAGGTCGACAAGGCCTACCACAAGGCTCGCGTTCTACTGGAAGGCGGCTGCATCTTCTCGGAATTTGGCTCCAGGCGGCGTCGCGACTACCATACACAAGACCTGGTGCTGCAAGGATTGCGCAAGGCGGCAGAGGAAGGTGCAACATCCGGCTGGACCGGAAAGCTGGCGGGCACAAGCAACGTGCATTTTGCCATGAAGTACAACCTGGTGCCCATCGGAACCGTTGCGCACGAGTGGTTCATGGGCGTCGCTGCTATCACCGACAACTACGAGAGCGCAAACGAGACTGCGCTCGAGTACTGGACGGCAACGTTTGGCGCAGGGGTGCTGGGTATCGCCCTCACCGACACGTTCGGCACACCGACCTTCCTGAAGGCTTTTCAAAAGCAAATGCCTGCCGTCACCACTGCGATACCTGGACGTGCCACTACCCTGGCCTCTGCTGCGGCCTCCACCAATATAGACGCGGTGCAATCCATGGCATCGACTGAGCCGCCGATGCAGGCGCCCTTGAATGGGAATCCAAGCCCGCCAAAGACATATGCAGAGGTCTTCACCGGTGTACGGCAAGACTCGGGGGACCCACTGGAGTTTGTGCGGATGATGCGTGACTTCTACGACAAGCAGGGCATCCGGGACAAGAAGACAATTGTCTTCTCAGATTCGCTGAACCTGGAGCTTTGCTTCAAGTACAAGCTAGCGGCGGAGGAGGCCGGCTTCCAGCCGACCTTCGGCGTGGGAACATTTTTTACCAGTAGGTGATGTGGTGTAAGGCGGGCAGCGACAACCTGACTGACAAGGATAGACGACTTTGTAGAGACGGCGAGCGGGAAAAAGTCAATACCGCTGAATATTGTCATCAAGATCGCGTCGGCCGCGGGCCGTCATGCGGTTAAGATCAGCGACAACATCGGGAAGAACACGGGCGATCAAGCGACTGTGGACGAGGTCAAGCAGCGGCTTGGGTACACAGAGAAGTCGTGGGCTGGTGGGGATGAAAAGACGCGCTGGGGGTGCTGACAGGAGTGCGTGGCTGGACCTGAGGGGCGAAACGGCAGTGTTAGTGCTTCGTCTACTACCATCCACGGCGAAGTCAACCAGGGTTGGATGCAGCTGTGCATTGGAATCTAAAAGCTGCTACACGCTAACCCAGCCTTCCCCATGCAATAAGACAACCTAGTCTGACGATGGCGTCTTCTGTAAATCCGGCCAAACATCGACTGCCAGAGGAGCTTATTCTGAATGTCGCTTCATAATTACCCGATTCTAGTACGATAAGATTTACATCGAGTAGGGTATATTGTCTGATGACCCTCACAGGCACTCTTCAACACCTCAGGAATTTTGCGATGATTTCTACTCGTGTCAAATATCCTCCTTTCGCCCGCATGCAGTCAATGTACACGGCGCTTCTTTACCCGGCCTGGGCGTCTTGGACGGGAGGCCTTTCCAACGAAATATCTAGCCAATCTGTGGTTGAGGTGTCAACCACAGATCAGTCTTGATACGGTAAAGGATCCCCTACAGGGATATACGATCGTATAATAGCAATAGTATGCAACGGTATGAGGATAAGTAAGCAGACAAACGCATGTGGATGGGATGGAGTGGACTGTATTCAATACTGTTTGACATGAGACGGGAGGCTTATATAGACGGATATGAGATACCGCACTGACTGGCAAAACTGGCCCTGGGATCAGTTTGCCAGTCGCTACTGTAGGTCTGTGCGAACCCACCCCGACACTCGACCCCGACCCACTGTTTACATACAACACTTGCATATAATTCCCCAATACCAGCATCCTTTGTATCTTTTTACTAAGAGTTATAGCCGGCTATCGCGTTATGGCTCAACAGAATCAAGCCGATTCCTGTTTCAGCAACGAAGTGCTTCCTCTCCGGGCAGAGTATGAGCACCGCCGTCTAAACACGAATCTTTTTCCCCCGAACGGGCGACGACATCTCGACATGGAACTTACTCCTGGGGAGAAGCCTTCTATGACATACTGGATTGATGAAGGCACCAAGTCTGGCCAGTGCGTACGCATCTTCGACGTTCCCCGTACTCTCTCTGGCGATATCCTACGGCTCTATCGCGACTTGCCCTCGCTGTGAGGTCACTATGAGATCGATGGGGATGATATACGTCCACTGAGCTGTTCTTTAGATCTCCCTGAGCCACTAGAGGATGACTACGAGGACGTGAGTAAGCTTGTCTCTAAGCTTCCTCCCGTCTCTATCGACCCAGCGAAGCACTTTCTCAAGAAGGGTAAATATCAAAGCGAGATACAGAATCTCATCAAGTGCCGGGGCGGCTCTGTTCCAGGCCGTTCTCTCTCTCCGTACATTATCCAGCTTCTTGGTAGGTCTTCTGACGGACAGCTGGTCTCCGAAAAGCGATCGTCTAGCCCTTACACCCTCGGCCGCTTCTCCTCCTTGGCTGTTTACAAGAACTGGATTCTACAACTCATTAACGCCCTGGATTGTCTTCACTCTCTTAGCATCGTTCATCGCGACTTACGTGTCGCCAACCTTCTCTTCTCAGACGACGGGGAGCGCCTGATTGTCTGTGATCTGGAAAGTCGCTGGGAAATTGGTCGGCGCCCGAATCGCTTTCCAGGGTGACTCAGAAGACTCAGGGTGGACATCCAGGTCCGACATATAGGATATTGGAAGCTGCATCAAAATCATGGTTTATGCAAACAACCCAATTACATGCTTCGTTGAATGGCCTGTTCCACCTCCACTCCAGGCTATTGTCGAAGCGTGCATGCGTCCGCGACCTGAGGAGCGTCCCACCCTTGCTGACTTGCGCAACATGGTAGGGGAGATTGATGCCTGGACGCCTTAAAGGCAATTGGGGTCTGCGTGTTTTTACAGTAGCTGGTATGGAGGTTGGCATCCTTGACCATGCACTGGAACTTATCAATGAGCTCCCTTCAAGGCATATGGAGCGGTGTTGGATATTTGCCAGGAGGGTGCAGGCTCAATGCAGCTAGCGTGGCGGCGCTGCAACTCCTCTTCCCCCCCAAACCAAACGGATTGCCACTCCCAGTCGTCTGCCTGCATTTCTGTCTGTCGGTCTGTCTTGGTTTGCATTCCAACCGCCGTCTCGCCCGCCGCTCCATCAAACCCCCTCTCGCCTCTCGCACCCGTTTGCATACTGCCTTGACATCGTGTTTCAGGTCCTCAGCAGACGCGCACACACCACCAGAGGCCCCGTTCTAACATGAGTGTAAGCCCCTACCTTCGCATACATAGCACACACCACACACACAGCACTCGACCTCCTTACCCACCCTCGCCTGCTGACCATGGCTGCCACCGACGAACAGTACGGCAACAGAGGCTACGGCCAGATTGGCTCCCACACCCCCGACCCCTACAACCAGCGCGGCAACCTTGCACAGGGCCGCTACGACGACCGTATGGCTGTATCCAGTCTGCCCGGGCACCCTGCACAGCATCACTGACGTTCACCAGCCGGCCTCGAGATGCAAAACTACGGCGGCTCCGCGCCAGCAGACCCCAATGCTATCCTCAACGAGTGCCGTGAAGTCGACCGCGCCCTCGACCAGCTGGACGACCAGCTCGCCCACCTCGAGCGCGTCTTCCGCCAGGTGCTGGCCCGCCCCGATATGCCCTCGGGCGAGATCACTGCTCTCAGTTCGCAGATAATGACGGCTTACCGTGCTCTCGTCACCCGCGTCAAGAACATCAAATCGAAGCCCGAGTCGGGCAGCCCCCGCAACGCTCCTCAGGTCGGCAAGGTTGACCGCCGCCTCAAGGCCACCATCAATCGCTACCAGACGCTTGAGGCCGACTTCAGGAGAGACTCGCAGACCGCCGCTGAGCGTCAGTACCGTATCGTTCGTCCGGACGCCACCGATGCCGAAGTCCGCGACGCCGTCTCTGACCCGGATGCCCCCATCTTCCAACAAGCCGTATGTTGCTCCTCCTCTAAACACCCACATGCATGCCCATACCATGATGCCTAACCTGGTCACAGCTCATGAACTCGGACCGTCGCGGCCAAGCCTCGTCCACGCTGCGCAACGTCAAGGAGCGCCACGAGGCTATCCAAAACATCGAGCGCCAAATGGTCGAGCTTGCCCAGCTCTTTCAAGACCTTGATCAAATTGTCCAGCAACAGGAGCCCCTTGTCGCCAACATTGAAACCAAGGGCGAGGAAATCCACGACAATGTAGTTCACGCAAACACCGAAATTGCCGGCGCCATTGACAAGGCACGTAGCCGCAACCGCAAAAAGTGGTGGTGCCTCCTCATCGTGCTGCTCATCATCATCGTCATAGTCATCATTGTCGTCGTAGTGACGCAGATCAATAAGACGACTACACCCAAGAAGGCCAGATAGGAACCTTGAGACGTGCAGTCGCTGAGTGTTCTGCTCAAACTACACAAGCGCACAATAATTTCTTCAGGCTCATCATACCCACCATCGTCCTCTGCGCATTCCTTCTCCACAGAGACTTTTCTAAAAGAGGCTGGTCCTGTACATTTGTATAATACTGCCCCGACCATTACCAGGTTGGATATGATCACCCCAAGTTCCATTCGCCACATTTTCCTGTCTCTTCATCTTTCTGTCTGTCACGTTGAAGCATGCAATTTTTGTTTTGTTTATAACCATGTGTTCGACAACAGACTGAGACCCCTTGCTCTACCCCAGGATATAGACGGCGCTTCAATGGCGTGCCTTTTGACTCTGATCGCATGTTAAACTCTCTCTCTCGTTGGCTAAGGGTTGCATAGTGGGTTATTAGTTTGTAATATGCGGGGTCTTTTGGCTGGGGTTGGGGATTAGAAGGGCAACACGTAAGAGAGATAGCGAGGAGAAGTGACAAAATTAGAATATTTGCAGTGATTCTATATGGGTTTGATGCATCGCGTGTAACTGGTAATATGTAGGGAAGCAGACATAGTAACTTTCCCACAACTTGCGCCCCTTGAAGGAAAGAGTACATTGCCCCTTCACGCAGCGCAGCAAACACCCCCTCTACCAAACCAACCTATCAAGTAACCCTCTCCACATTCACTTCTCCCGCATCCTTGCAGTGTATGGACGCCTAGGAAGGCATTCTGGTACGTGGTGTAGATTGATGTAGAGTGCAGGGCCACGTAGGGTGCTGGCAGAGTCGTTGAGATGGAGGTCGAGATTTGATACGGTGGTGGTGATGGTAGGGGTAGTTGGCAGGAGGGGCTGGCTGCTGGGTGGAGTGGGGGTGGAGGG
>Ga0182210_1000362_pt1 | contig 11011 bp, 16 predicted proteins | sample G5R1MG_19_FD_129670 | JGI IMG/M metagenome (GOLD analysis project Ga0182210, IMG submission 129670) | Switchgrass phyllosphere microbial communities from Michigan, USA - G5R1_MAIN_03OCT2016_LD1 MG | ecosystem: Host-associated > Plants > Phyllosphere > Phylloplane/Leaf | place: USA: Michigan... | reverse complement strand
CCGTGCCGCCGACGGTGACGCACTACGCAAGCGCTGGCGGCGCCTACACCGCACCGTCTCCCACTCGGCTTGCCTCAAGCGCGACGCGACGCGGCCCAGCGTGCAGCCACGACGGCGCCATGGACGACAACAACAGAATCACCATCACCGTGTGCGGCGATGGCGGATGCGGTACGCCGTGAGACCTGTCACGTGGCGCGCGACACGGGCTGACGCGAGGCAGGAAAGAGCTCCATCAGCCTGCGGCTGGTGAGGAGCCAGTGGACGTCCGAGTAGGCCCACGCACCACCCACCGGTCCAGTCCACGATGCGCGCTCGCTGCTGACCTCGTCGCGCTCGCAGATATGACCCCACCATCGAAGACTCGTACTCGGTCACGCGCAGCATAGACGGCCAGTCGTACCATCTCATGCTCACCGACACCGCCGGCCAGGAGGAATACCGCGGCCTCTGGGCAGCCTCGAACCTGCAGTCCGATGCCTTCCTGCTCGTCTACGACATCACCCAGCCGGCCTCGCTCGACGCGCTCGACTTCTTCATGGAGATGATCGACATGGAGGAGGAAAACCGCGTGGACAATGCCAGGGTCCCGCCGGTCAGGATTGTCGCAGGCAACAAGTGCGACCTCCAAGGCCAGCGACAAATCGCCGCGCAAAAGGGCCTCGAGTGGGCGAGAAAGCGGGGGTGCGGCTTCATGGAGACGAGTGCGCGGGACATGGTCAATATCGAGGAGACGTTTGCCTGTGAGCACCCATGGCCCCACGACGGTCCGGCCGTCGACGGCGATTTCGCTGACAGGGACAGTGCTCGTCCGCCGCGTCGTCGACGCTCGACGACGTGCGCCCGCCAACCGGCCGGCAGAGCACATTGCTGCGCTGCCTCCTATCACACAAGACGAGTCCGGCTACAGCGGTAGCGAAAAGCGCAACGAGTGGCCCAAGATGCCCTTTTGGACCAAGTGGAGGTGTTGGTGATGTCCGTCTGGAGGGCAGGCAGGACCATGACGCCCGCGCCCTTTGCTGACGTGCGCCCTGGGACGGGAGTTTTTACTGGAGTACATGGTCGTCTGCGCAGTCTTGATCAATCATTAGTTATCCAGAATGTTCTCTCCATCCAGTTGAAATCACAGCGAGCAGTAGTAGAACGTCGCGATGCTCCATAGCGCCCCTACCGGTCACCTACCCCGAGGTATAAGGCACGCTAATGGAATGATCAGATGACACGCCGGTTCATGGCCACCCCCTTCATTCCTCGTTCGCGTCCCTGCCAGCAGCACGCACATCAGCGCCATGCCGACCACGATGCCCAGCCCGTCGATTCGGATACCCACGGAGCTTCTTACGCCCACGGCCTTTGCCCAGTTCGGGACCGTGGTGGAGAACCCCGCCACTTCGCCGTCGTCCAAGCTTCCCATATCGCACCGCGTACCCCCTCCCGAGGCAGTGGACGCGAACCAGGGCTCTGCCGTCAAGTATCTCCATGTCACGCACATGACGGACCTGTACCGTCTTGCGCCGAGCAAGAAGCCGGCCAAGCCAGTCATGAACCTGTTCGTGTGCTCCCCGCGTCATCTGCGGCCGCACGAGCCGGGCATGAGCATGCCCAGTAGCTGGGGCGATCTCGACTTGGAGGAAGAGGACGATGGCAGTGGAAAGTTCCTCAAGCAGTTGTTGGATGTCAGTCTGCTCGAGAGACATCCGTTTACCACCCAGACCTTCATCCCCATGGGATTGTCGCGGGAGGACAGACACACACAATACCTGGTCGTTGTCGCACCGACATTGCCCGCCAGCGCATCCAGGCGGCATACCGCCCGCCCGCCGCCCTATCCCACACCCAACGTGCACAGGAAGAAAGGCATCCGAGACAGAGTGGCACGAGCCAGACCTCGCCCATTCTCCGCTGACACGGGCCCCGCGCCTAGCCAGTCCTCGCGATTGCACACGCCAGCACGCCCCAAGGGCGCTGGCCTACCGGATCTGCAGAATCTCCGGGCCTTTGTCGCGAGCGGAAGCCAGGCCGTCACCTATGGAGCAGGCACGTGGCACGCCCCCATGGTTGTCATAGGTGACCGGCCCATCGACTTCGTTGTTGTCCAATTCTCGAATGGCGTCGGCATCGAGGACTGCCAGGAAATTGTGTTCAAGTCCGACAATGCCTCGGCCGAGGGCGTTGTAGTCATGGTCGATACGGATACCGCGGGCACCGTGCAGGTCAAGGCAGGTGTTGGTGCAGTGAAAGCCAAACTGTAGACGTCGAATCCGCATGCCCTTTCCACAGTGAGGCGGCGGTAAGGTAGTGAATCAAAGAAAAGAAAGAAAACAAAAAAAGTTCCTTTGTGTAGGTATTTGTGGCTTGTTTGGGAGGATTGTCGGAGGTTGTGAGTGTGCACGCAGGGAGGCAAAGAGAGGTGGACAAGACGTAGATTGCAAGGTTGAAGAGACGACATGCTATCATTCGTCCTGTTGGTGCCATCATCCCATCTTCCTCACGGGAATCTCGGTAGCTCGTACCGTGGGCGTAGACAGCGCCTGCCACCAGGTAAGATACTCAGCTCATGTAGTGAGAAGCATGTCCACCCTTGACCCCAAGCGCATGCGCAAGCTCACTACCCTTCTTGAACGTGCCATCGGCGTTACGGCCACTCTCTTCGGCGGCCGCTCCCGTGCTATGCTCATGTGCCGCATGTCCACCCTGAGCGCCGAGCTCCTTGGCCAAGTGGGATCCCTTGGTGAAGGTGCCGTCTGGGTTGCGATCGGCATGGCCGCCGCCGGAGGTGCCACCAGCACGGGAGCCGTGAGACGCATGACCGCCCTGGGCGCCGAGGGCACTGGCGAGCTCGGAACCCTCCTTCTCCTTGAACGTGCCGTCGGCGTTCCTGTCGGCGTTGCCGGACTGGTCGAGGGTGGTGGTTAGACCGTGTGGGTGTGTGCGTGCGTGAACGGGATGCTTACGGCTTCAGTGTGGCCGCCGTGGGAGGCGTGACCGCCCTTTGCAGCGATCTCTTTGAGCTTGTCTTTGGGGAGATTGGCAAAGTTGGCGGGGTTGGAGGAAGCCATGTTGCTATGGGTTGGTTGGAAGGTGGTCCTTGTGGTGGAGGGGTCAGCAAGTCAAGTCGTGAGAGGAACGAAGATGGCTGTGCTCCTCTCTCACCTCCATTTTAGGCAGCATCCACGTCACATGGAGGAGCAAACCAGTATGCAGTTGCAGACAAACTTGTTTGTCCACGCCTGGCAACGAGGTTGGGTTTGGGTGGGGCCCCGGTGGACGGCGGGCAGTGATGTCATCGCGTGTGGAGCAGAACGCGGTTCGCGCCGTCACGTGAATCCTCGGCCCGTGTAGCCAATCGGCGACGACGCGTCGAGGTAGGGGTGATGGAGGCAAGACATCGTCGCGCCCCGCCCATCCAGCCTTTCGACCCATTGACTGGCCTTGCAGCAATGTCGTTGAAGCGCAAAGCCGCTGGCGCCGAGGCCGATGTGTCCAAGAAGCCCAAGACGAACGGCAGCATAACCGCCTTCTTTGGCGCGCCCAAATCCAACCCCAATTCGCCGGCAAAATCCAGCGTCGCGGCCAGATTTGACAAGGACGCGTGGGCAGCCGGTTTGACGGCCGAGCAAAAGGAATTGCTGCACCTGGAGCTCAACACCCTGCACGAGAGCTGGCTCCCGCATCTCAAGGATGTGCTCGTCAACCCACAGTTTCTGGAATTGAAGAGGTTTCTCAACAACGAACGGGCCAGTGGGAAAACTGTGTACCCGCCCATGGAAGACGTGTATTCTTGGTACCACCGCCCCGTCTACTGCAGTGCGAAAAGAACTCATCACGAGCGCACAGGTCCCGGCACACGCCGCTCAACACAGTCAAGGTCGTCATCACAGGCCAAGACCCTTACCACGGTCCCCGACAAGCCCACGGGCTTTGCTTCTCCATCCGTCCGCCTACACCCGCTCCTCCCTCTCTCCAGAATATCTACAAAGCGCTCAAAAAAGACTACCCCGACTACCAGCCCCCGCCCAACAAAAGTGGCCTCTTGACCCCATGGGCAGAGCGTGGCGTGTTACTCCTGAACACGTGTTTGACAGTCCGCAAGGGCGAGGCCAACTCGCACGCCGGCAAGGGCTGGGAGCTCCTCACGCAAAAAGTGATTGACACCGTGGTCAAGGTACGAACCAACGGCGTTGTATTCCTCGCCTGGGGAACACCGGCGCAGAACCGAACGAAAGGGATCCCCGTAGACAAGCACCTGATTTTGAAGAGCGTGCATCCCAGCCCCCTGAGTGCAATGAGGGGATTTGTAAGTCCACCTGGTAGAACAAAGTACCGCCGGTGCGCTGAAGAAAGAAAGAAAGAAAAAAACAATTAACCGCCCGTTAGTTTGACTGCCACCACTTTACCAAGTGCAATGAATGGCTGGTCCAGCGCTACGGCAAGGACGGCGGCATCGACTGGAATCTCAACGTGGATGCATCGACGAACCCGAGCCTCGTGATGCCGCAGTCAAGGCCAAAAGCGCCAGCAGCGAAACCCCGAGAGCCTGGGTCGACGCCCACGAACCCCATTGCGGCAGACCAAGTCGACCCCGATCTCGAGCTCTCGGATGTGGAGTTGTCGGATGATGAGGGTGCGAAGGAGAAGACGGCACGGAAAGAAAGTACAGTGACGGGGGCTGAGGAGGCAAAAGTCGAGCGAGAGACGACCGAGGCCAAAGATGACGACGAAAACAAGGCGGATGGCGGTGGTGATGGTGCGGCGGAGGCGAAAGACGGGGAACAAGCAGCGCTCTGACATGCGCCTTTTGGACTGGTGTTGGAATGGAATTTGAGGTAGTACTGCTCTGAAGTTTCTACAACCCATTGGAGTATTTGGCTTGGATACTAATGGATGTGGGTGGCTTCAAACTAGGTAAAAAGATGACATGCACTTGGGAGGTAAGTAGGAGGAGAGGAGCTGGTACGACGACGCAACGCATCGTTATCGATGCTGTAATTCATTCCACTTTCCAACCACAACAAGTATCTTCCTGCTCCAGACGCCTTGCATCCTCAAGCCGGCGAGAAGTAATCGAAGCACGATACGTACGGCTTCAGATGCGCAATCCATCGAGTGCATCCCCCACGTCCACGAGGTCCACAACCAGCTGCTTTCTCTTCTCCTGCTCCTCTCCCGCTGCCTTGCCAGTCTGCGCCTCCCTATACTCTTTGCCCAGCACCTCCATCACCCTCCCCATTTGCGCATCCAAGCCCCTCTGCTCCAGCCCCGCCTTGACCCGCTTGAAGTTCTCCTTGACAAAAACCTGATACCCGCTCTTCTCCCTCTTACCGTCCTTGCCCGGCACGCCCGCGCCCGCGCCCGCACCCGTACCCGCACCCGAGCGCGGCGTCGGCCTCGTCTGCACAAGCTTGCCCTTGCACTTGCCGCACGAATGCCGCGCCGGATCCACGCTCTTGCTATGCCGCTTGAACTCGTAGCCACAGGCGACACACTCCCAAACGTACTTGTACTCAATCCGGTAGCTGTGCTTGGTGGTGACGTGGACGCCGCGGTGCGCAAACGCAGTCGAGGCCTGGAGCCCCCAGCGCTTAAACTCGGCGCCGTGCGGGTTGTTGCGCACCTCGCTGATCATGAAGGTGGCGAGATGGCAGAATTCGTGCGCAAGCACGTTGTACAGTCTTTCTTCGTCGTCGATTACCTTTTCGGCGAGCTCGATGGAGCAGTGGTGGCGGATCTCGACTTCGATGTCGCTGGGGAGGGGTCCGTTGCGTAGCCGAATTTGCTCCCTACGCCAATTCGCGCGGCCGGCAGTGGTTTTGAGTGTCTTGGACCAGATCAATTTGATGCCGCCGGTTGGGGCGGAGAGGGTGGCGATGCGGCCTGAGCAGATCGTGGTGTCGAGCTCAGCGAGGAAGGCGGCGGCGATCTCGTGTTTGCGCTCAGAGAAGACTTTACGTGCGGCGCGGATGGCCTTCACATTCGGTGTTGCATCGATGGGAAGGTTTGGTGGTTGTTGCTTCTTTACTCGACTCGGATTGCTAGTGGACTTCTTCTTGGGGCTTGTAGTAGGAGATTCGAAGCCTTCATCGCTACCATCTTCAAGCGCAACGCCTTCCATCATCTTGGCAATATCGTCTCGCCATTTCTGCTTCTTGGGTGACACGAGTAGTTTAACGGGCGAGTGACGCTCGTTCCACTCATTCACGGCTGCGGGGTTCCAAAAGGCGTCAAGACTTGGCCTGCCGTCTAAATCATTGGCTTTTGGGATAACTGGCTTTTTCTTCGACGGAGAAACAAGCTTGGACGGGCTGGGTGGAGCAAGTGGAGGTGTTGCAGGGCGGGAGATGGGTGGTGCTTTACAGGGAGATCGTTGTTTTGTGGGTGTCGGAGAGCTATAGGTACTATGCGTTAGCTGAGTGCTTCCATTATGTTCCCCGTTGTTGGTACCTACTATGCAAGGATGGCAAGTGCACCACTCGACATGGAGCTTGTGGGTCGTGAGGATGCAGTAAATGATTCTGTTCGATAGCGTGCAGGCGGAGGTGCCATAAAGGAAGTTGGAGGCTCAGGCGAGCTTGTCAAATCGACTACTCCTTGGGCCCAATTCGATATCGTACTTTTGCCCTTCCTGCGTGGAGGCCGCATGGAAGTAAGCTCCTGTGGTGGTCGCACTACGGCGTTCGTCTCTTTGGGGAGAAGGGGTACTGTTAAAGTAGGTTGATCAACCTTTTGCTGCACAACGCGTTCCTGATCTTGCGCCTCGTCTTCTTGATCTTTTATCTCGTCTTCTTGGTACTCTGTCTCGTCTTCTTGGTACTCTGTCTCGTCTTCTTGGTACTCTGTCTCGTCTTCTTGACACTCTGTCTCGTCTTCTTGATACTCTGGCTTGTCTTCCTGCTCGTCTCCCTCGTCTTCTTGATCATCCGTCTCGTCTCCGCTACTTTCATATATCACACGGCGTGCTGGAGGTTGACGCCGGCTGTGTTTCCGCGTGACAACAGGGCCCTCGTCCTCATCGTCCTCACCGCTAGTTTCCGGAACCGTCTGAGCGACTAGAGCGAATTCCGGTACAGCATCCTCTTCTTTCTCTTCACCACATAAAATACTAGTCTCGTGTTCCTCCTCAATTACGACACCCCGATTCCCATCTTGTAGCTGTTCCTGTCCATCATTTCCCTGGGATTCTTCAAGTCGGCCGTTCCCCGTGTCGAGCTTCTGCGCATAATTCGACCTTTGCTTTTCTGCTTGCTTCTTGACCACGCTTTTAGCTAGGCTTTTTGCATACAGCAAGCCACTTCGTTTCCCAACATTCGTGTCCGTGGTCCCACTACGAACTCTTCTCTCGCGCCTCTCCGTCTTGGCCAAACGCTCTGCACTAGGCTTCTTCAGTAGTCGGCTGTTACTCTGGACTGGTCGTAGTATGCGCTGCTTGCGTGGTGCGAGTGCATCGCTTGCTGTTTCTGTTTGCGAAGACAGGTGTGGAATGCCATCCTCTTGCACAGGACGGTATTTTTGCTGCAATATTCGCCTTGAACTTTTCGGGATCAGGATGCGGGGTTCGTCTTCATCTTCGTCATCGTTGTCGTCGTCGCCTTCGTCGTCGGATGAAGATATGTATCGAGGGTTGGTTGCGACTTTTCGGGGGCTCGATCGCGTTGCTCTTGCCACGCTCGACGGTAAAGCAAAGGTAGGCTCATATGGGCTCGGCTTGCGTAGGCGGGCCATTGCTGCGATGGGAATCTTATCTCTTGGAATGCACGGGTGATGTAACAATTGGCAGAGAATTATTTTTGTCGTTGATGTGGTTCCATTGTCGATTGGAGATTGTTGGCTGGGAGACGATCAAGGTCACGTGATGATGGAACCAACCACCTTCCTTCGCGGACCTTTTCTTATAGCAATGTGCCTCAAGTGAGCGATCGCGTCGGTCAGCATAACCAGATGGATGAAAGAGAAAGCAGTCGTACATTGCATGCTAAGCTATCACAAACACAAACAGGAACCCCCCCCCCTCCACCAGTAGCACTCACTGAGCCTGGGTGAAGTTGAAAAGAAAAGGCCTCCTACTACTTACATCCGTAGTAGAAGGGTTCAGTCGCCCTCCATGTCCATCCTATCTGCCTCAAGCGGGATCGTGATTCGCCATGTCGTTAAACGTACCTCGGGTATTCTTCCATCCTCCATCCTATCTACATGTCCCAGTTGCGTGGCGAGTAGTTCCCTAATGATCCTCGGTAGACGGTGGACTAGTCTACTGGGCGTTCTTGGCCATGGTGTTCAGTGCACTGCCGTTCTTGAACCACTCGATCTGACCCTCGTTGAATGTATGTGAGAGGGGGATGGTGAAAGACTTGCCGCCGTCTTTGGGGTGGACGGTCAGTGTGAAGGGCTTGCCAGCGGCAAGCTCAGTGGCAGCCAGATCAACACGGTCGTTGGGACCGATCTTTTCGTAGTCGGCGGGGTCGGCGAAGGTTAGGGGAAGCATACCCTGCTTCTTCAAGTTGGTCTCGTGCTGTAACCCATTAGTTTGGAACGGAAACGATAAGGTACCAGGACACTTACGATACGAGCGAAGGATCGGGTAATGATGGCAATACCACCCAGGTGCCTGGGCTCAAGAGCAGCATGCTCACGCGACGAACCCTCGCCGTAGTTCCAGTCACCAATGACAACCCACTTGACGCCGTTCTTCTTGTAGTCACGTGCAACATCGGGAACCGCGCCGTACTCGCCGTTGAGGGCGTTCTTGACTTTGTTGGCCTCGCCGTTCTCAGCGTTGATAGCACCAATCAACATGTTGTTGGAGATGTTGTCCAAGTGTCCACGGTACTTCAACCATGGTCCGGCCATGGAGATGTGGTCGGTAGTGGTCTTTCCTTGGCACTTGATCAGGATAGGGAGATCCTTGAAGTCGTTGCCGTGCCATGGCTCAAAGGGCTCGAGAAGCTGGAGACGGTCAGAGGTAGGGGAGACAGCAACGGAGACGGAACTGCGATCAGCAGGAGGTGCCTGGTATGTGTCCTGGCCAGGATCATATCCGTTCGTTGGCAGACCTTGGCCAGAGGGCTCCTTGAGTTTGAACTTCTTGCCGCTCGAGTCGGTAAGTTCGTCGACGAGGGGATTGAACGAGAGGGAGCCAGCGATGGTAAGAGCCACAACGAGATCGGGGGAGGTGACAAAGGAGTGAGTTGCGGGGTTGGCGTCGTTGCGTCCAGTAAAGTTGCGGTTGTATGACGAGATGATGGAGTTGGCAGTGCCCTTCTTAACGTCTCGACGATCCCATTGCCCTGGTCAACGTCAGCGTCGAGTCGCTTACCACCAGAGTCATGTGGAAACGTCAATCCACAAATGCGCTTGAGACACAGTAGCGCTAGACGTTGGGGGAAAAGGCACGTACCAATGCAGGGTCCGCAGGCGTTGGCCAGGACCATGCCACCGAACTCTTCAAACGTCTTGAGCTGGCCATCACGCTCAATGGTGGCGCGAATCTGCTCAGAGCCGGGCGTGACGGTGAAAAGAGACTTGGCCTTGATGCCGTGGTCCATGGCGTCCTGGGCGATGGATGCAGCGCGCGTCATGTCCTCGTAGGAGGAGTTGGTGCAAGATCCGATAAGGCCAACCTTGAGCTCCTCGGGCCAGTTGTTCGCCTTGACAGCGTCCTTGAACTTGCTGATGGGGGTGGCCAGATCGGGAGTGAAGGGTCCGTTGATGTGGGGCTCAAGTTCGGAAAGGTTGATCTCGATCAACTGGTCGTACTCGGCGCCCTTGTCCTCGCGGAGTTCATGGGCATATTCGCGGGAGAAGTCACCAATGTGGGAGCGTTTGGTCGCGGCGAGGTAGTCGTACATGCGGTCGTTGAAGGGGAAGACGGAGGTGGTGGCGCCGATTTCGGCTCCCATGTTACTGCAATGGTCAGTATCAGCACACTCCTGTCCGTGTGGTGTCGTGAAGCCTACCAAATGGTGGCCATGCCCGTGCAGCTGAGTGTCTCGGTTCCGGGACCGTGGTATTCAACAATGGCACCCGTTCCTCCCTTGACGGTCAGAATGCCAGCCACCTTGAGGATGATGTCTAGCGGAAGGTCAGCGTATTCGTCTGGGTACTGCAAGCCGTCCTGACAACAACAGACAACCAGGCTGGGGGTATGCTGACGTACCCTTGGGCGAGGTCCAACCAGAGAGCTGGCCGGTGAGTTTCACACCAATCACCTTGGGAGCCTTCAATTCCCAGGGAAGGCCAGCCATGACGTCAACGGCATCGGCACCTCCCACACCGATAGCGGCCATACCGAGACCACCAGCGTTGGGGGTATGCGAGTCGGTGCCGATGAGGAGAGCACCCGGGAAAGCATAGTTCTCCAGCACGATCTGGTGAATGATGCCCGAGCCGGGTTTCCAGAAACCAATGTTGTACTTTGCGCACGAGGTGGACAAGAAGTCGTAGACCTCCTTGTTGATCTCGTTGGCGCGGGCCAGATCCTTCTCACCGCCGACCTGGGCCTCGATGAGATGGTCACAGTGGACGGTGGAGGGAGTGGCGACGGCAGGAAGACCGGCCGACATGAACTGGAGGATGGCCATCTGGGCGGTGGCGTCCTGGCAAGCTACACGGTCGGGACGGAGCTTGAGATAGCTGGAGCCACGCTCAATCTCCTGGCCGTGGGGGTCGTCCAGATGCGAGTAGAGAATCTTCTCGGCAAAGGTGAGCGGCCGGTTCAGACGGCCACGGACAATGCCCAGGTTCTCGCTCATCTTGGCGTAGTTGATGTAGTTGCCCTTCTCCCAGTTGGTCATTTCGACCTTGCGGGAGAGCGGGGCATTGCTGACGGTGGCCAGGTGCCGGCGCGAAGCAAGACGCTGGCCGACGCGGCCGAGCCTCGAGAACTTCTGCATGGTGTGTGTTGGTGGGGGAGGATGGAGTGGAGTGGAGTGGAAGAGAGATGGTCTGAAGCGGAGGGCAGAAACGTCAGAAGCTGCCACAATGCGGGCGATAACTAATGGCGATCAGAGGGGAGCTG
>Ga0182210_1000360_pt1 | contig 11036 bp, 10 predicted proteins | sample G5R1MG_19_FD_129670 | JGI IMG/M metagenome (GOLD analysis project Ga0182210, IMG submission 129670) | Switchgrass phyllosphere microbial communities from Michigan, USA - G5R1_MAIN_03OCT2016_LD1 MG | ecosystem: Host-associated > Plants > Phyllosphere > Phylloplane/Leaf | place: USA: Michigan... | reverse complement strand
CGCACGGAATGCCCGGGTCTGCGACCAGGAGCGGTGCTGGCGACTAGCAGGCGTCGTGGGTGGAGGCTGAAGCGCGGGGGCGGTGGCGGTGGCAGAGAGGTGGTGGGCGAAGGGAGCAATATTGACCGGCGTGTGTGTGGTGCGGGCACGAGTGACGAGGGTCACTGGCACGTCAACGGTCAAGGCTCAAAGCGCGAATTTTTAGCACTCGGCTCCCACCTCGTGCCCGGCCCGAGCCTGCGCCTGACAGTACTATTACCTAGTAGGTACCTACATAGGTATACGTTGTGGGCACATACTGTAGATTGATGCCTACTATGGCGTGCATACTAGCTAGTCCTACGGTCCATCGCTGTTGAGGGGGCCATGTGTGTACATGCACTGTGTATACACTGCTTACATAAGTAGGCAGCAGACATTCAGGTACGCGGGCCGGGCGCATGTGACCACACCCCCTCCTCTCCTCCATGGGCTCCGGCATGCACGCTGGCCCAACAAGCTGTGAGTCCTCCTTGCCGTGCCTCCAAGACAACGCCATGGTACCGGTCTGCTCGGTACGTACTATGTAGGCACATGACATCGATGGGCGGTCGCGGCCGACAGGCGTCCGAGCCAGAGGCGGGCTGTGCTGTCGTGAAGCCGCAGCTCAAGGCCATGCACTCTCGTCGCCTGTGCGACGGCGGGATTGGCGTTCGTTAAGACGTGCGTCTACTACTCCATGGGCATAGAAGGTACACATGTACATGCGTGCTTGGCCCGGCCTCATGAAGGCTGAGAGCGCCCATGATGACTCGCGCCGGCTCCGATTGGCGCACTGCACGTGGCTTGGCTGTCGCCTTCACACCTCATTCACGCCCGCCTCCCCTCTCCACAACACGCGCCCAGACCGTCGTCCCCCAGCCCGCGGCCACCATACACCATGCCTGACAGCACAAGTCAACCCCCCGATGCAGTCATGGACGCAAACGACGACTTGGACGCCACGGTTGAGGACGAGATCAATCACGACGCGCCCCCGGCCGATGCCATGAATGTTGATGGCGCAAATGACACAGAGCCTGCTGCAGTTAATGGCGTCATGCAAGACCCTGTCGCCTTTGAAGCGCGCATCCCGGCAAAGAAGGATGCCACGCTCCGAGAGTTCTTGGGCAAGATGGATGAGTATGCGCCAATCGTAAGCAAATCCCGTCCCGCAAATGACAAGCTCACACGCTTACTCCGTACCCAATCCCTTAGATTCCAGACGCAGTTACCAACTACTACTTGACACGGGCAGGCCTCCCACCCCCTCCACAAACATCCCCTCACTTAGCCCGCCTCCTCGCTCTGGCAACGCAAAAGTTCATTGCCGATATCGCTGCCGATGCCTACCAATTCTCCCGCATCAGGTCTTCCAACACTACCAGTAACAACCCTATGGGCGGACTGGGTGGTGCAAGTGGACCGCCTGGCCCCGCGGCTCCTGGTGGAGCACCGGGCGGCAAAGATGGTGGATCAAAGGCCAAGGACTACAATCTTGGTATCCAGCGACCAGGATATGGTGGCGGTGGCCAAGGTGGCAGTCAGGGACGGACGGTCCTCACCATGGAGGACCTCGGTATGGCTGTTGGCGAGTATGGCGTCAATATCAAGCGTGGCGAATTCTACCGGTAGTCTTCTTCCATGAGCTATACCTCGGCAGAGGATACTTTCACCGCCCACCGCATTGGTCGGATACACCAGCCGGTAGTTAATCTGCTGGTCTACCTTTTGTTCATGCATCCTATGGCGTTAAGGGGTCAGGCGTATTGGTCCCAAAAGAAACAGTACAACTATACCAGGACATCCGCTTGCTGCCAGGGCTAGCATCATTTGCACGAGAGTACTACATCGTAACGCTTCTCCATATTCATCAATGATACCCAAACCCCCACCCAATGCACGCGCGATCCCTTTTATCTACTTGTTCTTGGTCTGCTTGTAGGTAAACTGCTTTCGAGTGCTAAAGGCCCATGGTCAGACTAGGCTGCGCCTCTTTGTTTCCGTGCGAAAGAGACGAGACGTACGGTGCAAATTCTCCCAACTTGTGTCCAACCATGTCCTCTGTTATGGTAAGGTCGATATAATTCTTCCCGTTGTGTATTTGAAATTTGAGGCCGACAAAGTTTGGGAGGATGGTTGCAGACCGTGCCTGTGTCCTGATTGGCAGAACGCGTTCGCCGGTCTTCTTCGGCAGGATGGGAAAGCTTTCGTGGCAGTCAGAGCGAGTTGGCGGAGTGCTTGGGCGAGTCGACTTACGGCACAATATTGGGGCCTGCGGCGATGCGTCAGCAGATTTGTCCCGTGCCGCACAGCACAGCGCATGAAGATCCCGGGAATGCCCTACCTTTCCAGACCGACCGATTACACAGTGCTCGGGTGGAGAACATTGCGACAAGGCGACGTGAAGAATGGGGACGGCCAGCGGTTCCGGGCGTGCACCTGATGCTCAAAACGTCGAATCAATAGTCACGTGATACCGCGGGGCACGCTAGCTACCTTAGAAGGCTAGCTCTGGCTGCGACGCGTTGGGCTGCGCGTGATATACTAGGTATTATAATCTAATCCTATTCTCAAACCCGCTATACAGCGTATACATAATCTACCTTCCTGACTTCTTCGGCGGCGGCATCGATCAACGACCACATTGTCAACCTCCTCATCATGCCGCCACGTGCAAGCGGCCCGCAGCGAGGTACCTAGTCTCCTAAGTACATGGGAAACGGCAAGCTGTACCTGCTAAGCCCACATACAGGCGCCGATACTATACGAATCCTGGTCGCCACCGACAGTCATGTCGGGTACAACGAACGCGATGCCGAACGCAAAGACGATAGTTGGAAGACGTTCCATGAGGTCATGTGCCTCGCAAAGAAGCACGACGTTGACATGGTCCTGCATGCTGGCGACCTCTTCCACGAGAACAAGCCCTCGAGGAAGTCCATGTATCAGGTCATGCGTTCGTTGCGGACGAACTGCCTTGGAGAGAAGCCGTGTGAGCTGGAGATGCTGAGCGATGCAAGCGAGAACTTTGGAGGCATCTTCGATCACGTAAACTACGAGGACGAAGACATCAACATAGCCATTCCTGTCTTCGCGATTCACGGTAATCATGACGATCCTTCCGGTGAAGGCTCATTCTCTCCGCTCGATCTGCTACAGGCGTCGGGCTTTGTCAATTATTTCGGACGCACCCCTGAAGTCGATAAAATCGCCGTCAAACCGGTGCTTCTACAGAAGGGCAGAACGAAGCTTGCGCTGTATGGCCTGAGTAATGTTCGCGATGAGCGCCTATTCCACACCTGGCGGGACGGAAACGTAAAATTCTTCCAGCCCGGAACACAAAAAGATGAATGGTTCAACCTAATGAGTGTCCATCAGAATCATCACGCCCATACCCCGACAAGCTACTTACCTGAGAATTTCCTTCCCGACTTCATTGATCTCGTCGTTTGGGGCCACGAACACGAATGTCTGATAGACCCTCGATACAATCCTGAAATGGGGTTTCACGTCATGCAACCCGGCTCATCCGTCGCAACATCTTTAATGCCAGGCGAAGCTGTTCCAAAACATGTTGCGATCCTGAGTATTACGGGCAAAGAGTTCACAAGCGAGAGTATCCGTCTGAAAACAGTCCGGCCTTTCATCATGAAGGAAATTGTGCTCGCGAATGAAAAGGAAATTAAGGATAAGGAAGTCTGGCGCAGTACCGACAACCGGGCGAAAATCACCCAATATCTGAATAAAGTCATCGAAGGTCTCATAGAGGAAGCGAAGCGAGACTGGCTGGAGCTTCAGGTCGACCGTGATGAGGATGACGACATTGAGGTACCGCTTCCTCTCGTCCGCCTGCGCGTCGAATATACTGCTCCCCAGCCTGGCGATTTCCATTGCGAGAATCCTCAGCGCATCTCAAATCGATTCATGGGCAAAGTTGCCAATGTGAACGATGTTGTGCAATTTCACCGGAAAAAGAAGGTGGTCAACCGCAAGTGCATCCCTTCACACTGTGTCAATGGACTGCTCACATGAGTACAGGCACACTGAAGAATAACGCCGAAGTACCAGACGAACATACTCTGGCCGAATTATCCATAGACTCCGTCAAGGTTGATAAACTCGTAAAAGAGTTCCTCACTGCGCAGACTCTGACCATACTGCCGCAAAACTCATTCGATGACGCAGTGGCCCAATTTGTTGACAAAGATGACAAGCATGCTTTGGAAATGTTCGTTAAGGACAGTTTGACAAGTCAACTAAAGCATTTAATGGATGCCAATGAAGTCGACGAAGAACAAATCATCAGCGAGATGGATCAGTACCGATCGCAGCTAGAGACATTATTCGCGTCCGGACGGCTCACGAAAACACGCAAAGTGAAGCTCAAACCAAAACCAGACGGCTGGGACAGCGAACTTGACGGTTCTTGGGCCGATCAACCCGTAGCACTGATTCGCTCTGACAACGACGAAGAAAATGGCCATGACACGAATGCAGCAGCTTTTCCATCTAATAGGTCCGCAGCGCGCAGCCGCGGAAAATCAACGGGGACAATACGTCGAGCTGCAGGAATCCCCAAAAAGGCTGCCCCAGCTACGAAAGGTGGTCGAGGGAAGAAAAAGTTGGACGAAGAGGAGCAAGACGAGGATGATGATGACGGCGACGTGGTGATGATCAGCGATGACGACGAAGAGAGTGCCGAGGACTTATTCGTTCGACCAAGCAGGAAAGCAGTGCCTGCAAAGAGACCCACGCGAACAAAATCGCCTCCTAAGAAGACCCCAAACTTGCATACGAAAGCGCCAGCAGCAGCCAAGCAGTCGACACTAAATTTCTCTCAAACACCTATTGTACGCAGTCAAGCCACGAGACCAGCCACGGTGCGAGGAAAGAAGATTGCTGAACCGGTAAGCGACGGTCGAGTCCATAGCTAACGTGTCCGCTAACGCATTGTTTAGAGCGATGATGAGATATCGGACGACGAAGATGCCTTCGATCCGCCGGTATCAACAGCTCGAAATAGCCGTACAAGCAGACGATGACCTACCACGGTTTTGGTACTTGTGCATCGGTTTTACTCATCAGCAGATTATTCAGACGACTATGCCCCTTTTGCAATGAACCATGCATTGTTGTGCGTCGGGCTCACGGTCTCGTCACGCTTAATATTTTCATACTGATGTTGAAACCTAATTTTGGAAATTTACCAAGAAAAATGCGGTAGAATTTCAACAAGTGTTATAGTAGTCGCCTGAGCTTCACTAGATGTGAGCTCACTTGGTCCTTTTCCATTCACACGTAGTAAATCTTGCGTCATCTCCACCTCTTTCCCTCTCTGCCGCCCGTGCCCTGTTAATTTATGATTCCCACTCCGTTTGTGGTTCTGTTTTGCCCAGTAACTGGTTTTCGTCGCTGTCTTGCCAAAAGCCCAATAGGCAGGTGACGACTTCTATGTGTATCGCTACTGCCATCAGTACTGGCTTTCCACGAACTATTTTGCTATGCCGTCTTCTCTTTCCTTGATCTCGGGCCCTAAAATTCCATAGCTGGGGAGGTGCACCGGTGTACAGGCTATAACTATCGGCACTTGAACGTCCTCCGTTCTCTTCTCAACACACTCATTGGCATCCATCTTCTTGTTCCGCCCCGTCTTCTTTCGCATTGCTGCTCTCTCTTTGGATTCTTGGATAGCTGTCACTCGCTTGTCGTTCACATCGCACCTCCCATCGATCAGCTTTGAGGTATGCTGTTGTCCATGGTCCCTCTCTGCATACTGCCTTCGCATCCCACCACAATCTCTTTTGGATATGCCAGACTCTAAATAATAGTGTTAGGATATTCGCAATCGCACCATCTCAGCCCACTTCGCCTTTTGTGGTAGCCTATCCACTGCAACACAGGCGCTGGTACTTGCTCTGGACAACGGCTGCCGGTCTTAGGTGCCCACCTTGTAACGGCTCACGCACCATGTCTCTCGCATACAGGGTTGAGGAATTGCTTGCACTTCGCGATTCGGTCTCAGAATCTGCTGTTTCGATCGACAAATTCGCTGATGAAGATGTCATAAAAGGTCAGTGCTACATGTATTCATCCCCTGGTGCACTCATCACCGTTTGCCGTTCACCGTTCACCGTTCACTATTCATCATTCACCGTTCACTCTACTTGGCTATGATAAGTTGGATCCTATCTCGAGCTCGGTCGCCAAGCTTATTTTTTGAGTTTTCAAGAGCGCCAGCGACACAACAGGGCTGCTGACACAACCTCTTTGTAGAGCACGTATTACGCCCATCCGCATCCGCGTCCGCGACCCTGGCTGGTCGAGCATCCAACCGAAGTCTACGTCCCTCAGTTGCAGCCGGAATCGCACATCCTGGGCCTCTTAAGAAGCCTTCTCCATCACCTTCATTCAAGCGTGGCAAGGCCGAACGATTGCTCAAAGAGCACGGCAGCCCACCTGGTCTGCGAGTGACCGCCGGTGGTCGTATTGTTCCGAGCGACCTGCCACCGCTAGGTGCCTCCCAGTACGGCGACATGAACTATCGATCACAGCTCCTGCATGCTACTTCAGGTAACAGTATGCCAACAAATCAACGGTCAAACGTCAACACCACCGCTCGAATCGAGGTCGTTGGCGGCCAGCCTGTCGTGTTCGTCGGTGACCGCATGTTCACTCTACCCGTTGTTAACGCGACCAATCCCACGACGACCGCCTCCAACGTAACATCTGCCATGGAGTCCTCGACAAAACAGCCCCTAGTTCCTGACCATCTGACGGCGCATGGCACTATACCAGGGGTCTTCGGTCCATCTCGCGCCAGCTCACAATCACCGTTTGCAGGCCTGGATCTCACAACACTCAAGGCTCAACAGGCGCTCAAAAAACAAGAGCTCCGTACCGTCGAGCAAACTGAAGTTTTACAGTCTAGCCAGCAAACAGAGGCTTGGCGCGCTGGTATGATCGAGAAGAAGCGTTGTCTTATCGTCGAACTTGACGCTCTCCGCAAGCAGATTACAGCATTAGAGAGTGAAACCAGTGCAACTGCCCAGTCAGGCTCCCTTCCCGCGGCTACTGTTACTGGAACAGCGCAGGTGCCAGCATTCCCACCGCAGTTTGCGCCTTCTCTTCCTCAGAACGTATACAGCTTCCCTGCCACCAACCCCTACGCGTCCATGATGATGTACCAGCCGCCACCATTCGGCACTTTTCCTCCATTTCCTGCTACCGACACTGCACCGTTCGCCCCGGCAACTACGCCAAATCCTCCTCACTCCCCGGGGTCAGCGAGCCGCCGCTCTCATGCCATCGAGATTAAGCCACCTCGTGAGGAGACTACGAAGCAGACAGCATCTGCTCTCGATCCCAAGAGCCCAACTTACGAGCCAGGACTGAAGTCCAATGTAGGAGACCACAATGCTGCATCTCGGACTCCCCCAGGAACCAAGAGGTCTCCATGGCGTCTCGGGGAAGTTTCGGAGCGAGGCCAACACCCACTTCGGGATGAGTCGCAGAAACTCAGCTTATCTAGCATCGATACAACCGATTTCTTTCCGACGAATACTCATGAACATTCTTCAACACGTGTGGCACCACGGGTGATCGCTACCTCGAACGAGGATACCGCAGTCCCTTCCACGCCCGATAAGCATTGGCCGGCCAGCCCGTGGAATGAGGGCAACTCAGGTCGATCAAGGAACGATGAGCCGGCACCCAAGCTCACATCATGGCCAGAGGCATTTGGTAAACAGTCCTCTTTCTCGACACTTCGCAACGGCACTGAGTCTTATACTGCATCTGCTTCCCAAGATCGAGCTCCTGGATCGGTTACCATGCTGTCGGGCTCTACTTCAAGCAACAATGTGCCACCAAGGACGAAGTCTGACCAGCGTTCTGGCACAGAGGATAACTGGGCATTCTCGAATAAAGGTGTGACACACGTACCATCCACTTATCAAGAAGGCTACCAGGCCGGTTACGATCATGTCGGGATTCCCGACGGCCCCGAGGTTTTACAGGGCTATATCCAGGGCCTTCAACATTTCCTCGCGGATGAAGCCAAGAAGCGTGAATTGGAGCTCTCTGTTCGCAATCTGTACGTTCCAGACGCAGAGTCTCGTACCCCATCACTTCGTGGCCTTGTTGCAGGCTCTACTCCGCATGACTCGGCCATCAGCATGACGTTCAACCGCAACATGGTGAACAATAGCCAAGAGAATGTACGTTTGGCCAGCGGGCAAGCTGCGACCAGCATACGTCTTGACTTGGCTCACGGTCTTCCTGGAAGTACAAGGGAAGAGGCTGCTTCGTATACGGCCCGTGCTGAGTTGAACCAAGACTCTCGCCAGCGGGTTGGCTCAGTAGCCACATATCCCAACCCTGCCGGCCCGCATCAAAAGACCTTTCCCATGGTAGAGAACGGTGTGAGCACAGGCAATCACGAGACGTATCTACCCCCTCGCCATACGTCCGTCTCCACCAAAGGAGGAGGCTCTCAACCAATGTTTGGCAACCCATTGCAGAACCGAGATTACATGACGCCGTTAACGCAGCAGCGTTTCTATCCAAGCCCCAAGGAGATGAGCCGCAACGGGCCCAGTGGAGGAGGTAACGCGACGGCCAGCCGGCCCCACGGTGATCATCGGTTCTCTGGGCTAGATGGAGCCATGGACGACTTGGCAGAGATGGTACACGACACAAATGCGGAGGATAGAGGGGGTGTGGGTGAGATGCGTTCATTCAAAGAGGCTGGTCCTGCAGAAGTTGAGGGAGCAGCTACTGCGTCGTGTTTCAAGGGATCCGGTGGCAAAGGCAAGCAGAAAGTACCAGGTCCGCCAGTCAAGGGAAGTACATGTGGAAGAGACAAGGCAGCTTCGCCATCGGGCGCTATAGCCAGCTCGCCCAGGAAATCTGGAGAGGTGTCACCAGCCAAAGCGAAGCTCGAGCAGGTGACGAACAAGTTCCGGCGCGTCAAAAGGGACGACCCTCACGCAATGTCACCCGAAGACAAGGTGAGGCGGTCGGAGAAATGGCGACTCCGCTTCCAGCAACTCAAGAAGACGGAGCTGGACGAGATAGAGAAACATCGGACCAACGCTCACAGTTGAGCCGAGTCCCGCTTTGGCTTTGTCTTGGGCCTGGGCCTGGCCGGTTCGGCAGGTGAGTCATAGGAGCGAAGATGGGGTTGGGTTGAGGTTCTTTTCGTTAGCCTTGACTGTGTTTAGTCGAGTATTACTTTGTTGACAGGTGGGAGGATGGCAGTAATGGGAGGTGGGACATGGCAGGATGGTATCGTATCTTAACTGGGCAACCGTTGGGCGTCAATATTTCTTTTCCCGTACAGAAGGACCATGGCAACGGTGTGGCAGCCGATTGGCGTGGGCGTGGACTTTGGTGGGCATGAAGTTGGTATGACGTCCATGAGGGTGGATTTACGTGGCGGATATTGTCAGTGACGATATGACATAATATGAGCAGTTCGTGGACCAAGGGAGTGAATGGATACTGCAGCCGTTAGTGTGTATGGTACTATGCTCGCACATAGTAGGAGGAGTAGTGCGAGTAGTGCGAGGCGAAGGATACGAGATGCTGCTGACAAATCGCGGCCATGGGCCCATGGGGGTGTCGCCGCGCTCGCGCTTACTAGAACTGTACTAGGTAGGCAGGCATCCGCCACGGCGGTTCCTTCCCCAAAGGGCCGAGTTTGGCCGTTGTGCCCTACTCTGCTCGTGCTGGTGGTGGCGAGCAAGTCACGTGTACACGTCGTTCCCTGTCGCGGTCCCAGTCTGTGCATGTATCTCCCTAAATGTATGCATCTCCCTATACATAATAGGTAGCTATCTGTCTACCTATACGTTGCTACTAGGGAGTCACTGCACTAGCACTACATCGTTGTCTCGCTCCGCTGCAATGGCGGCATTCTTGCACACATGCCTGCACATGCCGTAGTTACCTACACATCACACACCGAGCAGGCAGGCAGGTAGGTAGGTCCAGCACCTACACCCCCGACCGAGCCATCACGGCCCGCGGACGCCCTAGCCCCAATCGACCGCAAAATCCCAACCCTGCACCTCGCCCATCGACAGACACCTGCGTAGTCCGTCCTTCGCCATGACCCGAACGGCCACGGCCCAGAAGATCCAGTAGACACCTAGTGGCGTCGCAGCACCACCACCACCACCACCACCACCCCCACTGTCACACCCACACCCGCACATCCGCCTCGTCACTACGTCCACCACACGTGGCGCATCAGCTCGTCGTGCCTCTAGCAACATCCTGGTGCGAAGGCGATGACGCAGCTCTTCAACTCGTCCACGTCCAGCCACGCCACCATGGCGGAGAAGCGCACCTTTTCGGGCATCCCCCTGTCCACCAATAAGACCGTCGGCGGCAAGGACAGCCAGGTCTCGCAGCGCATCAAGAACTTCTTCCGCATCAACACCAATGGCGACGCTCGCAAGCACTCGACCGACGACACCGCCACCACTGCCTCGGCTCCCAAGAGCGACAAGTCAGGCTTCCGCCAGTCACGCTTCCTCCCACACATCTCGCGCAACCGCTCGCACACGGTTGCCAGCGAAGGCAACCCGCTCGACGATGCATCGCCCACCGCCCACGCCAACCCATACTTTGCTCATCAAGGCCCCCCGGCGCTGCGTCACCACAACGAGGGTAGCGTGCCACCCTCCCCATTCGATGCCCCGTCGATAACCACGACCAGAGCTGATGGCGATACTGTAGCTGACGACCGCGCCACCGCTGCCGGCAAGGAGGAACTGGCTAGGAAACTGCGAAGGGTAGCATCTGCGCCCAATGCCCAAGGACTCTTCGCGTCAGGCAAGGCTGATGGAAGACCCCAGACTGCTGAGCTCGGCAAGCAGCCTGTCCTGCATCACCCCAATTCGTCCGCCCTAAGTATGGTCGAGGTCAGCGACCAGGACCCCGCCCACCTCTCGCCCCTTGACATGGCCAAGTCGATACCCACACCGGGCCAGATTCGCCAGTCAGTCGCT
>Ga0182210_1000359_pt1 | contig 11036 bp, 4 predicted proteins | sample G5R1MG_19_FD_129670 | JGI IMG/M metagenome (GOLD analysis project Ga0182210, IMG submission 129670) | Switchgrass phyllosphere microbial communities from Michigan, USA - G5R1_MAIN_03OCT2016_LD1 MG | ecosystem: Host-associated > Plants > Phyllosphere > Phylloplane/Leaf | place: USA: Michigan... | reverse complement strand
TCACCGCCCCCGGCTGGGGTATGATCTCCGACGTTTACGGCCGAAAACCCGTAGCCCTCCTTGGCCTGGCGGGGGTCGCCATGTCGAGCATCATGTTTGGCATGGCGCCTACCTATTGGGTCGCCTTGCTTGCGCGCTTCATCGGCGGTGCGCTGAACGGAAATGTCGCCATTATGCAGACCATGGTCGCCGAAATGGTCAAGAATCCCGCCCACGAACGTATGTAGAAAGCTCACGCACGCGGCAACATGACGGGCGCTGACTGCATCCAGCACGAGCATACGCGACACAGCCCTTCGTCTGGACATTGGGAGGCATCATTGGCTCGGCCATGGGAGGCTTTCTGGCTCGGCCAGCAGACTTCTTTCCCCACTTCTTTGCCCAAGACGGTATTTTCGGACGCTACCCGTACCTTCTCCCTAATCTCGCTGCCGCCACCGGAATTGTCCTGGCCATTATCCAAGGATGCTTCTTCTTGGAGGAGACGCTGGTCCGCGAAGAAAAGGAAGAGACTGGCCCTGTGGATCACCACGACTACCACGACCACCTGGACACCATCAACGAGTCTAACGAACGCACCCGATTGCTCCCGCCACAGACGCATGCCCGGGACCGTGAAGTTCGTGGTTCCATGGCCGGGTCTTTACGACCGAGGGGATCTATTGCGAGCTTCACTCGCGAGCGACTCGCCTCAATATCAGTCCAGGGCAGTATAAGGCAAATTCGCAAGCGTGCGTCCTTCATGGAAGAGGGCATGCCGATGCCTTTCGATCAGCGATTTGACATTCGACGCTCCTCTTTTGGAACCATGCATTCGATTCGAATCGCACCACATGATGTCCTGCCGATGCGTGGACAGCTGAACCCCAAACCCAAGAAAACATTCAATCAGACAGTTTCCATGGTCATCTTTGCCATGTCCATCTTCGCGTTTCACCAGATGGCTTTCATCTCCATCCTCCCCGTGTATATCCAAGACAAGCCAAGAGCACCGGGCTTAGACTTCAGAGGAGGCCTAGGAATGGACTTGCCTCACGTTGGCGCTTTCCTCGCCGTCAACGGATTCATCACGCTTTTTGTTCAAGGTTTCGTCTTCCCCATCTTCGTTGAATGGGCTGGTGTATGGAAGACCTTCTTCTGGATGGTCATCCTTTACCCGACAACTTACATCATTGTGCCCTTCATCACAGCCCTCCCCCACGAATTCTGGTCGCCTGGTGTCTACGTCTCGTTGATCTTGCAAGCGTTTTACGGTATACTCGTTTTCCCATGTGCGTTAATTTTGATGAAAAACGCCATACCCTCGCCGCTTGTGCTTGGTCGCGTTAACGGCATCGCCATGTCCGCGTGCTGCTTAGCCAGAACCATTTCATCGCCACTTGTCGGCCTTTTCTATTCATTCGGTGGTTCCGCGACGGCCTTCTTCGGGCTTGGCCTCGTGGCGTTTATTGGCATTATCCAGCTGATTTGGGTTCCCAAAGAGGATGTCGGTGCGGTTCATGTCGATAATGGTCTCAAGAAGGTCATTCATTTCGACGGTGACGAAGATGCCATTGACGACATCTCGGTAATTGAGTCGGTCCGATAATCGCCCTTGTGGTTGTTATCTCGCGGCGACTCGTATTGCCACGGGTATCTTCATCAGCATCGTGGAAACGGCATTTACAGTTTGTGAAGGCGGTCCCTGACTTTGAAACTCACTTCTTGCATGATTGTTCGGCGTTCGGGGCTTCATGATGTCCTCACTCTCGGGGCGAGGTTTACTTTTGGTAGCGTTTCTTGCATTGCGATTTTCAAAAGACAATCCATAGTCGGCTTCCTTGCAAAGCGGCGGCTATCCTTGCATGGCTCACATGCTTTGTGTAAGCCTTTGAGTGATTCCGTGTTGCAGATGCATGCAGACATCGTCTGTGACACCAATGACTACATATACCAAGAGCTTTGCTTCTTTGTTGGACGATTAACATGGGAATTTAAGCAGCACTTTTCCGGTTATACAGCTCAAGACTTGAAGTAGTGAATGCAGCGCCAGTGAACGGGCCAGGTCAAGCTTGGTTAGTTACTTCCGGCTTGGCAGGCACCTCCGCACCTCCGCACAACCCGGGCGGCTTCACCATGTGCAACTGCCCTCGAACGACCAAACTTCACTGCGGCTCTTGTCTCACCGTGAGATGCTTTGAACGTAGAAGCGCCTCACTATGAAGCCTGACGCGGACGCTGGAACATGGATCACTGGGGCGACCCCTGGAGCGACAATGCCCGCGAAACGCCCGCCGCGAAGACCGAAGTGACACCATCGCAGCCACCGGTGCAGTTCACGACCCCGGTACTTTTGAATGGATTTCTCGACGACGCCGGATGGGGTACGGAAGATGCCAGCTTTGGCGACTGGGCGATGGCCCCTGAAAATGAGTTATCAGGGGTAGCAACGGTCTACACACCTACGGACAGTGATGAACGGCACAAAGATCGCCTGGCCGGACTAGATGCCGACACTGTACGCTCAGAAGTATCAGACTCGGCGACTACAGTCCAACAAGATGAGTCTGTCCAGGCAGCTGGCACCAACTCTCCAAGCCAGTTGCCGCTTGATGATGGTTCTTCTGCCCGCCCGTCTACATCGCTCTCCGACAGAAGTAATGTGCTCCCAACCGAGTCACCAAGGACTTCAGTTGATGAGGAACGTGGCGGTATCAAGTCTGCAACATTCGAGGCAAACCCACAAGAAATTGGAGAAGATACGGAGGCCACGTTTAGCGAGGACAAAACGGGTGCAGATGTCATCTGTGATGCTTCTTGTGAGAACCTCATGTCTGATCATTTAGGAGTACAGAGTTCCAATTTCACGCCCTCGCCTGAGAAATCTCAGGGAGATGCGGCGCCAGTTCCTTCAACACATGCAGATGACCTGGTTACGGCCGCCCTGTTTCCCGGAAAGAACGCTTTTTCAATCGATCTGGCAATCCTAGACGAACTCTTCCCGCCTATCCCGGAAGTAAACACGCTAGAGGAGGCACCGCAAGACCCGATCTACTCGACAACGGGACGGAAAGCATGGTACAGGCTCACGCGAAAACAGACGATGAGGGAATTCAACAGCGGCAACGCTGGAGACGACTATATTCGAGTGACATGGGCCAATTCTGAAATCAGGAAGACGGCCAATAACACCATTGGCAGATGGGCGCGTGAGGATCGCCTTTCTGGCACTGGCTCTGGCGCGAGGGCATCATTCTATTGGGACACTGCGGCACCTGCAGAAACAGCGATACCAAAGGGTCATTCACGTACAAAGACAGCTGTTCCAACCTCACGTGTGGTGGTTCCAGCTAGGCAAAGCCTTCCGCCGTTATGTGCAGAGACCCCAGTAACTTTCAATTGGAGTTCTGCGGCAGCGACCAATCATTGGAGCCTTGGTGATACCAGGCCGCTATCCATCTCTCCGTCCTTGACAGTAGGATTCACTGCGACAAGTGTAAATCGGGGACAAGATATTCAGGCTATTTCGATGGATGTTGCGCCCCCAAATCCAGGGAAACCTAAGGAAGTAACAGAACCTCACCATGAAAATCCAGACGTTACAAGTTTGATTGCGACTCCCGTCACTCCTTCCATTTCATCCTTTCCAGAAGAGAGCACCCTCAGCAGCAGCAATAATGCAAATGTCTTAACAAAAGATAACATTGCTGGTGAGATAGTCGATGACGACGACGATGATGAATGGGGAGAAATGGTAGGAAGTACGCCATCTGCTCCACTCGATACTGGCCGAACAGTTTCGCGTACATCCTCCCCAAACACATTCTCAACCGGGCCAACTGTACCAGCGACACCACCAAAACGATCATTATCTGCCCAAAAGCATTCAAACGATACCATGCACGCTTCGCACATCACGCGCCTACAAGGAACGATCTCACCAACATCTGCTATCCTCGGACCAAGGAGTTTCATCCCATTAGGTGTTGAGAAAGGGCCGATCGGACCAGCGATGCTAAGGCCTGTACAAAAATCTTCCATGCCGAAATTACCAGAGCGGTCTCCATCATTACTCCCTACAGCTATCGTCGTGCCGAAAATATATAACGAGCCAGTACAAGAAGCCAATCATGCTCGTGAGGCGACGAGCGGCAAACTGCCGCCTCGAGTCCCGGCATTCGCGGTGCGGCAGGGAGATGATCAATCTTCTCCACTCGCGTCCAGCCCTTCCGCTCTGCCATTCGCGACTCCACCAGGCGCAGTGGTAGGCCAACAATCCAATCTAGATCCGTGGGCAGATGCAGACCTGTCCTTCCTCGACCCCGCTCAACTTGACCCAGTTGTAAGTCGACAGCGTACGGTGGATTCCTCCGCCATGCCCGACACTTGCCATGTCTCCATCAAATCAGCCCGTGCGGCCCCGTCCACACCCTACACTTCCTCCCTGTTGCCACAAGCCTCATCACCACCACCAAAACCCAGCGCGACAAACCCTACCACCCAGCACCATGCAAACGAGACAGACACCACCACTATTCAATCCATACTCCGCCAACTCCCCAATTTGACCTACATGCTCCAATAACAAATAAATAAATTTATAAAGCTATAAAAAATATCTCCCTATCAGTCCTGCTCTCGACAAAATACTTGTTGTCTACTTGAATTTGTATTGATATTGGCACGGCCCGTGACAAGTCTCCAACATCATAAAGCGATGCTTTTTTTGTTACTCAGAAGGACATACACATGATGAACAACCACCACTACCCAAAAATCAATTGCATTCCCTCCCTGTCAAGACACAAGAAAGAGTTCCGTTACGCCAAGCCAAACAACGCCACAATATGTGCATGGGTTCCGTCGAGGGAGATCTAGATAGGAGGAGACGACGATGATAAGGGGAGGAGAAGCCGGGCCAATGAACGTGTGGGTTACCTAGCCGACCGGCCGGGTGGGCAGATTTATGGCCCGTCATATCATGCGCGGCATTGCATCGCAGGACCAATGTAGTGATAGTAGTAGTAGTAGTAGTGAAAGCCAAGGCAAAAAGCCCCCTGAGAAAAAGAAAAGACGAAAAGAAATCCATGGGGACAAGGGAAATCATTATGATGAAAAATCCTAACGTTGTGGACAGCTAAAAATCCCGTTTGGAGGAAAAAAAAACCATGTTCAAACACCTCGCTATGCATGCTTGTAGTCGTTAGGAGAAAGACAAAAAAAGAGCAAAAAGATGCACGGTAAAATGCTACTATGTACAATACAATACGTGAGTAGCAAGGAAACCAAAAAGGGGTATCATAAAAAGTCATGACCCGCATCATGATCAAGCAGGGGTGACCAAGACAATGTTAGTTCAGTTTTTATGCTCGAGGAGGATTGATGTTTTCCAACTCGCTGCGCTGCCGCAAATACTTGGCGGCAAGTTGATCGCCGCCGCGCATCGACTGCTCCATCCAGTGCTGGGCAACGCACATGGTCATTGGATCGCTTCGTGCGAGATCTTGCGAGGCCTTCTTCTCGCGGTTGAGTAGCTCTGTCTTGAAGACGTCGCTTGGCTTGGTTAGGGGGAGGACGGTCCTGTGTACGAGTTCCGGGGTCGTGAGATAGAAAATGGCAAGCTCTCGCTCGGCAACAGCGTCGCCTTCCTTGGCAGTGATGAGAAGCATGCGAGCAGCGTCTTCCATGGTGTACCTTGACAAGGGCTCTTCTGGTGCTTGCGGTAAGACGCTAGCAATGCCCGCCTTTTCAGCGGTCCCGCTATTGCTTTGCTTGACTACCGCATCACGCTTCGAGTTTTGCGTAATTACCTCGTCGACGAGCTCGACCATGATGCGACAGACGTCTTGCTTGAGACCAAGAGCAGCGAGACCCACGTCCCAGAATGCCTTGCCGCGTGCGGTTTTATCAAGCATCTGCGCGGGGACAAACGAAGCAATATACTGCAAATCGCGAAATAGGGTTTTTGGGCGGATGTCAGCATCTCGGAGGAGGCCCTGAATGACGTCAACAATCATGTCGGTGCTCGGTGGTCTGACAGGTGAGCGGGCTCCACTACGGGTGGGCAACGGCGATGCATTGCTCACTCGTTCCACAGACATGCTGTGAGATCGACGCTCCTCGCAATTTGCGATTGCCTGCTCCAGGTTTTGCGCACGAGACGTGTGCGTGGCCGGCTCACGAGAGCTGAGCTCAGGCATGGCACCGAGTGTGGGCGATTGTGGAACTGGAGGTAGCGTTTCGCGACGGCTGTTGTACGAGCGTCCAGAACGAGAGGAAAGCGAGGCAATGATGAGCTGCTCAAGCTCGTACAGGGCATGCAACTTGGAAAAGGGGTTCGGGTGCGTCTCGAACCTGTTCAACAGTTTTCGAAAGGCAACATTGTAAGGAAACTCGAGCAATCCCGCCTTCTTCGCCGTGACGTTACCAGGCGAGCGCGCAGTCGCATCGCTCGACGTGGACGACTGTTCACCAGCAGAGTGGTTTACATCAGAAGCGGCAGCATTCTGGTATGTTGCAACGGGCGGCGCAGCTAAGCCTCGCTCGGCACGGCCAAGCGCTTCCAGCGGAGCATTACGGTGATCAGGAAACGTGTGCTTTCGCATGTTCTTCGTACTCTTCTTCTTTGCCAATAGCTTCTTGCGTTGGCGCTCTTCCTCGTCTCGCCGTTGTATGCAGTCCTCAATTACATCGCCACTGAACCATGCATCCGTCTCGCTTCCATTCGCGAACACCATTGTCCCCAAATCGCTCAGCAGCAATCCGGTAAGAGTCTGCTTCAGGTCGAGCATAAAGCGGCGCTTGTCTTCGTTGACCATTGCGGATTGTTTCAACATGACCGTGCCTTTCGAGGACGACGCGGTGCGTGGGCGAATACTGGTCGCGCTGGTTGGAGATTGGGCTTGTGTCTGGAAAGGGGACCAGAAGGTCGCGACACAGTCAATCGATGGGATTGCCGAGGAACTTCCAAAGTAGTCTTGTGACTCGAACTGGCCCCGACCCCAAGGGCTCTGGTCATATCCGTGCTGTTGTGCATCGTTGCGATTGGCAGCAGAACGAAGACTGCTCTGACTAGGGCGATTGGCAAAGTCTAGGTTGCGCGAGCCAGACCGGCCGTGCGTTTCGTACTCTTCATCGCCAGCAATGGACAGCGTACCGACACCAGTAAGGAAGAGGTCTCCTTTTTGTCGCCCACTTTCAAGGACTTGCTGATCCCGCTTATACAAATCACTGGCCCACAGTACAGGACCGTCCATGAGGCCCTCCCCAATCACAGTGTTGACGCACTTGTCAACCTCTAGACAAAACCGGTGAATGCGTTCTTCGCCCTTGCAAAAATTCTCGACACCATAGTCTGCCAGCCATTTCAAAGTAAGGTGCGATTGCTCGTCCGATAGCTTGTTGGGACCGCCAAAATCCTGAGAAGCGGACATGATGTCCACAAGTTGCGCTTCATTCTTTAGCAGGAAATTATTGGCCGAAGACTTGGAGTAGTTTCGAGATCGTGGACCAAGGGATTTGCCGTCGAGCGTCTTGGACTGCTGTCCCATAATCTTGAGCGCGATGGCAACATCTCTGGCTTCTGCATAGGGCTTGGAGCCCCGTACATCCGAGATGTACCACATCTTGTCTCGCATATTCCTGAAGGTGACCATCATGTCCTCAATCATGGCATCTGAACGCTCCTGGGACTGTTTCAGCCAGACAAACCAAGCCTCGAACTCCTCAATGGCATTTGCAGCCTTGCTAAGCAAATCACGAGGCCCACGAGAAAAGTAATTGAGAAGAGCAGCATAGCCACTCTTCACCAAGGTCGGGGAAGTAAGTCTTCGCAGACTTTGAAGCGTCTTGAAGTACATGTGCGCGTTCACAAAGTCTGACCGAGCCTGACACTGCTGCATGGCCGTCTCGAGCATGGTAACTAGGACGGAGGATGCATTGCTTTGCTTCTCTACAACGTGCGGACTGGCGCTGCTTCTGGGATGCTGTGAAGAGCGACGCGAGACATTGCGCTGGTTTGCAATCATGTTGCTGAGCTGACTCTGGCTTTGCGTTGGGTTGTATGGATTGCGTGAGCCCAGACTTTCACTGACGTGCCGCACGGGTCTGCCTCGTGTTCCCTTTCGTGTCGTCATACGATTGCTAAAGTTCTTGGACTCACTTTCGGGCGCTAGCTCTTTCGGTATTTCCCATTCCTCGACAAGCTTGGTAATGGCTTCCTTGAGCTGGTGATAATCGTTGCCGAGATCGAAGCGATCTCCAGGACCTTCGTCATCGCTGCTGTCGCTGTCAGGCGAGTCATCATCGTGCTCATCTTCGTCATCAAAGTCTTTGCGCATTCTCGGTTTCAACTGCTTGCCATCGGCAGAGACGTAGAGCACAGCCCATCGCTCAGCACATGGGTGACATGAGCCAGAGGTCGCCTCAACCCCTAGACTATGCGTCATTTCTGCACACGCAGCTCTTAGGCGTTTCCCATAGAGATCCGTGGGGGCTATTTTGGCCTCGGCTTGGTGTTCCGTTCGTGTTGTTGTTGTTGTCGTCGTCGTCGTCGTCGTCGTAGAGGAGCTGTTGTTATCCAGCAAGGGTTCGCGAGAAGTTTGATCGCTAGTCACAGAAGAGGCACTGGCACTGAGAATCGAGCTCGCATCACCGACGGAGGCTGTGGCATTCCGGAAAGGAATGGAAACGCCAGAGAGGGAAGAGGCAGAGGACGTGAGACCTCCTGTCCACGGCTGGCGTTCCTTGTCCAAGTGGCTCGAGGTCGGCCGTCGCTCTGGAAACAATGCGTTGACCAAAGTCACGATATCGGCGGGAGATAGAACAAGAAAAGGTTGCACCTCGACCGTTTCCCGTGGCGACGTGATGGCCTTTGCTGGGAGCAGAATAGGCTTGGCGGGCAATTTGTTATGCTTGAAGCGGGCCAAGATATTTTCGATGTGGCCACGAATCTCAGGCAGCACGGGGACTTGTTGCCGCCTAGGATCAACATTAGCTTGGTGGTTCGGGTGGGGAACCAACGAAGAGTCGTACCAATTATAGGTCATGTCCAGGACCGTTTTTTGCGCTCGAATGGCGATTTCCTTGAGGACTCGTTGGCGAGCGAGTTCGCTAATGTGATGACCAACCATGATGCCATGTGTCTAGACAGTCTTGTCAGCAACGGAGAGGGGCTACCGGCAAGTTTTGGAAACGCACTTCAGGGTGAATGATGGCATTGAGAAGGAACGTTGAAAACAGCCAACGTGAGACGAAAAAATTCTGCGTGGCCTTGCGAAAGTTTTTCTCGTCTTCGAGTTTTCGGAGTATGGCATTTCCAATTTCCAGGATGCCTTCGGGAATGCCTCCAGCGCTAGGTTCATCGTCGACCACTTCAAAGAGGCGCTTGAGGGCCCTGTCAAAGAACTCATCGGCTGCAATGGTGTCCTTGGTGCTCCGTGGTACGGGCTGGGTGGCGGTGCGCGCTCCCGACTCCTCAGCCTTTTCGAGCAGAAACTGGCCGTCCTGCAGGACCTGCATGAGGTACAGCTCTAGGTTGGCCTTGCCAGGCCATTCCCGCATACCAGCATACACGTCGAGGATGGTCCGAATGAAGTTGGAGGCTCCGCTGCTCTTGTTTTCCTTGATCAACTTGGCGCAGGTAGTGGCCCATACGTCGGTCCGGCGGAGGTCCTCGGCGGCGTCTGGACCGGATGAATTGGCAAAAATGGTGTACATCAGAGCGGCCAAGGGATCATGGCGCTGAAAGGAAAGGAGACGCTCGACAGGATTAGCACGCTGGTGGTGGGGTTTGTGAGCAACGATATTCTTGCCGCGGGCCTGCATCGCCATGACGGAATCGATTGGGTCCAAGGCCTGGCGGAACGAGGTCAGCGCAGCGAGCTCTTGCTGGGAAAGAGCAGAAATACGAGCGGCAAGGAAGTCAGGATTGGTGCGAAGTTCGCAGATAAAGCCTAGCAGAAGGTCGAGCGTTTTGGGCTGGAGCTGGTTGAGAAAGGTAGGCGAGGAAAGCGGCTTTTCGGGCCTGGTGGTCGACGACTTTGCAAATTCCAAGTCGGGTTCCAGCAAGGCATACTGGCGCGTGGCATCGCACGAGTTGCGGACGTCGGCGAGGGCATTGTAGAGGGTGGCAAAGCCCTTTTTGTCGTCGGAACGGAAGTGGTCGACGAGGGTGCGGTAGGCCAGCTCGCCGCAGTGCAGCAGGCGCGCGGAAAGGGCGCTCGAGACGAGCCATCGGTGCAGGCGGACGCGCGAGTGGGCCTTGCGCTGGTCCTGGTAGCCCTGGAGGCGGATGAGGTGGGCGAGTTCGGCGAGGGACGTGGCTGACGTGGGGACGGCTGCGGTGGGCACGTAGGCGTCTGCGTAGGCGGAGAGGTCGGCGGGGAGCAGGCGAGGCAGGCGGCCAGCAGGGGCGGACAGGGAGGGGGTCATGTGTGGTCGTGGGAAGGAGGTGGTAGTGGTAGTGGTGGTGGTAGCGGGGTCATGGCTAGCAGTGGAGGCGGTGGCCGTGATAGTTGTAGTGGCCGCGGTGGTCATGGTGCCGTCATGACTGCTGGAGGAGGAGGAAGAGGAGGAGGAGGAGGAGTTGGCGGTGTTGGTGTTTTGTGCCGCGGCCAGGCGACTGCCCATGGTGACCAGGGGTCTGAGGGCGGGGTGGGGTGGTACAGGGGGGGTGAGGGGGTCGAGGAAGCGACGAGGCGCGCGCGGGGCAGGGGGTGGTGGAGGAGCGTTGTAGAGAGAGGACACGGCAGCTGTGTCGAGGGGATCAGGAGCGTCGAGTATGGCCGTGAGCGGGAGGGCCGACAGATGGCCTCGAGGTCTGCGCTGGCGCGAAGGCGGTGGCGGCGTGGTGGTGGTGGTGGGATTGGATGGCGGCTCGAGTCACCGGCTGGGCTGGCCATGTACTACGTACGGCGGTGCTATGGAGGTACATGGATGGGCGTATGCATGCTGTGTAGAGAGAGAGAGAGAGAGAGAGAGAGAGAGAGAGAGAGAGAGAGAGAGAGAGAGAGAGAGGTGGAGAGTGAGTGAGGGCGAGATGGAGGAGATGACGAGGT
>Ga0182210_1000358_pt1 | contig 11050 bp, 10 predicted proteins | sample G5R1MG_19_FD_129670 | JGI IMG/M metagenome (GOLD analysis project Ga0182210, IMG submission 129670) | Switchgrass phyllosphere microbial communities from Michigan, USA - G5R1_MAIN_03OCT2016_LD1 MG | ecosystem: Host-associated > Plants > Phyllosphere > Phylloplane/Leaf | place: USA: Michigan... | reverse complement strand
CTGATATTACAGTCTAGTGCCCTCCGAGCAAGCGCCCCCCACTCCGCCTTGATGTCGACCCCAAGATGATCGGACAATAAAATCTTTCGGTAGTATTTGTCATAACCACCAATGAAGTGAGAGTCATGAAGCAGTGACGACAAAGTGGGTTCATCGACCGATGATGGCTGCCACATGAGTAACTGCTTCGCTACTCCAAGAACGTTCTCATGACCGGGCCCAGATGCTCGCGCGTCGCGTGATCTGTACACCTCAGTCTTCGTTTTCAATCTAGACATATTGGCCAGTGACAGCGCCCGATTGGCGAGATGGCTGTCGCACCGAGGTAAATTGGCCAGCGGTGATGGCTGCTGATCTGGAGAGAATTTGGAAAGGTGTAAAGACCTCTGCAAAATCTTTGTAATCGAATCCAGGTACCGGTCGTCTTGCATATGAACCGTAAGCTCCGGATTCCATGCGACTGTTTCCATACATCTCAATTCCTTGGGATAATAGCCTCGCTCGGGTGATAATTGTGCTAGATGCTGCAAAATCGTGATCTCATAAGATGACAGTGGCTTCCAAGGCTGATATGAACCTGTTTGGAGCAGGTATAGCGCCTCTTCCTTTCCAGTACGCCCGGTAAGATTGTCTGGAATGAAATGGGATGTGTAGGCATGAAGGAGTGCTCTTGTATACAAAAGTTTCGGTTCTGGCGGGCATTCTACGCGCCCCAGTGTTTCGTTCAAGCCGAATTTTAAGAAGACACCTATTTCTTTTTCGATGTCAATCGTGACATGCGTGTGATTTTTCGTTACTTTCAACAGCCCATAGGGTATTAGAATACTCTTTTGGTGGCGATTGGCAGCGGACTGAATAATGATCTTGCTTCTCAGTCCGTGCCAGGTTTTGGCGTCTTGATCCTGTGAAATGATAGCACCCAAGCCCCGCGATTGCAGTAATCCACTATTATTGACATAGAAATTAAGTTCTAGTCGCTTCAGATCTGCTACTACTTGCCCGTCTCTAGTTGTCGAGGCATGCACCATGATCTGAGACGGTTGCTCGAAGTATTGGAAAATATGTGCGACGCTCTGTGCTAATTCACTGGTAGGCTCCAGCAACGTAGCTTCACATCTACCACCTGGACGTCTCACTGCTCGATAGTGGCCGGATGTTGCTGGACGCCTTGATGGATGCCATAATAACCACCAGTTTCCTGGCTTTGAAGCCCAAGCATCCTTGCGACGGGCCTCGACATTCCCATTGTACACGTTTATCCAGTGGAAACAATCCTTGATCAAGGGTTCTGGCAGATCAAGTAATGATTCATTCGTGCTAAAGGTCTCCGGGGTAACGTACTCAAGTAGTTGATTACAATGAAATACGCGTACTATCAGACTACCGCGACGGTATCCAAAATGAACACGATGTCCATTCTTGAATGTGTCCGACATGGTGAATTGCATTCCCTGTAGGGGTGAGGGGAATACCGTGGGATTACGGTGATTGAATAAGCGGATATAGTCTCTGTGCGTGCGAATATCCAGCGGTAAGGATCCCATCTCTTTTCCATTAATGAGAAGATTTCCGTAAACATAGTTATAGTGCAGGTAGTGTGAACTGTCTTCCATTGTTGAGGTCACTTGGAGAAGCATCCACCACGTGCCCGGTATATGCTTCGTGCGCACGTCATGCTCCTTCGGAATTTGCCATAATGCGTCTATGGCATCAATGAGCGATTGAGTATCGTCCAAAATAGCTTGCTTAATTTCCTCGCGCATCTCATAGGCAAAGACAATATCCTGTACCAAGATATTCCGCACATTATGTGGCATAGATTCGAAAGAGCCGGTCAAATTGTACTGCAGAGATATGGACGCGTCGATGAAGTGACGAAGACTTCTCGGGGTGAATGAAAATTGCTGTAAGTGCATGGTGCGCTTGCATAGCACCGATGCCAAGATTGCGGATTGATAAAGTTTAGGATCTTCTGTTACGATCATGTGCAGCTCAGCTCTCCAGTCGCTTGTGATTTGGCGGGCGTACTCCAAGAGCCCTGCCGCTTCACGTACCGAAGGTTTTGGAGCAAGTGACACTACCTTCAGCAAGACTGTGATAAGAAGCTCCATCTGAACAGCTTCGCGCCAGTTCCGTTGAATAGCATCCAGCCTATACCGAATTTGGCTCAACAATTTTATGACCAAAGTGTCGTCCAATAGTGCGGTATGAGTGTCTGTGTAACGCCTACCACCAGAGCTGTCGGGGCCGTGCTGGAGTACAAGACGCATAACGATGACACGAGTTGACGTGGACGAGAAGTTAATATTAGTAGAACCTATCTCTCGTAGAAGATCAAGCCATCTTGAATGGGTGCCTACCAGCAGGCCTTGCCATGCCGTAAATTCGTGTGCGCTGATGCCTTCCGGGCATTTGACTTGACTTGCTTGTATTTCGTTTGAGGAAGGCCACTCGGCATAACTTAATCCAAGCGATAAGAACGGTGAATCAGAGGGTAGCCGTAATGGAAAGTGATGCCAAAGCGAAGCTTTACCACGACCACCGGTCCAGCTTTTCCCAAGACTGTCGTAATATTTTGGCTTGAGTCCACAATCGCGCAAGACATCTTCTGATCGAATAGGAAATCCTGATTCTGAGTAATGAGAATCTAGGTGTGCTTTGACGGGCGATCCTAATGTTACAGCGCCCTTGGTGCTGTTTGCATACGGCTGAAGTTGGGAATAATCATGAATTAGGGACACCCAGCTAGGAGGATTAGACCATGGAAGGCACACTTCGGCAAGGATCATCCAGGTCGCGTCTCGGTACGCGGCGAAATCCTTGGGACAAAGCAACTCGAATATCACGGCTTTTGCCGCAGGCTCGTAATTCGGTAGGGGATGCTCGAAAATCTGGATCTTCATCTCCTTCGCTGTATGGTGAAGAGTGTGCCATGAGCAGGGCTTGCGATGTCGGTACTGCGTTGTCCCATCCCATTGATTCACAGTATCGTAGATACACTCTGTCTCATTGCGCTCCCGAATAGTCTGATCATGTCGCTCGCTAGCAACCTGCCACTCTTTTACTTTGGCGTCGTATTTATTGGCAGCGTTTTCTGCAATCTCTACTCGCATTTCTAGAAGCTCGTCACCAAAGTCATAATGATCATAATATTGCACAGCGAAACAATCATAAGCAGGGTCATCGAAGATAGTTTTGCTAGACCTGCCGGACCGCGAGCGATACCGCTTTGTAAGGTACGCTCGTACGTCTTGCGCACGTTGCATATCTGCGGCAGTAAGAAGCTGTATGGGATCCAGAATGTCTGCATCGAAGCCGGGATGGTAGAATTCGAGCAGAGGATAGGCAGCCACCATATCTTTGTCTAGCAATACCCACAACTCGAGTAGATGAAGGAGCATTTGGCTTTTTTGATCAGGGTAATCAATATTAATCATGTTTAGTTTCGTAACGCATTCGCAGATGATTTGGCTTAAATTGATGTTGCGAGAGTCGGCGATAAACCGATGCTTTGCGGGTACGAGCACAGTCTCGCAGTACTGAGATGTTGCGATATGGAGTGAGAGGGCTTTCATGAACGGCTTAGAGGTGACTGTGGACTTTTCGTACTGCTCTAAGAACATTGATGGTGATGTGGTGCAATCTTCTGGTCTCACGCTGCTTGGGATCATCTTTTCTCTCAGTTTGCTGCCAGCATGTACCAGTCGAAGTTGGTATTCGTAGTCATAGGCTCGTACGCGCAAAGTGGACAAGAAACGTTCAAAACACTTCTTGTGACGCCTCCATTTATCTTTGAGGTGAGCAGCAGTCCAGTTCAAAGTAACCTCAAAGTATTTCTGGAAAGGCTGTATGAGATCAAGATATTTACCGTTTGGAATCATCTGCGCAAAGTTGGCATCGTTCTCTAGCTTAGCAAGACGGCGGCCCAGCTTCTGTAGCAGGTGGTGGACATTTTCGGGATGCACTCGATTATACGTAGCCCTCAGAAGCTCTGCGAGCAGAAGGCACATGGTAACTTTGTAGTAGAGCCTCCCAGAGTCTGGCCCCAAGCTTCTGTAGTAGTACCTCTGAATGGCGACTCGAAGGACGAGGTAGAAAGCAGACCTTCTCCAGGGTTTTCGCGCGTTATCGAAGGTGACAGCGTCCCGTACACGCTTTCGTAGTACCGGGACCGATTTGGCGGCACCATTCGCTTCCAAGATAGTCATCGGCAGGCCTGATATCAAAGCTGGGTCGGTAGTGTTTCGGATCTCTGGTATCGTAGATGATGCTTTGCGAGCTACAGCAGCAAATTTAGACACGTGCTCAGTACTGGCTTGTTCCACAAAGGTCACGAGTGCATCTTGGAATGCAATTGTTGAGAAGGTTGTCAATGGCACAGATACCGCGGAGCCTGGAAAATCCCACAGCAACGCGTCGCCGGAGGCCAACACTTGCTCAGTCGTTGCCGATGTCTCGAAGGCTTCAAAAACCACATGTCGCTCACCGGATTCGCTAGGTACGTCAGCAGGTAATTGTTCAAAGTTTGAGTTCATCCACTTACGTATCATCAACATAAACAAGCAGAGCGCAATTCTGGGATTCCATGTAAAGGATGAGCATTTTATGCGCATCCAGATCTTGGAACTCTTTGAGCAACGCGACCTTACCGATTGTGCCGTCGATATTCAGGACAGCACAGGCCTTGAGTGTTTCCCGCAGGCCGTTAACATGGTGTAGATGCTCTGGTGATACATGCGGTGTGAGCCTCACGACGGCATCCAGAAGACGCGTTAAGATCTCCTCTTCCAAACGATACTTATCTTGATCCTCTTTACCGGGAAGCTTGCGAGGGAATGCAATATGGGATATCAGCTGTAAAAGCCTTGCGTCTTCAGCAGGAGACATGGCTGGCCACCTTCTCCCCCCGAAGGGAAGCACGTGGCGAAAGTCCGTCACGCGTGGATTGGTATTAGAGAATGTCGAAAGTAAAGGGTGTGGTGATATTGGTCAGAAGTTGTGAGGCGGTGTGACTGTGAGAGGTAAATACTTTGGGTGTCAGGTAAAAGAGGTAAGCAGCCTCACGCGTCAGGTTAATGGTGAAGACGGCTAGGGTGAAGGTGATGGAAATACATGGTCTAGTATGAGCATGGGGAGAACTACTGAGGACGACCGTTTGTAATGTTCGAAAAAGTGGGTCGATGTTTGGAATACCTAATTACCGCACATAAATAGCGTCATGTACAATCTGACACCTCAAAGACCAAGTTAAAACTTAAAAGCAAGCAAAAAGATGGAAGCCTTCACCAAGCGCGCTCAACCTATCAAGCGACAGCAAGGGAGAATCCATATCGACAATAAACAGCATGTAAAGTAGTTCGTGGGAACGAATACGAGAGATTAGATACTGGGGAAGATGAACACCTTGTCCGACAGACCATGCGCTATACCTACACCATCGTGAAAATACAAGGAGCCATCCTATGGACACATCAGTTACTTGTGCCGCTGATCATGACAGCCATACTTCTATGTAAACCAAGATTCTCAGTATACACGAGAATCTTCCTCGGGTTCGACAGATCTTGGAAATAAAACCAATATGTTCCCGTGACCACGAATTCTTCGTCAAACGCCGACTCATCATTCACCACGGAATCACCAGTGAGACAATCTACAAACGGAAGAACGGTATACCCTCTCCCTATATCAGCATGTTATCCTCCGTTACCATCTAGAAAGATCTTACTCACCCCCGACACTGAGCTGAATTCAACGTGTTTCTGTAAGTAGCGACGCCGACAATGTAATCTCGACATCAGCTCATTATCGGATCGTAGTCATTGACGAGACTCGCACCATGAATAGGATGGATGATAGCACACCAGCCAGCTCCCTAACTCCATCAAGCCCCTCTGCCACTTTTGCTATGAGATCTACGACGACATTCATCACCAGACACACTGTCATTGACCCAGACGTTTCCTTGCTGGAGGAGTGCCCGATCTGCCTAGATGACTACACTGGAGATATTTGTCTCCGCATCTCTGGCATTGATGGATGCAGCCACCGAATCGGCCTGGGCTGTTTGCAGGAGATGTTAGGTCGTCATCCTGACCAAGAAAAACGATGCCCGTTGTGCCGGACAATCTGGATTGCCGCCCCGGTGAGATCGGAAACGATTCGTCATGCAAATGGCGTTCGTATGTCCGAGGAGCGCGAGGTTGTCGGGGACAGAGAGGATGCTAGGACGGTCGATCGCGACATTGTCATCCTTCGACCCCGTCATGAAAATACAACCACCCGTCGCCGAGACCTCTTGTCAGGTCAGCGAAACCAACCGGATGCAGCTCCACAACGTGCTACCCCAAGCATCGCTGCAGCTGCCGCCGCCGCGATGGAGGAATATAGAGCAGAGGCACTAAACTTTGAGGAATTCAGGCGTGATATCGAGAGCGTTCGTCGGCGTGCACGCGAAACTTCAGGCTTGGGTACCCGCCGCAGTCCTAGAGAGCAGCAAGCGCCAAACCGCAATATCACCGTACCGCGAGTCCACGAGAATGCCAACGTGCGAGCTGCTGCTGGCGGCACAGCCAATAACCGATACGGGCCCATTGATCCGCAGCCTCGACAGCCCGCTAGCTTGCCGAATAGCCAGGAAGGCCGTATAAACACATATATCCGTCGAGAAGAGATCAATCGTAGGCTGACCATCGCTCGAGCCCGATTCGGAATTGAGATCGGGCCGCCACCTGCGGCTGCAACGCATGAGTTGCACGATAGAGAAGTATCCGTCACACATGTTACAGTGCGTTTACCTGCTCCAGACACTGCCGATGCTGCGGAGGTGGATGGCCGGGAAGCACACGGGACAGTTGAAGCGACCCAGCATCTGAACCAGACTGCCGACAATGCTGGCCTTCTACAGAGGTTTCACCAGCGTGAAGCAGCGCTTGCTGCCCGTGAGGTCGCCCAGACGCAACGCCAAGGTGATCTCGACACGCGAGAAGCAGTGCTCAACCGCAGGGAAGCTGATTTGATACGCCAAGAATCCACAGCGAGGGACAGACAGCAAATTGCAACTCGTGTTGCGAGTCTAAGACAGACTCAAATTGCTGACATTCAGCGGTTGTTGGCGCAGCAAAAGGAGCTTCTGGAAAGTGTGCTGCGGGATATGAGGCCGTGAGTACATGGTGGGACAAGAGCAGAAGGGACAGTAAGCTCCCTGTGCTCCTTCATGGGGAGTACGAGTTCCACGAGAGATGCCATTGTGAGCATGGCTTGTACAGAGGAGGCAAGACCCATGATGACAATGGAAAACGGGTATCTCTCAGGTTCTGTGCTTGATTGCTGGGCTCACCTCTCAGTGTTCGGTCGACAAGTCCATGAAAAATAAACCTCGGGCATGTAATATCGACTGGAGAGAAAACCGTAGCGTCGCGACTGCGCGTTTATTCTGCAAGTGTGGGAAGAAAGGCTCCATAGAATTCAATATTACTGGGGAATAGGGTTGGCAGAGTCGGTAGCCGGCTATAATCTCGATACTCCTAATAACTCGTCCATGGTTGACCAGAGTAGTTTTGTTAGTGAGGCTTTCTGGAAGAGAAGCAGCCAAAGGACTATAGCAGGTAACGGTATGCATGGCAGGGTTTGGTGATTGTAAGTAGTTTAATGGCCGCATACTCGGAACGGACAAGTACCGCCAAGCAGTAAGGAATCCGACTGAACGTTAAAGTACGGGGCCGATAGCACCCACTGCAGCAGGGTGGGTACGTGGAGTGAGTAGTGTTAGCAGGTTACAGGCGGATAAAATCTGAAGACCGGATGCATCACAGTTGTTGTGCTTATGCAAGAATAGGTGAATTAACGTCTGTATTCATGATGCTGCTCGAGCACGGGGTGACGTTGTGGGAGGTCGTTACAGCCGACGCACAGCCTCTTCAGCCGCTCAGCGCTTTCATCATTTGACTCTTTCATTGATCAATCCTGGCGCGGTACTTCAGTCCTTGTCAGCAATGGACTGCAACCGTTGGTCGATTTCCTCCTCGGTGAGCGCCCGAAAGGCGGGGTCCGTGCCCTCGAGGCCATTCAGCTTGGGTCCTCCGACGATGCCTATCTCCAACTCGCCCTTTTTGAAGTCGACCGACAGGACGGTGCTGAGTGCGGTGATGGCCAGCTCGACTACGTCCTCCCAGCTACCGTCGGCATGTTCCTTGTTCTTGAGTTTTTTCTCGAGGAAGTTGAGCGCCTCCTGCGTCTTGGGGCCGGACGCCGTGGCCTTGTAGCCGACGTAGTAGCCTGCTGGGTCACACTTGTAGAGCTGGGGGCCGTACTCGGAGTCGAGCGAGATGAGCGTCGAGGCGACGCCTAGTGGGCGCATGTAGGCCTGTTGCACGCAAGCACACACAAATCAGCAGGTGTGGGAATAGGGACAGCATGGGCATTGCTTACACGCTGTGTGTAAACCTGACTGATGTTGGCAATACGTTTAGCCAGTACGTCGCAGGGCATCTCGTAGCCGTTCTTGTAGCGGAACTCGGCTGCCTCGCCCCGAGCCCTGCTCACGGCGGCGCGAGCATCAGCAATGGCGCCCGTCATAACACAGCCGACCGAGGGCGACAGGCGAAATATGTGTGAGACCGAGGCGGGATCAATGAGCTTGTCCTGTGCGCGTTATCTTGTCGTCAGCCAGCCGAGCAGGCTCACCGCGGCGGGCTCACTTACGGGCACCTTCTTTTGCGAGATGACAACGGCGCAGTCCTTGCCCCGCACGCCCAGCGACGTGATGTTGGCGGCAGTGATGGCCTTGAAGGCATATTCTGGAGGGGCTCGTGATTGGCATGTGCGGACGGAGGAGGGAGACAGTGGCAGGGCGAGCATGCATACCGACTTGGTACAGGCGGCCTTGGTCGGAGAAGATGGTGATGTGGCGGTCGTAGCCTGCGCTTCCTACACGGCGGACGCAGCGGTTAGCGGACGCTTTAGGGGATGAGGCCAGCTGCCGACGCACCAGACATGACGGCGGCGGGTGGAGGACGAGTTGTTAGATGAACCCAAGCTCGGCGGGGAGGGTGGACGTGGTCGGAGGTTGGAGGTTGGGGGATGGAAGAGGCGGGACGCTGGAGAAACGAACGGGTGCGGCTGGACTGCTAGATCGTGGTGTAGGTCGTGGTGGACATGCACATGGATACAATCGAGTACGGAGTACCACTGTGGTAGCTCTGTAGATAGGCAGCTATCAACTTGCTATGTCGGACGGCGTCGCGTTGCGGTGGCCTGGACGGAGCTCCTCCGGCGACGATCGCCCGCGGCCCGTGCCCGCGCCGCGCAGCAGCCAGCCTCGAAATTCTCTGTCGCCCGGCCTTGTCACCGTCGTCGGCACGAAAGCATGTCCCTCGACGCCCAGAGAGTGCCTGCGTGGCGGCGCCTGGGGCTTTCCCTGAGAAACCAAGACCCCGCCAGCGCCGCACCACCCAGCGTGCCTCCGCCTGCCTGTGACGACGCGCCTGCGACCACGTGTGACCGTCACACATCGCCCGTCGAGCGTGCCGCGGACAGCACCTCCTCCCGCCTTGGCAAGCGAAAACACCACGCGGAGCCCCGTGAAGACGCCCGCCACGCCGCCAAGAAGAGCAAGACGGGACCCACGCACGGCGAATCCCCCCGCGCTCCCACCAGCCATGCGCCCACGAGCCCCCACGCGGCCGAGTCGACGGATGATGCGTTGGCTGAGCACGCCACTACCTCCAGCGCTGTCCGGCCCAAAGGAGACGCCAACTACCGAAAGAAGAAGAAGAAGAAGAAGAAGGAAAAGGTGCCCAAACGGAGACGGGAAAAGGCATCGGCCCCGCCAGCGGCTGCTTCACCTAGTGAGGCTGTTCCACCGATAGGACTTACTTGCACGAGCCCTCCTGCCCCAAGACCATCAAAAAAAGACAACCGCCGCCACAACCACGACGCTGCATCTCCTTCGCAGACCGATCGCCGAAAGTCAGTCGCATTCACCCCAGACACAAAGACCTCGGACGGAAACAGTGGCCAGGAGCTCTTCAAGAAGTGGGTCGCTGAGCAAAAGGGCACCGGGCAAGTCTCCGCGCCACCCGCCGTGTCCAACTTTACGCTCCATTCGCTGATTGCTGCCGAAGAAAAGGCGGCGCGGCAGAACGGACAGCTCGATAGGCAGGCAGGTGCTCAGGAGCCATCGACGGCATTGGAACCAACAGAGCAGAAGAGAAATCCGCCTCGAGACGAGCCGTCAGCAACCTCCCGGCCTGTGCCTTCTTCGGCGCCCTCGACGAGCACCACCGGTGGCAAGAAGAAAGACCCGGCTGTCTACATTGCTTATCTCACGCAGTACTATACGGACCGCAATCACTGGAAGTTCAACAAGGCTAAGCAAAACGACGTGGTCGACAACGCGCTCAGCATTTTTCGCATTCCTCACGAGCATACCGAGGCCCTCTCCGAGTACATGGCTGGCTTGCAGGGCGCAGGTGTCATTGAGCGGCTGCGCGAACGGTGCGAGGCCACGTTGAAAGAGTTGGACGAGCAGGACAGGAAGAAACCCATGGACGACATGCAGGCGCGCAAAGTCGCCGAGCAAGAGGCAGAGCACGAGCGCATCATGCAGGAGCAGAAGCGGAGAAGGACAGAGGGCGACGTGGAACGGTTCATGCATCATCCGCACGGGGAGGGGTATATCCGGCGGCTGCAGAGGAAGCGTGCCGAGGCGTTGTTGACGGCGCTTGGTCGAGCGGCACCCATTCTGCCGGCTGTCCATCAACATAGCGGTATCAACCCGCTGGTGAAGAGCATTGCCCCGCCTCAACGAGACGCGCGCAAGCGGAAGCGAAGGACGGATGTGTCGAGCGACGAGAGCAGCTCGGATAGCAGCAGCGACGAGGAGAGCAGCTCCGACTCAGATTCGGATTCAGATTCGGACTCCGACTCAGCTTCCCAGTCCGATAGTGGCGACGCACAATCGGGTGGTAGCACCGGCGAGGACAGCAGCTCGGATCGTGACTCCTCGCCATGCCGTGGCAGTGATGATGACACGGATAGCGAGTAGTCG
>Ga0182210_1000355_pt1 | contig 11099 bp, 8 predicted proteins | sample G5R1MG_19_FD_129670 | JGI IMG/M metagenome (GOLD analysis project Ga0182210, IMG submission 129670) | Switchgrass phyllosphere microbial communities from Michigan, USA - G5R1_MAIN_03OCT2016_LD1 MG | ecosystem: Host-associated > Plants > Phyllosphere > Phylloplane/Leaf | place: USA: Michigan... | reverse complement strand
TTCGGCCACCTGTCCGATAAATGGGGGCGCAAGAAGCCGATCGTGCTCGGCTACGTCCTGACGCTGATCTTCCTCTTCCCGATCTTCTGGCTGATGGCCTCCGCCGCCAACCCCGCGCTCGCCCGCGCTGCCGAGCGCGCTCCGGTGATCGTCTCGGGCCCCAACTGCGCCTACAGCCCGTTTGCCGCGCAGCAGGCCGACCGCTGCGGCCGCCTGCTCGACTACCTCTCGAAGAAGGGCATCCCCTACGAAAAGCGCGCGACGCCGGCGACGGTGGTGACGATCGGCGGCATCACGCTGATGGACCCGACGCCCGCCCACCTCGACACCGCCCTTGCTGCGGCGGGCTACGACCTCGGCAAGGTGCGCCCGCCGTTCGCCAACATCCTCCTCATCCTCGTCGCGATCGTCGCGATGGCGGCGTTGTCGGGCATGACCTATGGCCCCGTCGCGGCGTTGCTGTCGGAGATGTTTCCACCCGCGATCCGCTACAGCTCGCTGTCGATCCCCTACCATATCGGCACCGGCTATTTCGGCGGCTTCCTGCCCTTCATCAGCCAATATGTGGTGGCGCGGACCGGCGATCCGTTCTCCGGCTTGTGGTACACCTGGGGCGTGACGCTGCTGGCGCTGATCGTGATCGTCATCGGCCTCGATGAGCGCAAGCTGGCGAGCGCCGACACGATCGAGTAACGCAAGGCGGGTGACCGCACCGCTCCGCCTCCGCCTCGACTCCGCCGCGCTTGTCCACAACTGGCGCACCCTCGACCGGATGAGCGGCGGCGCCGCTTGCGGCGCGGCGGTCAAGGCGAACGGCTACGGCCTCGGCGCCTACGAGGTCGCCAAGCGCCTCGCAGAGGCAGGTTGCCGCGACTTTTTCGTCGCCACCTGGGCTGAGGCACAGGCGCTTGCCCCGCTAGGCCTCCAGGTCTCGGTCCTGCACGGCGTCCGTGCCGAGGACATGCCCGCCGCCCTCGCCGGCTTCGCCCGCCCCGTCCTCAACACCGAACTCCAGATCGCCCGCTGGAAAGAGGCGGGCGGCGGCCCCTGCGACGTCATGGTCGACACCGGCATGAACCGCCTCGGCATCTCGCCCGAAGCGGTTGCCAATGGCCTTACCAACGGCCTTACGACCGAAACGCTGATGAGCCACCTCGCCTGCGCGGACGAAGACGTGCCGATGAACGAGGAGCAGCGGGTGAGGTTTGCGGCCTTCGCGGACAAGACGAGTGCCAGGCGCATGAGCCTCGCCAACTCCGCCGGGATCGGACTCGGCAAGGGCTATTGCTTTGACCTGACCCGGCCCGGCTTGGCCCTGTATGGCGGTGTGCCGCGCGCGGAGCTTGCCCAGATGGTTCTGCCGGTCGCGACCCCCCAAGCGCAAATCCTGCAACGCCGCCGGGTCGGAAGCGGGCAAAGCGTCGGCTACAACGCGACTTGGACCGCGGCGAGCGCAACCGAGGTTGCGATCATCAATCTCGGCTATGCCGATGGCTACCCGCGCAGTCTGTCGAATTCGGGCTCGGCGACCTCCAACGGCTTGTCGCTGCCGTTGCTCGGCCGAGTGTCGATGGATCTCGTCGCGATCGACGTGATGGCTGCGGCGCACCTTCAAGAGGGTGACTGGGTGGATTTCGACTGGAAGGCGACGGTGCGCGCCGCATCGTCTTCGCGATCGCAGTACGAACTCCTGACAGGTCTCGGATCACGGTTCGATCGCTGCTGGCAATAAGAAAGGGGACGCCTTTCGGCGTCCCCTTCGCGGTATGCAACGCAGTCTGATCGATCAGAACTTGGCTTCTACACCGGCGTAGAAGAACCGGCCCGTGTTCGGGTAGATCGCGTCTGCGCCCGTACCCGTCAGATCATATGGGGGCAGTTCGTTCGAAAGGTTGTCGACGCCAAAGTAGAAGCGGAACTTCTCATTGGCGTTCAGACCGATGCGGACGTTGTGGTAGATGATCGGATCATAGAACACGAACGGGCGTGCGTCGGGGTTGGTCGGCCCGCGCCCTTGGTTGCTGAAGAACGTTTCGTAGCCGAAGCCCGCCACGATCTGCTTGCCGACGTAGCGCCCGTTGTAGCTGAAGTCGAACACACCCGTGTTTACGGCCGCACTGAACTGCCCCTGCCAGCGCGGATCACCCAGAGACTGGTCAATACGATCGAAACGGCCCGGCTCGGCGATGTAGCTGTAGGACAGACGATCCATCACATAGCTGACGACCAAGCGCAGGTTGACGCCGATGTCGGCATTCAACTTGCGAGTATACGCCGCATCGAAGTCGATACCACGGGTCTTCAGCTGGGCGAAGTTGTACGGCTGGTTGATGAACGAGATGCCGTTCCCCGCCTGTGCGAACGGGCTCAGCTGCACGCCCTCGACCGTCCGGTTGGTCTGGCCGAGGAACGTGTAGTTCTGAGCCGCATCGCCAGACGTACGCCGGAAGACGGCAGCGCAGAAGATGTTGTCGATCCCGGTCGGGTCATCATAGCACCGATCGACGATCGCTTGCCCGCTGAGGCCAGAAATCACGTTATTGATGCGGATGTTATAGTAATCGACCTTCAGCGTGAAGCCGGGTGCGAACTCAGGCGTGAACACCCCGCCGACCGTGAAGCTGTTGCCGATTTCCGGCGTGAGGTTGGGATTACCCTGATTCACGCCCGGGATGGTCGAGGTCGAGATGTTGCTGAACGGTGCGTTGATCACCGCGCCGGTGTTCGGGTTGATGACCGAAATCGTGGTCGGAATGCCCGCGGCCGCGCAATTGCGGACCCGGTTGGGGTTGGTCGAGATATTGCTCGTCTGGCTCACGCCCTGTGCAGACGCCTGGTTGCAGGGGTCTGCGATGGAGACGAACGTCTGCGCCTGGGTCGCGAACAGATTGCCAAGGTTCGGTGCGCGGACCGAGCGGGCATAGGTGCCGCGGAAGCGGAGCGAACGGAACGGGGCCCAGATCGCACCGGCGTTCCAGGCGGTCACACTGCCCGTGGTGCCACCGTAATCCGAAACGCGAACGGCGCCTTCACCAGTCAGCTCGTGGATCAGCGGCAGGCGGGCGAGCAAAGGAACGCGAAGCTCTCCATAAGCCTCCTTGACCTCGACGGCGGGCGGATCGAACGTCGCAGCAGGGTTGAGGAAGGTCACGCCCGACGCGGTGACCGGATCCTGCCCGGAGAACGCGTCCTCGCGACGATATTCCAGACCGCCGGCAAAACCGATGGGGCCACCCGGCAGCGAGAAGATGCCGGTCGAGTCGCCCGACAGGAACGCGGTCGCGTTGATCTGCTCAGCCCACTGATTCCGGGTCGAGGTGTAGAGCGTGTAGTTGAGTGCGCGCTGGTCGAATGCGGCACGGCCGAACAGGTTCAACGGGTAGCAGGCAGGATCGACGTTCGTAGCAACGTTCACGTTGCAGATCACGCGCTGGCCGGCCGAGTTCAGGACGAAGTTCTGCCCAGTGAACGACGCCGGTGCAAGCACGGCGTTCGAGGCCCGATTGAAGTTCTGGACGATGACGTTGCCGCCGGTCCGGTAGAAGTTCTCCGTCCGCCCGTAGTTCCCCGCGACCTCATAATGGAGATTGCCGGTCTGGCTGATGTCACCCTCGACGCCGACCACGCCGCGATAGGTGCGCCGGGTGTGAAATTCAGCGCGCGTGCCGAAGTCGTTGTTGAACCGGTTTACCGTGAAGGTACCGTTCGCCTGCTGGGCGGCGGTAGGATTGAAGATCGTGATCAGCTGCTGCCGCGCGGCCTGGGTCAGGAACGGGTTGTTGTAGCTGTAAGACGCCGTCAGGGTCGAACCGTTGAAGGTCGGCTGGGTCGACTGCTGGGTCACCTTCACCCGGACGGCCGTCGCTTCAAGAAATGGTTTGAACGCGTCGGAGAAGTCCGTGTGAATCATCAGATTGGCGACGAAACGGTCCTGCGCCGGCAACAGCATCGCGTCTTCGACGCCGGTCGCAGTCGCGCCGAACAGGAAGCCGCCGCCGATCTGGCGGTTATCGACCAGCCCGGTGGTGTTGGGCGAGTCTCGGAGGATCGAACCGTCCGGCAGGAAGACGTAGTTGTAGGCGAGCGGCGTGCCGGTCGGACTGGTCGTGCCGGTGCAGCTCGCGGTGCGCTGGGCAGCGTTGGCGGCGATCGCCGCAGCCGTGCCGGTCGTCAGCGCAGCCGGGCAGACACCGACAAGCGTGCCGCCGACCGAGCGATTTCCGAACACGCTGCCGCGCGGAACGAAGCTGGTGTTCGGAACGCCGTCGAAGTTGCGGTTCGGGGCGGTGGTGATCTGCGACGTGATGAACGCAGGCGTGCCGGTGTAGGCGCCGAGATAGGGACGATCCGCGTAATAGACGGCGTTCGCACGGGTGTACTCGCCCGAGACGACGACGTTGACCTTGCCGTCTAGATAGTTGTGACCGGCGATGCCGCTGACGAGGTAGGTACCGCGATCGCCGTAGCTGGTCGCGCCGCCCTGTGCGCGGATGCGGAAGCCCTCATAGTCACGGCGGAGCTTGAAGTTGACGACGCCGGCGATGGCGTCCGAGCCGTAGATCGCCGAGTTGCCGCCTGTCACCAGATCGACGCTCTCGACGAGGTCGTAAGGGATGGTGCTGACGTCGGGGGTGTAGGAGCCGGGAACTGCGCTGACGACGCGGCGGCCGTTGACCAGCGTCAGGGTCCGCGCGGTGCCGAGACCGCGAAGATCGAGAAGGCTGAGGCCGGCGGTGCCGATGCTGCCCGTCGAGTTCGCCTGGCTGAAGGTCGAGCGCAGCTGCGGGAGCTGGTTCAGCGCATCGCCGAGCGAGACGTCGCCGCGCGTGCCGAGCAGCTCGGTCGCGGTGATGGTAGCGACCGGCACCGCGGCGTCGATCGTGTTGCGGACGCGGATACGGGAGCCGGTGACGGTGATTTCGCTGCCGTCGTCGCCTGGCTCGGCAAGGTCCTGCCGGGTATCGGCCTGATTGACCGCAGCTTCGGGCGACGTGACCGAATCGGCTGGGGCGGGCTGAGGCGTGGCCTGTTGCTGGACGGCGGTTGGCGCGTCGCGCGTCGTCGCCTGGCCGGCGGCCAGACCCGGGAGCAGCAGCAATGTGCCGGACAGGGCGGTCGCGGCCGCCAGATGGCTAATCTTCATTGAAACCCCTTTTTCACCCTCATCACGGGCTTCGCCAAAGCTGCGGGTTTTGGCGCGGCTGCACAATCCGTTTATCTTAGGTTCATATTATCGATGCGCATTTCATGACAAACTTGTTGCATCGTTGCCACAATGGGACAGCGCGCGGTACATTCGGTGAGTTCGGCAAGGTAGCGCGCACGCTGCGGTGCCGGTCCTGCGTCCGCAGATGTGGACCCAACAAAGCCTTGTTGCTCTGTGGCATGCGGGCTAGCCTCCCCAAGCGAACCGGGAGACGGGCATGAAGAAGCAGCCGACGGACGGCCCGGTGGTCGTCAAGAAATACGCCAATCGGCGGCTCTACGATACCGAGAGCTCGTCCTACATCACGCTCGAGCATCTCGCGGCGATGACCAGGGCGGGGCGGGACTTCAAGGTGGTGGATGCCAAGACCGACGAGGACATCACCCACAACGTCCTGACCCAGATCATCATGGAGGAGGAAGGGCGCGGGCAGACGATGCTGCCGGTCAGTTTCCTGCGCCAGTTGATCGCGATGTACGGCGATTCAATGCAGGCGATGGTGCCGGGCTATCTCGAGGCGTCGATGGACAGCTTCAGCCGCAATCAGCAGCAGTTCCGGACCGCCGTCGAGGGCGCGTTCGCGCACTCGCCATTTGCGGAGATGGCCAAGCGCAACATGGCGATGTTCGACGTGGCGGCGAGCGCGTTCAAGCCGGCGGGCGTGCCGGCGCCCGCGGCCGATGCGACGGGCAAGGATGCCGAGATCGCGCAGCTGAAGGCGGAACTCGCCGCGCTCCAGGACAAGGTCGACCGGATCACGCGATGACGTTGTGGTGGGGGTTTGCGGGCGGGATGGCGAGCGTTGCGCTGGGCGCCGGGTTTGCGGAGCGGCGGCGGAAGGCGCGGGTCGATCTGGACCGTATCGGGCTGGTCGATTGGGCGGGGGTGCAGCTGCTCGCGGTCGCGGGGGCGATCATCGCGATCAGCGGGGCGCTGCACGCCTGAAGGCGCGGTCGCGGCGCAGATAGACCAGGGTGCGCCAGCCGGATCGTGGGACCTTGAGGACGAGGCGATAGTCGGTGGCCACAGCCGCTAGCAGCGTGGCCCGGCTTTCGCGGTTCCAGATCTGGAGGCGGCGGTCGGATGTCACGATGACGGGTGGTCGGCGGGCGAGAATGCGGCGGACTTCGGCCGCTTCGTCGATGCCGGTGGCGCCTTGCTCGGTCGTGTAGGCGAGGAGGTTGGGGAAGGCGTAGGCGGTGGGCAGGCAGGTGCGGCTAAGCAGGTAGGTGATCGTGTCGCCGATGAAGACGTAGGGGCAGCCATCCTCGCTGTTCGCGGCCACCGTCGCCGCAACCAGCCGGGCGCCGGCCGCGTCGTCGCGGCGGGTCGCGAGCTGGACGGTCCAGAGCAGCAGCATCGGGCCGAGCACGCCGATCGCGATGCGGACCGAAGGGCCCAGCGCGGGGGCGGCGACGATGCACAAGGGGGCGAGCAGCGGCAGGGCGTAGTGGTCGAAGAAGGTGCCGATCGCGGCGAAGCCGAACAGCGCGGCGGCCGGCCAGCCGACCGCGAACTGCATGGCCGTGGCGCGTGGCGCCGCCCGGGAGCGGGTGCGCCAGGCCAGCACCGCGGCGACGGCAAGCGGGGCGAGCTGCGCCGCGATCCCGAGCAGGCGCATGCTCCACTCGGCGAAGGGGTAGCCGGGGCGTAGTGCGATCGAGCCGAAATTGGCGAACCAGAAGGCGGGCAGGGCGCCGTGCATCCAGTACCAGCCGATCGCCGCCAGCGTCGGCGCGAGGCCCAGCGCGATCCAGAGTGCGACCGCCGCGATCAGCTTCGTGGCCCCCACCTGGCGGCGCCATAAGGCCCAACCGTGGGCGAGGCCGAAGAAGGCGCCCTCGACCGCGGGGGTGTACTTCATCTGGATCGCGAAGCCGGCGAGGAGGCAGGCGACCGCGCCGCCGGTGACGATCCCGGCGGTCCCGCGCCAAGGCAATCGCACCGTGATCAGCCCCGAAATGGCGATCGGGAGGTTGTAGAAGACCGGTGCCTGTCCTCCGCGTCCGCCCAGCAGCGACAAGCCGACCAGGTAGGCGAGCCCCGCGACGATCGCGCCGCGGTCTTTCGCGCCGAGCGTGCGGGCGCCTGCCGCGACGACGATCGCGGTAGCGGCGGCGGCGAGGGTTGCGGCGAGTTGATAGGCAAGGATGCCGTCGCCGGGCAGCAGGCGGAAACCGGCGAACAGCAGGAACAGGCCGATCGGCTTGCGGTCCCAGATGTCGACATAGGGCAGCGCGCCGTGGAGCATGCGGTCGCCGACGAGCAGGTAATATTGCTCGTCGACATGGATCACGGGGTTGCCCCAGTCCCAGGCCCTCAGCGCGACGGCGGCCAGCAGCAGCAGCACCGAAGTGCGCCAGAAGGGCAGCCCGCCATCCTTCGTGGGGTGGCCGGAGTAGGCCGTGGCGCTGTCGGAGGGGTGGGAGAGCGGGCGGGACGGCATGCGGGATGCGTAGCGGTTGGCCGGCGCGGCGCAACCGAGCGGCGGCGATTCGCGGCCGCTACGGCCCTTCGATGCCGGCATTTGCGGGGGACCGACTACCCTAAATGCAGGTCGTCGGCGGGGAAACACCGTTCGTCCCGTTAGGTTCCTGCTCGGCTTTTCATTTTTTCGGAGCCCCCGTAACCGACACTCACAACACGAGACCGGGGGGTTTCCCAGATGGTTTTCAAGACGTTCGCAGCGCGCTCGGCGCTGGTGGTGGCCTGCACCCTGATGACGACGACGCCGGCGCAAGCCCAGTTCTGGCAGTGCGCGCCGTTCGCCCGGATGATCTCGGGCATCTCGATCCGTGGCAACGCCAACACTTGGTGGGGCCAGGCCGCGGGCCGCTATCTTCGTGGCAGCATGCCCAAGGTCGGATCGGTGCTCGCGTTCGAGGCGACCCGCCGGATGCGCGTCGGCCATGTCGCGATGGTCAGCCGGATCGTCTCGGCGCGCGAGGTCCTGCTGACCCACGCCAACTGGTCGCGCCGCGGCGGCGTCGAGAAGAACGTCCGCGCGGTAGACGTGTCGGCGGCGGGCGACTGGAGCCAGGTCAAGGTCTGGTTCGCGCCGCAGGGTGGGCTCGGCACCTCGGCCTATCCCACCAAGGGCTTCATCTATTCGGGCAAGGACGCCCCGGTCGAGGTCGCCTCGGTCGACGAGAGCGCGGCGTCGTAAGCGCGGGGCGTTGAGGCGCCTACCGGCTTATCCTTCATGCTGAACTTGTTTCAGCATGACGATGAATTTTGCGGGGCTAAGCGACCCTGAAGGTCATCGCCACCCCGTTCATGCAGTAGCGCTTGCCGGTCGGCTTCGGACCATCGTCGAAGACATGGCCGAGATGCCCGCCGCAGCGCGCGCAATGCACCTCCGTCCGAGCCATGAACATCGACCGATCGGTCGTGGTGCCGACCGCGCCGCCGAGCGGCGCCCAGAAGCTGGGCCAGCCGGTGCCGCTTTCGAATTTGGTCTTCGACGAGAATAGCGGCTGGGTGCAGCCCTTGCACAGGAACGTGCCCGCGCGATGTTCGGCGTTGAGCGGCGAGGAGCCGGGCCGTTCGGTCCCTTCGTGCCGGAGGACGTCATAGGCTGCCGGGCCAAGCTGGCGCTTCCAGTCGGCATCGGACTTCGTCACCGCGAACCGCTGCGCCGCCTCCGCCTCGTCGGGGCGGCGGCCCCAGAAGGCTGCGCCGATCGCGCCGAGCCCGAGGGCGGAGAGGATGGTGCGGCGGGGAGTCTTGTCGGTCATGCCCCTGATATGGGTTGTGACCGGCGGATGTCGAGGATCGTAAGTTCAGGGCAACTTCAGGCGAAATCACATGTTCGCTGCCGCACATGGGCCGGGCCCGGCGGCGGTCGAGATCGTAAGTTCAGGCCAACTTCAGGCGCAAATCATATCGTCGCGGTCGCATCTGGACCGAACCCGACGGCGGTCGAAACGTAAGTTCAGGCCAACTTCAGGCGTAAATCAGGGGCTTGCCGCAGCGCATGGGCATGCGCGCGACCTCGCAAAACGCTGCCGTGTCAAAGAGCCGAAACCTGCGCGGGTAGTGGCAGGCTCCGGCTCTGTAGGACAGCGGGGATTGCGGGCGAGCCCCGCTTGGCGTTAGGCGGCGGCCTTGTTCCGCCGCTTGGGCTTGGCGCTGCCCGACTGGAGCACGCCGCGGCGAAAGGCGCGGGCGCCGATCGTGACGAACACCGTCACCCACAGCGCCTGCCACGCAAGCGCGAGGAAATGCGGCCAGAGTTCGGGGCTGTTGGCGGCGTGACCCGCCATCGCGAAGGGCGAGGAGAGCGGGAACACCTCGGCAATCGTCGCGAGCCAGCTGCCGGGCTGCGCCACCGCGGCGGCCGAGAGGCCGAACATCGCGACCTGGACGACCGTGACGGGGAGCGACAGCAGCTGAATCTCGCGCATCGTCGAAGCCTGCGCCCCGACGCCGAGGAATACCGCGCCGAGCAGCAGATAGGCCATCGCGAAATAGGCGGCAAACAGGAGCGCGAAGGGGCCGGTGCCGATCGCAGGCGCAAGGTCGCCGAGCGCGGTGGCGGCGCTGGCGGGCAGCAGCGTGCCGAGCTTGCCGACGATCGCGACCCAGAAACCGACGAAGAGAAGCGCGACGCCGAACATGCCGAGCAGCTTGCCGAGGAACACGCTTTCGAGCGGGACCGCGGCGGCGAGCACCTCGATGACCTTGCTGTTCCGCTCCTCCGCAATCGCGCCGAGCAGCTGGGTCGACAGGAACAGCGTCAGGAAGAAGATGCCGAACACCGCGAGGAACGCGGACTGGTTGCGCCCGCCGCGGCTCTGGCGGGCGGCGTCGGTGACGAGCTTGATCGGCACGACCCGGGTCCTCGCGGCGCCGAGCTTCCGTTCGTCGAGCGTTTCGCCCGCGAGCACGCCCATATAGTCGGCGGAGCGCGAGAAACGGCTCGTATAAAGGATGTGCGGGCGGGTCAGCGGCCCGAGCATGATGACCGAGACGTCCATGTCGGTCGAGGCGAACAGCGTCTGCGCCTGGGCCATCGGATCGCCGGATGGCGCCACGACGGTCAGCTTAGGCGGGGCATCGTCGCGGCGGAACACGGTGCGCAGGCGGGTATCGGCGGCGGTCATCGCAGGAGCGAGATCGTCGTCGACGATGGCGACGATCCGCGCCTTGTCGCGCCCCGACGCGGCGACGCTGGCCGCGCCCATGCCGCCGATCGCGCTGAAGCTGGCCATCAGGGCCGGCGCGAGCAGGAAGACGAGGAAGATCGGGGTGAAGACGGTGGCGACGAAATCGCGGCGTGCCACGGTCAGCGTCTGGCGCAGCTGGCGCCGGAAGCGGGACGGCCTGGATCGGGTCATGCGCCGGACTCCGCGGGCTTGATGTCTTGAGGAGCGCCCTCGGCGGCCTGGCGGCCGACGATGCGGACGAAGGCGTCGTGGAGGCCGGGGCGCTCGATCGACAGGCCGGCGATGCCGGGGCCGGCATCGATCAGTCGGGTCAGCAGCGGCTCGATCCCCTCGGCGGGCATTTCGAAGCGCCAGCCGTCGGCGTCGGGGGTTGCGTCGGCGGGGAGGAGGGCGGCGACCGAGGGATCGGGGCGGCGGGGGCGATAGCGGACGCGTTCGGGCAGCGTCGCGCGCGCGTCGTCGACGGTGCCCTCGAACTGGCGGGTGCCGCCGGCGATGATCGCCAGCCGGTCGCATAGCCGTTCGGCATGCGCCATGATGTGGGTCGAAAAAAGGATGGTGGCGCCGCGGTCGCGCTCGGCGAGGATCAGCGCCTCGAGCTTTTCCTGATTGACCGGGTCGAGGCCCGAAAAGGGTTCGTCGAGGACGAGGAGGTCGGGGCGGTGGACGACGCTGCCGAGCAGCTGGACGAGCTGCGCCATGCCCTTCGACAGCTTGCGGATCTT
>Ga0182210_1000354_pt1 | contig 11108 bp, 9 predicted proteins | sample G5R1MG_19_FD_129670 | JGI IMG/M metagenome (GOLD analysis project Ga0182210, IMG submission 129670) | Switchgrass phyllosphere microbial communities from Michigan, USA - G5R1_MAIN_03OCT2016_LD1 MG | ecosystem: Host-associated > Plants > Phyllosphere > Phylloplane/Leaf | place: USA: Michigan... | reverse complement strand
CTACCTAGATACAGAAGCCCGTTCTGTGCATGCCGGTCTTGACATGGCAGCTGGTTCGCCACATGGCCTCTTTGTTCTTACTGGCGTGTACCGCTAAGGCGGCTGTTTTGACTGATCCGATGACAAGTCAGTCATGCGATTCAGTGGCGGGAACAAGGTGCACACCTCACGTGAGGCGAGTGGGCGCACATGTCCTCGGCCGCTGGAGAAGCAGCGTCGATCCAGGTATCTCATTGGGAAAGTTGCGTGGGCTGGGCTGCAATATGGACGCATGAAGGAACAAAGAATGTGGCGACGAGGCGCCACAGGAAGTTAGTTATGACATCACCCCGAAACCGTGTGCGAGCGTCTTTCGCGTACTATTGACAGAGTGGCTATTATAAGGGAAGGAAACGGGTTGTACTAGGTGGTAATTACGATACAGAATTTCAGTATACATGATGGATTGTTCTGTGGTCAGCAGCGCCATTATATAGGCGTGTTCACTCGGACAGAACGAATAGAAGAACATCTAGACTGCCAGACAGACTGCCAGCTGCTACACGTGGACCAGAAACGACCTTCGTTCTTCGCGACATGTTCAAGATGCCCTCCTCGTCTCATCGCCGCCCCCAACCATGGCATCGCTCATCCACACCCCAAACCCGCCCTCATCAACGCTCTTACTAAACGCCACCCAAAACGCCTGTTTCTCGCTGACCGGTCTCGTGCAACGTTCCATTAGCGCTCCTATCTTCAAACAGCTCAACCCCTGAATCTTCCTTAACTGCTCCGCCCACTCCAGATCAACACCACCCAGCGACCCACCTCCCCACTCTGTACGCACACGCATCATAGTAGCGAATTCGCTCGGTGTAATCGGCGTGATGCCGTCCCAGCCGCGATCAGGCTTGCCAGTGACGACGTTCAGACGCAGGGAACGCAATCTGAAGCCCCGCTCGATATCGTGCTCGTTTTCCCCGACGTTGGCGGCCAAGGTGCCGGACGCCAGGTGCTGCTGCGAAACAATGTATTTGCACAGCGATCCCCATTCCGCGCGGTCGAACTCTTGGGTATAGGGCAGTGCCTTTTTTGTCAGACTAAGATGGCGGATATGGCTACGGGACACGGGTTTCAGATCGCTTAGGAATGGCACTGCGGCCTCGATGCTCGTGTGGAAAGAGAATGTGTACGTGGAATAGAGGGTCTTGGATGCCTCGGCATGTACCTGCTTGTTGAGAGCGAGGAGCGATGGAACGCTGTGGCGCAAGTGTGCGGTATATGGCGAGAGAATGACGCGGTAGGTTGTGGGAGTGGAGCTGATTAGGAAGGGGCCTTGAGTGCTGTTAGCAAAAAATAGACCCAGCATGCGTCTCCTGTACACAAAGTTTTCGTCGTCTTCAACCCTCGAGGATTCTGCTCAAATGGACTTACCAGTCCGAACATGATATGTACTCCTTCGCCGCCATGTCCTCGACGTCTGTGCCCCCATCCACGGATCTATAGTCCGTACGCTGAGTGTGAAGGAGTCGCAGTTGGTATCCTCTGAGTAATACGTATGAAAGTCCGGCATTACATTCGCGACCGATGTTCCACTCCCAGTCCAAGGGTTGATAGAAGGGAGGAGTAAGCATTCGTAGATCATGAGCCGGACTTCGAAAGGTAGGCAGAGGAATGGTGAGGCCGACCGCCCTTCGCCATCGCAGTCTAGCATGCTATTTGTGAGCTGGCTATCTGCGCTGGATCAACACAGCTGCCGTGGTTGATGATGAAGGGCAAACCCCGTGCAATGTTCTTCTGGCGCAATGTCCGGCAATGATTCAGGCGGATGTTGTTGGGAGAATCTGACAGGACAAGATGTATAAAAATCTCCTAGAACACGACGGAGCCGTAACCGGGTTCAAAAGTGGACGCGGCGCATCGCTACTACACGTCGCCGCGGGAGGGGCTCGGACATCAAGGTAATCGACCCGTCTTTATCACAAGCCCCAACCGTAGGTAACCCATCGGGAAGGGCATCTCACCGACAGGGGCTGCAGCACCATGATGGAGCACGATGCGAAGCCAAGCAAGTCTCCTACCAGGCCCCATCCGATGTAAGGGGGGATAACCAGGCCACAGTAGCGTGGATGGGTGATGTCCAGGTTGTAGATGGCGCCCTCATTCAAGGAAATACGGCAGATGCTGGCTAACTAGCGAGCAGCGGTGAAGCGCAGTCTGACTAGCAATGATGTGTGGTCGGCAAGTCGCTCGAGTCGTCCTCACGATAGAACATGAGAGGCCACGCTAGCTACCTACGGTATAGGGCTCGGGAAAAGAGAAAGTACAGTCACGTGATGATCAAACCAAAACATGTGATACCATTTACCTCGCACACATGGCTAGATTTGAACTGGTAGATTACCTCTTGTAGGCCATATTTCTGGCTGTAATGTATCTCGCGCATGCGCATCCTGTATAGAGCATTGTCTTGAAAATCTTGAATTCTATTTGGTCTCTGGAGCCCACGTATACACAAAGCCCTCAGGCCTTCACGCACCCCCCATCTCCCACTTGAACAGCTTCCGAACTGCTGGAATCCTGTTTTTCTTCCTCCATGTCGCCACTACTTAGCCTATGAGCCAGACGGTCAGACTTGACCTGGGTCCAATAGGCCGCGCATAGAAAGAAAGCAGCAGATATCGTCACCGTACCCGCCCATATCTGTGCCTCGAGGAAGCCTCCGTTGTGGCTTTGGATCAGAGCACCTGCCGTCGGCGGCCCTGCCAACGACGCAAATGCTAGTGCAGAACACACCATTCCAAAGCGAACGCCGAGCTTGCTTGGGTCCGTGGTCAATGATGCGAGTCCGCCAACGAACACTGTTCCAGGGAGATAGCATTAGTCAATGTAGTTTCAGGCTAAGAAGTGACAAAAGTTCAAGTGAATGGAAAAGATTTATACTGACTTCCTTGCGTTGCGCCGGTAGCGAGTCCGTAGAATACGGAGTACACGTACAGACTACCCACCCTGCGAATGGAAATCCAGACAAACAGCATGATAGCAAGGAACGTCGTTGAAACAATCAAGGTGGGCAGTGAGCCTAAGTATTTATCGGCAACGAGTCCGAGCAGCGGTCGTACTGGTATGCCGACGGCGTTGATGACCACGAGCAGGTTCACCGCTTTCTCCGGAGACAGGCCAGCGACCGAGGTCGCATAGGTGTTTATGAAGAAAAAGCAAAAGTACACCGCGAAAAAGATTAGAAACACGCCAATGGTAAAGAGGGCGTACGTAGGCTCCAAAAATGCCTTCCATTCGACAAGCGGGCCCGCCTTGCGCGGTGGAAGACGTGGCCGAAGGAGAAGGTTGATGATGATTGCAAACGCTAGGGCGATATAGCCTTGCACCTGGACTGCTCGAGGGAACCCAATGGTGGGCTGAAGGTGTTGGACGACCAAAGGGAATAGTATGCTGCCGGTTCCGCTCCCAGAAGCAGCCAGTCCCAAGGCCATTGCTTTCCTCTCCTTCCAGTAAGAGCCAATCACAGCGACGGCCGGCATATATAAGATGCCCATGCCGAGGCCGGTACAAAGGCCTTGCGCGAGGAGTATCTGCCAGTACTCCGTTGCCAGGCTCGTCATGAAGGTTCCGAGCACGATCATCACAGAGCCCAGTAGGGCTGTGTGCTGAGCATAGCCCGCATCGGCAGAGCGGCCGGAGAAGGTTCCTATGAAGAAGGTAAGAAATACCTGCAGGGAGCCAATCCAGGCTATTTGCGACTCTGGCAACGACAATGTGGTCGAATAATGAAGTTGATAGATGCCAAATGAAGCAGAGTATCCCCATGTCAGCGCATTGATGAGATGGCCTGCGAGGATCTGGAGCCAGGCCTGAATGCCGCCGTCGGGAGGAGGTCCGGGTTCTTCCTGGACCACGGGGAACAATTTGAATAACATGGCGCGCTGCTGCTTCTATCCTAACAGAGAGGGGAGACGGGAGAAGGGGGAGACATCTGCAGGAGACGTTCAAACGTCGACAGTGGGCAATCTAGGCAATATGGGACAATTGCGCAATAGTAATCTTTGGGCAGATTGCCAAGCCGCCAAGGGACGAACCGTAAGATCCCCCCCACAACTAATTAGTAAGACTTATCTCCGGCGTCGGGTCTGACTGTCCAGTGTCCATATAAACTCGCGAAGATGACTGGACGTAGTCTCCACGGATCTGATGTGGCATCGCTTTGACTAATTTTCTCCTCATAGTTCTCCACGGTATCCAGTAATCCGGGCAGTGGAATTGCCACTTAGCAAAATTCTACAGTGGGAGAGGTCCGCGCCGGGAACAAGACGCTGGCAGCTGATATGCGTTCATTAGGTACTTATAGTTCCGTCTTGTGTGCTGATTTTGAGAATTTGACGGTGCATTTCATTGGCTCTGAGTATATTCTTCAAGTTCGTCATACCTTACACAAACGCAGACCCGTTTTTGCTGAGTGTCAGCTCCTCATCCATATCTTTCTCTCTGCCACCCACTCACAAGACTTGTTCTTTACCTGCTAGCAAATCCAAAGTTGTATCACGTTGCTTTCAAGATGGCAGCTTTTATACAATCACCGGTTCTTGATGTTGAAGCCTTTTCAGGCATATGCGGGTAGGTGGATCCATCAGCGTTGCGCAAGGCACATGTGTTCCATTGCACAACACTCGATTCTTTATCTGAGCTGATCGTCCTTCTCTGAACAGTACTATTTCTATCGTGGCATGGATTGTAGTATTTGGCCCGCAGATTCTCGAAAATTTCCGTCGAGGCTCGTCTGATGGTCTGTCACTACGATTCCTTGCAGTGTGGCTATTGGGGGATATCTTCAATGTCGTGGGGGCCGTACTCCAGGGCGTCCTGCCGACCATGATTATCCTTGCCATCTATTTCACCGTCGCTGACATAGTGTTATTGGCTCAATGCCTCTCCCACAGGGGCTTCACATGGAATGAGAGAGTGTTGTCCCCCACCCTGAAGCCGATGGAAATAGAAGGACCGAACGAAAGAACCACATTACTAAGTGCAACCGCATCTGGCGAAAGGCAAATCCAAAATACGACCGAAAATTTGTCCGCAAAACCAACAACGCATTCTGCATATACCCGCTTACAAATGCATCTAAGAAACATAATGGCCATTCTCTTGGTGTGTACTACAGGTATGGTGAGCTGGTACTTTATTCACCACTCTGCGAACAGTAGCCTTTCAGTCCCTATTCAGGAGATTCCTGAGTTTGACATGTGGGGTCAGATTTTCGGCTGGCTTTGTGCTGTGTTTTATTTTGGTTCGCGGTTTCCTCAACTGATTTTGAACTGGCGTCGCAGGTCGGTAGAAGGACTTTCTATGCTGTTTTTCCTCTTTGCTTGCTTGGGGAACTTTATGTATGTCTTGTCTATTATCGCATTTGACCCGACCAGCGCCGTCCTCAACGACTGCCAGTCTTGTCACGCGGAGAAGATATATGGTAGACATATACTGGTGAATCTTCCGTGGCTGGTGGATGGTCTGGGCACATTACTTCTGGACATGGCAATCTTCGCCCAGTTTTTCCTCTACGGCGAGGTCAAATCCATTGGTGGTGGGGTCTAGAATCAGCTACATATCGGCTTATCTTCAAATATCTCTATCGTCTGAAAATAACGAAAATTCACTTGGTATGCACCTACTATGGTACATGTCACAGGTATCATGCCTCGTCGCGCAGAAATTACTGCCCAAGGTGACGGGCTAGCCCACGATTGCTGGCCACGTCTCGCTCGAGCGGCAGGCTAACAACACTCGACGTCGCTGAGACTGTTGCCAAAATACTACTGGGTAGTTATCAACGTGCGTCAATATGAACGTCGTCGGACTGGAATAGTTACTGCTCCGTACCTACACCGCTTATGACCAGACAAATTTAACCACCTACGTGCAGGTAAAAATACAAGTTGACATACAGGCTCATCGTCTGCATTGCATCTACTATGACTAGGTAGCTTGTAGCGATGCCTGTTATGAAACGACACAATCCCGCGTGGCCGCCCTATTTACATTGTGTGTATGTTGCCACAGCCCATCACTCGTTGGAATCATACCCAGCGCAACCTGCAGATGCAGCGTACCAGCGACGCCATCTTCTACCTCAGGAGGCATGTCCCACAGATTCTTTAACTCGCGCTGCTTCTCCCACATATCGAATCTCCGTAGAAACTTGTGCACGCTCGCAAGCGCGCTGTCCAAGCTCCCGCCAATCCATCCATGGTGCCCGCTGCTCGCCTCTCCGCAGATGTGGAAGCGGCTGTCTGCGGCTGGACGCGTAAGGTAGGGATACAAGTGGGTGAATTTACCCGGCCCAAATAGCGCAAAGGCGCCCGATGTGAACGGGTCGTGCGACCAGCTCCAAGCGTGGTGGGATATGTAGGCATCACCGATTATCTGGCGAACCTCCTCCAGCGTCGTCAGGCTATGGTATGAAGTGGGGGGTTGTTGTTGGAAGTTCTTCAGGTGCACGCGCGCCAGACTATCGAGCATGACGTCCCGGAGCTCGTCGTCGTGCTGCGCGATCAAACTGCCGATGCGTGTCGCGTCCTGGGCCCACGTGTAGCTGCAGATTAGGGTGGCGGGCTGATCTTGCGGATCGTGGAGATTGTAGGATGGGTACACGCACGTGCGAAGGGGTGTATCCGTCGAGGCCTGGCCGCCGCTTGTGATGCCGCATTTCGTAATCCACCATGGGTAAGAGAACTTCATGGCCACTTTCGCACTGTCGTCGTAGTGCAAGGTTCTGATGGCATCCTTTTGACTGGGATGCAAGTCGAGACTGGATAAATCCATTCGTTGCAGACATGGCAGGCTGGTTGTGTTGAAGACGGAAGTATACGGACGACGGCGTGCTTCGGCTTCGCCGGCTACAGAAACCGTGATTTCGTTGGTCGCGGGATCCTGGGTGTATTTTCGCACGCGTTGGCCGTGCTGGACAGGTTGCTTGATTGTCTTCTCCATAGCCTGGATCAAAAGTGAAGACCCACCGTCGATGCAGTACCACTTTATGGCCTCTTTTCCTGGCCCGGAAAAGTCGAAAGAGTCCATGACAGACTCCGAGAATGCTTGGTCAAAGAGACCGCTTGCCGTGTTGTTGGTCTCCATCCACTGGACACTGAAGAAGTCCAGGGGTTTCAAGGGTGCCAGTCCCTTTTTAGCTGAGGGCGGATTTTTCAGTATTTCGCGCGTGGTATAGTTGTCGTATTGCATTAGGAGCCGAAACCCCTCTTCGAAGCTCTCAGCCATCGTCTTCTTAATTGGTTCATAGACATCATTGAGCAATTTGTTTGTGTTGTCCACATTCGCGTCAGGGACGGAACCGCCGTGCGCTTCGCCAACACGAAATGGATCCGAGCCGCGCGGCTCGCCCTGAACGAGTGTTATGCCATTATACATGGTTGGGCATTTGACAGAACCGCTCTCCTGATCCAGGAAATACGGGATCAGCGGAAGATCCAACTGCTTGAAAAGTTTGAAAGTCGACTTCATAATGTCGATATCTGGAAATCGCATGGCGCCGATGTCGTAGTAATCGTGTGGGACCTTGGAGAAGTAATGAGTGTATATGCGCCCTCCTGTTCTGTCCGATGCTTCCAGTATGTCGTATTCCAGACCAGGGATTTTCAGGCTATCCAGAATCATAGCAATGAAAAGGCCCGTAATACCGGCACCGACGATGCAGATTCTGTGCTTGATACTCAATTCATCGGATTTGACAGACGAAATTTGATCGTATTCCTGTACAACATCTTTCGGGAGGTCGAATGGGCCCGTGGGGATTGTGTCGAAAATGCCGCACAGATGAGGAGCTGAGGAGGGAAGAAGGCATTTTGTTTGCGCTGCTGAGCGATTCTGCTTCCGTTGGACATGACCAGTCCCTTTCGTGAGGCTGGTCAGCTCATGGAAGATATTCTCCCTGATAAGCCTCGAAGCCCATCTTGAGCGAAAGCTATAGCCGCTCGTGTTTGGCGAGACCATGTTTATAGCAATGGAAATGTTACCCTTCAATCTCCTTGTACGTTCTTGCCTCTGGTAAGATTGAAATCTCAAGACTTCATTTGGCAGCAATACAAGGGAACAATAACGACTCTTCAAGCAATGAATTCAAATGTAAGAAGGGTTCTCTGAGTAAGCTGGCCCGGCACATTGCATAGCACCACTCCCCGTCAGACACTAATCAGACAGTTTGGGCCGGAAAAATATGCATGACAAGAGATATCCGTATTCGAAGGTCCCTACATCCCGTACATCGACCATTGGTTGAGTCACCTCACACCCGATATAAGGTCTGCCAAGCATATTACTGGATATTACCAAGGTACTACGTCTATGAGAAAATCTGAGTCAGACATGACTACACGACCGCTGAATCTCATAATTTTTAAGCATTCATCTAATATTCATACATTTAGCAAGCTCGTGTTAATTTGTGGGTCTCATTAGAAGCGATCTATCTCAGCTCAAGAGTTCCATCAATATCTCCCTGACACCTATAATCGACTTATTGATATATACACGTATATATCCATGGAATTTCATTTTCATACATTATATTAGCCATGGCTTCCCAAGTTTATGACGTTATCGTAGTGGGTGGTGGCGCGATCGGGCTTGGTGCTGCATACGAGGTCGCCAAAGCAGGCAAGTCTACACTGGTACTCGAGCAGAGCTGTCTTTTCAACGCTGCTGGTAGCTCCAATGATCTGGCCAGAATGTATCGTACCATGTAAGATTAGTGCATCTTCCTGCGTATACGAGAAACTGCTGCTCAAACTGGACATGTAGGTATACTGAGCCCTTCATGGCGGAGCTTGCCTACAAGTCCATGGGCATTTGGAAGGAACTAGAAATGGACTCTGGAACCTCCTTGCGCACAATGACAGGACTACTGAATTTCGGAGATACTACGATGGGAGCAGATACCCCAGAAGGTTTCTTATCCAAAGTTTTCTGCATGTGTCATAGAAGGTACTAAATATCTTCTAGGAACACTCATGGGCCCTATAGCTAATCTGGAGAGCCTGGGTTTACCTTTCCGCAGGAGTATGTGTTTCTTTTTTTGCTATGCAATTCTTCTGAGCTAATAAAACATCAGTGACAAAACAAGAGATGGAGAACGAGTACCCATTCAAAAACCTCCCCGAAGCGTGGGAAGGTATATTCGCCCCAGATAATGGCGTAATCAATGTTCCACTCCTGCTTCGAACTCTGGCACGCCTAGCGAAGGACTATGGCGCTCAAACTCAGCAATATGCCGAGGTCAGAAAACTCATCCCTGTGGAGGAGAACGATGAAGAGGTATGGAAGGTCGAAACCCGTGTCAATAGCGATGAAGCTGTTTCATTCAGGGCACGAAAGATCATTATAGCGGCTGGTGCATATACAAACCACGTCGTGCAGCCTAGCTTTAATTTCAAGCTGAAGCTCAATATCTGGGAGATGGTAGCATCATACTTTACGGTGAATGCTGGTCCTCACGGGACCCATTTTCCAAGTACGTGATGACGGAATATTTCTATGAGGCTGCTAATTTGTTTCAAGGTATGTGGTTTCAGTTCGCGAACGACAAGCATGGCAGGTCGCGGCTGTTCTACGGGTTTCCGACGGTCGAGTGGGGTCCTCCCAATGTGTGTCGAATCGCGGTCGACGCGGCAACGAGACAGATTACAGACCCTAATCAACGGTGCGGTAGCGTTGTAAACCCCGAGGATATACATGACACACAACAATTCATCAAAAAGCACCTGGTAGGGGTGGATTACACAACGCCTGCGTATACGTTATCGTGTCTGCAGACGAATACGTTTGGTACATACGGTTCCCTCTCTAGTGCATCCAGAAGCTAATAACCCGATTCAGACAACATGTTCGTATTAGACTATATCCCGGAGCAATATCTTCGGGGCGGTGCGAAAGACAGTGTGGTAGTCTTTACTGCCGGCTGGGCTATGAAGTTCGTGCCGCTGATTGGCCGAGCCCTAAAGGACATGGTGCTAAGTGGACACTCCGAATATGCTTTGGACGAGTTCAAGATCGACCGTCTGGATCCCAAGAGCAAAGGGAAAGATGGTAAACCCCAAGCCGGAATCATTGATGAGGTAGATGATGACTTTGCCAATCGTTGGGAGTATCTGTAGTAGCGAGTGTTCCTGTGCTGGAGTCTGGTGTTACATCTGTATATTTTGTCCCTCTGCAGCTTCTGATTATCCTTCACATAGTTTCTTCTATCTATAGCAAGCTGAATGCCTACTTGATGTTAGAGTGATTGGTACTGTTGGCTTACCTAGCATACCGCGGCTTTCAGATTTCCCGTTTGGGACCAGGGGCCTCGCAATTTAATTGTATCAAGTTGCTCATCGAGACTGTCGTATTTAGTAGTATTTTCCTTCGAAGATACTGACCCTCTTTCTACATCGAAAAGAGGAAACCCCATATTGATGATATCGTGAGCTGAATCAAGTAGAAGCATCGTGCAGCGCACACCCGTGAAAAATTGAGTGATTTTAGTCACGTGACATGACGCGACCGTGCGCGCACAACACCAAAATCTGAGGATAGAAGCCACGCTCGTACGTAGATAAAGATAGCAGAGATCTCGACACCCATTGTATTCATACAGCTGCTCTCACCTATTCTCTTTGTTATCTACCCCAGTACGCTGTGTACACTGTACGACCCCCTCGCTGTCCATACTTGCTTACCCCACGTTCAATAGTCCCTTCCTCGTAAAAGAAGAGCAGGATCACCTGGTTTGTGATAAATAGCATACTCGCCTTGTTATATACAAGTGAGACTCACTTAAGAGACGTGCAAGATAATTTCCAATAATGATGTCATTCATTTAGTGCAGTGGTATACGATAATGTAGCTTTTCTGTTAAACGAGGTGTCGAACTTTTGCCTATCAGGCAAATTATTCCCCGTTCTATCCCTTCACGACATTTCCCAGTTTTGTAGCAACAATATTTTCCGTCGATTTACTGACCACAGCTTCCCGACTTGTACCGAGCTTTTGTGTGTTATAAAACGCATGAATAAAGCTGTCTATTTCCTCAACACTGACACGGCGGACATCGGCAAAAGCTT
>Ga0182210_1000353_pt1 | contig 11126 bp, 20 predicted proteins | sample G5R1MG_19_FD_129670 | JGI IMG/M metagenome (GOLD analysis project Ga0182210, IMG submission 129670) | Switchgrass phyllosphere microbial communities from Michigan, USA - G5R1_MAIN_03OCT2016_LD1 MG | ecosystem: Host-associated > Plants > Phyllosphere > Phylloplane/Leaf | place: USA: Michigan... | reverse complement strand
GTCTGCGAGCGATTCAGGCAGTTTTGGGTTTTCTGACGCATGGCCCCTAAGCAGTCCTCGTCAGCGACGCATCACAGCAGAATTTTTGGGGGGAGGGACTAGGCACCATCCTGCCCATACGGCGTGCACGTTCATGCGCTCGGCGACATCGACAATCAGCTCGACGTTGGCGTAGTTGTTGTTGTTGGTGCCGCCGGGCACCTCGACATATTGGTCGGCCATGCGGATGTACTCGGCATTGGCCTGCAAATCCTCGGGCGTAGCCATGACGGTGAACTGAATGGCCCGCTCGTCGCCAAACGTCTCGTACGCCCACTTCCGCACGGAACGGATCTCCTTGACGGCGGCAATGCCGTTGTTCGCGATTAGCACCTATTGCGCATTGCCCACGTCAGCGACTGCAGCATCTGCTCCCCGCACCCGAATGCGCCACTAACATTGGTAATGACAGTGTGTCCGTCGTGGGCGGCGACAAAGTCCTTGACCTTGCCCGGCGCGGCGGCGTTGAGGTGGTTTCCGCCGATAAAGTGCGGCGCCAGATGCGCAGCCCGTTCGCCCAAGCCGCCATTAACAGCCGGCGAGCCACGGGCGCCGTTTTGTGCCGCTGCAGCAGCCATGGTGTGTCGGGGCAGAGATTCCACGCGGGCGGGCGTGGGGCTGCGTAGAGGACGGGTAGATGGCGGGCAGCGGGGGCCAAATGATGTAGATATCTATGCCTCTGGGACCCGACAACGTAGTGAATCGTGTGTTTGTGTGTGTATCTGCTGGGAATGGGAGGGGAGGCAGGCGGTGGTTGCTGAGCCTGGGAGGAGAGAAGGAGGAGGAGGCGTAGTATAGGTAGGAGGAGTGGGAGGCGTGGGAGGCGTAGTGGTACTAGTGCCAATCGGCACTTGCAGAGAGTGAAGGTGTAGGCAGGGAAGGAGGGAAGGAGGGGAGGGGGTGAGGTTCGCTTCGGGCTACGTGTTGTATTCTCCTTTGGCAGGCACAGCAAGTCTTTAGTACCTCGATCGTCTTCCGAGAACTTCGTTGAGCACGTCGCCCAGAGAGGCAAGGCTCTGCATCCTTCCCCCCACCCGCCGCTCGTCTTTCGGCACCCGGCCGGACGCCCGAACAGCATCGTGACACGCCCAATACGGCAGACGTTTACCGCCCACAAGAAGGCCCGACGCCCCGATTTTTTCTTTGGCGCCCCCCATTTTGACGCACAAAGACGTTGAGCCCTCGCTATGCCCAACAGGCACGACGACGACTCCGCTTTTGTCGCGGCGATCCACGGTGGTTCCCAACAAGCGGGTTTCCCTAGTCGCTCGTAGTCACTCACTCCAGAGGGTATCGGGTAGGGGAGGGCAAATCAGCCTGGCCTGGCCTGTCCGGCTCCTCTTCTCCGACGAGCCACCGTAGTGTGTGTCGTGTAGGCAGTACTGCCTCTACCTATCAAAGCGTACGGCACGTCCGGACTCCGTCGCCACCGGGGCCAATCAGCCCCTCGAGTCGCCGCTGACGAGAGGCCCCTGGGCGCATGACGCATGACGTTGGGATGTGCATAGTAGTATGTACCTACTCTCCATGGATCCATGTGCACAGGCACATAAGTATGTACATATATAGTCCCTAGGTAATACTGTACGTAGGTACAGTATGTACATACATAGTCCCTAGGTAATACTGTACGTAGGCACTGGGTGCATGGCATCGCGCTACCACGATTCCAATACCAAAAGCACCACCCTTTCACTCCCATCACTCCCATCAACTCCCCTCGCTCCATCATGCCCAGTGACAAACGAAAAAAAGATTTGGTATTGATGTTTCTCTCTCTCTCTCTCTCTCGTTCTCCTCTCCCACTTCCCATGAGCGCTAGAACGTCTCTTCCTCGCTATAGGTAGACATTTTACGCGGCTTGGCGGGAGGTCCCATGCCTACGCTGTCTACAAACCCAAAGCCTGACGCGCTGATCCTCCGTCCTCCGCTTTGTCGTCTGGGCAGCCCACTCGGTGTGGGAATCCCCGTCGTCTTCTCCATGGTCAGTCTCCGGCCCATGGGTGTCGCCACGTTGCTTCCATCATTGGTACTGCCTGTCTCGCTGTCTCGAAGCGACATGGAAAACGACGTGGACGGGACGTGACTGTGGCCATTCATCGTGCCGCTCATAGAGCTCCGTGGGCGCGCCAGCCGCCCGTCGATCCCGCCTATGGAACCAGACGGGTAATGGCCCAGCGGCGTGCGATTACTGCTCCTGCTTCCTGGTCGCGGTGCCCCTGGCAATGAGCATATGGACGCTCGGCTGCTGGGCCGACTGCTGCATGCTTCTCGAGAACTGGCAACGCCAAACGAGAGCCGGCTTACTCCCGATTGGGAAGCCTCATTGATGGACGAAGTCGTCGACGCGTGCGACGTCCGCTTTCTGGAGCTCCTCAGTGTCACGGTGCTCGGCACGTGGTGTCCCATGGCACTGCCGTTGCGCGGGCTGGCTCGTGGCGGTGTGCTGGTGGGAGCCGGCAGCTTGGAGCGCACAGAATAGACTCGTTCTTCGAGTTTCTGCATCTTGCCAATCAGCCCTCGAATCTGATAGAGAGAGCCTGACCTGGGCAGACCAGCGGGCGCGGCAGGGCCTCCCGTGCTCGGTCGCGCAGGTGGCCGTTGTGGCGCGGTCGTTCGAATCGAGGGAGTGGTACGACCGCTGGTGCCCACGACTGGCCGGGAAGTCAGGGACAAACTTGGGCCCCTCGAATGCCGTGGAGGTCGCGATGAGTAGGCTCCAGCTCTCGGTGTGGCAGCAGGGTCAGCCACCGCCGCAGAGACTTTCCGCCTCGGCAGGGGAGTCGAGGGTACGCGCGGCGTGGTGAGGGGTGCGTCGGAGAGGGGCGGCGAGGGCGGTGTCGTGTCGCGAACGAGGGTTTCGGTCTTGGAGTGTGGCGGGGTCGAGGCAGCTGTGGGAGACGAAAGCGTGGTGGCCGAAGTGTCGGCCTCGGAGATGGGCGAGCGTGGGCGCAAGGCATCGCTTGCAATATGGTTGGACACCTTGCGCTGGTGGAAGCGGTCGATGGTGGATTCTGCGATGCGGAGCTTCTCTTGCACAATCTCCGTCTCGATGCGCAGGTCCGACAACTCGTCTCGCAGCCGCTGTGTTTCTATGCGCAGGCTCTCGCGCTCCTGCTCGCCGATGCGCAGCTCCTCTTCAAGCAGGACGCCCCGCTCAATGGCCACGTTGTACTTGGACTCGACGTCTTCGAGCGAAGACGTCTGGTTGCGGGCCTGGCGCTCGTGCTCGTCGCTCTGGACCTCAATGTCGCGCAGCCGGAGCTGGAGGGTCCGTTGGGCGTCGCGCAGGGTGGTGATTTCCTTTTGCAGCGTGTTCTGAGCGTTATAGGCCTCGGCTTTGCTTTGCTTGTGCTTGGCCTAGACGCCTGTGTCAGCTCCCGTCTGCGGTGGTGCTTTCGGAGCCGCCCGGGTCCCACGTACCTTCCACTCCTCCACGTCAAACTCCAGCCGCTCAGCCTTCTCCTGTAGCTTCCGCTCACGCTTCTCGCTCTCCTCGACATCGCGCTCCAGCTCGGCCTCGAGCTCCTTGCTCGACGTCTGGAACTCGTGCAGCTCGGCCTCCAGCGTCTCGTACTGCGCCTTGTAGTACGCCAGCTCCTCCTGGACGCTGCCCCAGGCGGCGCCCGACGGTGAGGAGGGGGGCATGTCGCCGGCCATGGCGGCGGAGTGGCTGCGAACCCGGCTGTCAGCCACACTCAGGAGAGGATGGCAGCGGGGCAGCGCGGGGCAGCGTACGTCAGAATAAGGTCTGGGTGGAGGACAGTCGACGTGCACAAGGTTTGCGCAGTCGCAGGCCGCCCAGCACAGGGGCGGTGTAGGGTACGAGGGGGGGAGTGGGCGTGCTGGTCGTGGCTGCCTCGCTCTTTCCTCGCCGGTTCTGTGTTGATTTCACGGCCGAATGCGGTTGGGCTGTGGTGGCGCATGCGCTGCAAGCCACTCGGGATCCCGCCGCGTGTGCTCGCAGGCGTGCTGCTGCTGTTCGTTGTTGTGGTTGTTGTAGATGTTGTAGGGTTCCCTGTGCCTGTGTGGGTTAGTGGTTAGTGGTTCGGCGGTTCGTGTGCAGTGCGCAGTGTTGTTGCGCCCAAAGTGCCATGACAGCACGGAAGCCGGCTGCGGGCGTCGGGGCTAGCGCAAGGGCCAGTTTCTACAGGAACCGCCCATCCCTGCCCATCGGCGCCCTGACAGGCGGCGCACGTGCTCCTGTCCCTGCCACGTGACGCCCAGCCGCGCTCTAGCCCGCCCGAACACACGGCAGCTGATGCCATGGCCACCTCTTCGGGGCACGAGCTCGCTATCTGTCCTGCAGCCTGCATCAGTGCATCTCATGCCACCCGCTGCCGGTCAAGCCCAAGTCTAGTTCGCATCGCGATACGTTTTGATTCATCCAAAAACTCCACACCAATCCGCCGCTTGCTACCGCCTGTGTATATACATGGAGAAGGACCGCTAGGAAAGCGATTACAAATTGCGGCAAATGGCACAGTCGCAACGTCGTTGCCTTTACTCCTTGGTCCCCGTATCAGGGCCATCGATGTCCCTCACGTCGGCATCCAGCACAGCATCCTTGGCCTGACGGGCTGCATTGCTCACCGATTCCTGTGCGCTGCTTGCCTGCTCTACGCCCGACTGCGCAGCCTTCTTCATGGTAGACGATGCAGAGCTGGCTGCCTCGCCAACCTGTTTTGCGCCCCTTGCTGCCATGCTTTGCGTCTGCTGCGGGGCCTCTATCACCGCCTCCCTGACCCTGTCCCCAGCATGGCTTGCCACCTCGACACTCTTCGTGTACGCATCGCTCACCTGATCCTTGCCTTGGTCGTAGACGTGTCTGGCCTCATCGGAGGCCGTCTTGGACAGCTCCTCGACACTGGGCAGCTTCTTCAATGATTGCATGATGGTGTAATACAAGCTGATGATGACACCGTGGATACGGTCCTTCATGAGCATGGTAATGCCGTGCGAGAAGAAGCCTTTGAGGACCTCAGCACCGAGGCCCTCGTACAGCGCCCACAGACCTTCCGTCTGTGCGATGCGAAGGATGGTGCTGAAGGCAGTGCGCTGTCTTGCTTTTACTGCTTGTGGGTACGATGAGGTGGCCGGGTCCTTGGGTTCTGATGTCTCGCCTTGTGAGGCTGTGGGCTTTTGTGAGGATACTTGTGCGCGTGTCTTTGCCAACGAAAATGGGTAGGTGACCGTCGAGGCTAGCGCCTTGGAGATGGCTGCCAGTAGAAAGGTGGTACGCGCACCCGGATCCTGGCGGCTTGCTCTGGGTACTAGCAGTCGTAGGAGAACTTTGTGCAGTAACATAGTGATGGACGGGTTGAGCGTCAGTACCAGACTAGCCGAGTAGCCAGACCAGAAGCCTTGCCAACCCTTCTCACGCCTGATCTCCGAGGCAATATCTCTTGTCCTCGACAATGGTGGTATAGCAGGCCCTGACTGCTGGCTCAGCATCGCTGCAGTCTGTTTGCGGGTAACGATGTTCTGTATCGGCGTCGTGAAGAACTTGGAGAAGGCGCCTGCCACCACTCCCACGCCAATCTCTTCGAGCGCGGGTAAGCTTCTACCGGAGCCTCGCGCGGTCAGCCTCTTCTCGCGGACATAAGAATAGGCAAGGAAGAATAGGAAGCTGTCCGCGACGCCCTTGGCCGTCTCGTGGAAGACTCCATTGTAGAATGCCTGTAGACCGCCTTCCCTCTCATATATCTTCTCTATCGCGTCGAGGATACCGTCGTAGTGTGGGTGCTTGGAGTGGCGCTGTAGCTGGCGCTGGACCTGCAGACGCGTAATGACAATGTCGAGAGGGTAGGTGAGGAGCTTCGACACGGCGGTGCCGCATGCTCCAGAGAGCGCGTGACCAAGAGCAGGCAGTGCAGGCCCTGCCACATTGTGGCTACTTGTATGACGCGACAGGTGGTAGAGAGTGAATGCATCCTATGCGTGACGACAGTCAGTTCGGCTCCCCTGCCACAGGCGCCCACAACGTACCAGCTGTGAGTCGTAGACATAGTCCACCCTGTCTGGTAATTTGCTAGAAGACATGTTGCAAGGTGCGAACTACAATAAACCAAGGCCGCCAGAGGGTATACATACAGGAAGCAAAACTGCGGGGAAGGCTGTTCATACCGCAGGAGCTGGGATCCAAAGCACGCGTTGACGTCACAAAGCTCCCAGCCGAGCTAACACGTTAGCGCCTTCGCTCGTGAAAACCCGCCTCCGTTAGCTTTTCTGTGCGCTGGAACGTACGCCGCTGCCACCCAACCGTCACCTCGGCATCAACATGCAGCCGTCTACAGGCTAGTTTAAACTCGTCGGCCTCAGAGCACCAGCCACTCTCTGCTGCTCAGACGCCATTGGCGCTGTCTCGAGCTCGGGCAAGCCACACAGCCTGCGGTCCACTGCCCGCCGATAGAGGAGGCTCGCACATGGTAGAACGGAGTACTCAAAGGGACTGCGAGAACCCTCCTTGGGTCTTGATCGCAGTTCAAAGTATCCTCCAACAAGAGTTCGCGGAACGGCGGGATTCTTTTCGGTCACATCATTTCACGGATGCGATATCGAAACTTGCCGTCTGCTACATGCAGAACGGGCCATGGTAATGCTGTTCTATATTGCCCTCTGAATACGCAGCACAAGAAACCACGGGCCATGGGTTCACCCATCATGTTTCGGTCGCGTGTCTGAATCACCCTTTCACCGATAAAAGAATGCTTCAAGCCCTGTTTGCTTCTTGTGCTCAACGTGCTGATACTCACCCGTGAAGGAGCAGCATAACGAACACGCTTCCCATTGCTTCTTGCCTCGCCCTATCCGTACGACCAAGCCTATCGATCACATGGATTTATTTCATAGCAGCTCTGGGAGTGATCGGCTCGCAAATGCTCCTCCGTCACGGTCTTTTGGGACTTCACATGGCACCACAAGCCCCACGTCCCCTACGCACGCTACCAGTAGTACCCCGTCAACTTTCAGCCAGGGGACTACTTCTATCGCACTTCCAGCGAGCCCGGAAGTCTTCCTCGCCAATCTACAGGAGCAATTCAACCAGTCTTCAGCCGCCGGCGTCCTGGCCGCAACCCTCACAGCCACACAAGCGGCTCGCCGGCTCAAAGACATAACGACTGCGCTCCACGGTGACACTGATGTTCTGCGCATCTACCTCCGACTAGACGCTCTGCCACTGGCCTGGCTAGACAGCCTATTCCATCACTTTCACGCGCCGAACCACAGCCCATTCCACGAGATCCACCTATGCATTCGGTCTCTCTTGCGCCCCGTCCTCCAAGACCTCAACGACGACCCTCAGCTCTCCCGCGCCATTTCAATCATGGTGCAGAACTGGGCCTCCATTAACGTGACCATCAAGTTTTCTTTTTACCATCTGGGCGCAACCATCGAGAGCCACGATCGGCTGCGCAACTTCCACGAAAAGGATCTGCTGACGGCTATGGCGGCATTGCCAGAGCACGGCATCGCACTGACGGATATCTTGGGGGAAGAGAGCCGTGCCGTTGCGCTACCTGAGATACAGCTCAAGGCGGACGTGGAGCTGGATGACGAATATCTTTAAGGGTGGAGAATTGGCGTGCACGCGCGGTCTAGCTCGACCATGTGCCGCGTGGTAAGACTTCAGGTATGCTAATTGACGAAACAAATAGCATTGCTGGTCTAGACGGTGTGGCGTTTTACGGATTCGCTCTTCGGTCTGCCGTCTGTCGTTTGTGTGGGCGAGGGATGGGAGGGGGGCGCCGTAGTGAAGATGGCAAGTGCGCTCACTTTTCCTGAAATAGAGAGATAGCGGAGCAATAGATGACTCGCTTGTCTTCACGGGAGGATTGATCTGCTTCGCTATTTCACCGGGCTATAGCTGGGCAGACGTGGCTTAGACACTGTGGAGTCCCCTACTTGGGCGTGCAAGATTACGAAGGCACAAATTACATCTTATTCTCCGCGTACATCACGGGTATAAAGTATTTGAATTCATGGCGGGCGTGATGAATGTACTAGAAAGCATTCTTCTCCCCCCCCCAGGGCAGCTTATGGAACCCACAGGGGAGCTACAATCGTACTTGACCAAGCCAATTCATCATAACAGACTCCACTTGTAGAATCTGGATGAAATGTGTCATGCATTGTACTATAGTCCAATCTAGCACAAAAATACAGTGTCGAAAGCACCCAACACAGTGTTTGAATACGTGTATCACGTGCGGAACCCCCTCTCCAATATTCACCCATAGTCTCGTTCTACTTAAATGCAAACTGCGAAAACTACAATATTTTTGGCTTAGGGGTCTGTAATAGACCTGGGTGAAGTTACTCACTGATCTCGTTCATCGCCACTGCATTCAGCATTGATCAGGTGCGAGTATCTTGCACCGATGGCGAAGAGCAAATTCCTAGAGGCAATCACGGGGTCGGCGAGCGCTCTGTGACTGAACCAGTTAGGACGGAACATGATCAGTCCTGCTCTTGCAAGACGTATTTTCTTGCTGGTAGAGTTCAATAAAAATCAGCTACTATTACTCTGTTGACAAAACGCACCATGGTAGGTGTGGAAGGGCTAGTGTACCATTGTTGCGTGCCATTGATCGGGAACGCGAAATGCTTGTGCGTTCTTAATCGACCTAATGTACCTATGGAACTGATCCTCAAAGTTTGTAGACATTAAAGGAAACGTTCTATGCACCGTCTCTACATATCAATTGAAAATTCGTTCTGCAAGTTCTAGATCTAGCATCTCGTAAGGATCAACTGCAATATCTACATCAATATTGTCGCTATCCAAATAAAACGTAGCACCGGCTACAGGTGGATAAGATATCATGTTAATGTTGAATATCTCTGATGTGTCGGATTACATGAACTTACTGACATGTCCCATCGATCCCGGCCTTGACCTCTGTCTTCGTTGGTGCAACGCCGCTGAACGTTGATCGGTGGCGTGTCGACTCGTGCCGGGAGGCCCATATGGCTGGCCCTGCGGATCTGGATTTCCTGACTCTGACTGCTGCTAAACGCTGCGCAGCCATTGAATCTCGGAATTCTGGCCAATATAGCCAGTCTCCATGGCTTCCTGATTCCGGATCAGGTTTTCACGCAGAAAATCCGCATTATCGTTTGATCCTACTGATGCGGTCACCGAAGCCTCCCCGTATTGATCACCTTGTTTCTTTTGGACAACTGACACGCTGCAAGCCCTCTTCCCTTGCGACTTCACGGACATGGCTCGCGTATGAGAAATAAGGTCGTCTCCAACCTAGGGGATAGATGAGCTACAGTTCTGTTTACTGAGACGATCACACCTACTTCTTCAAGTGCTATCCGAATCATCTCTTGATCATCTTCATCCACACGGGCACTCAGGTCCCTCAGAAGCATGGACAGGGAAGCATTCAAGTCCAAGTCTCTAAGCTATTAGCTTACACTAAGGTATAATCTAGGAAGTTGCGGTCATACTCCTTCAGACGATCCCGCCGTCCCTGTTCATAGACGCATTGTATGCCATTTCCTTGACAATTTGCACAGCGAGGTACTTCGCCGGAGCATCTCATTTCTGCACCATGATCAGTTCTTGGTTGAGTCAACGCTAGCTCTGAATACTAACTTCGCTTGCGGCATGTCTTGCAGGCTCTTGAGCTGACCCAATCTTAGTCCTGTTAACGCGACAAAATCCGAGTACAGTTACACTCTTTCTTCCTTGTTCCTGAATTCCCCTTTACATGGAGGTGGCGGTTCCCGATTGAGTTTGGGAATGGCGATTTTAGGCCCATGTCCATGGTTCGCGTGGTGGTCTTGTATGGCCACCTCTTGGCTATAGTAGAATTCGACTATTCACCCTGTAGAAGTACCCCACAAATGACTTATCTAGCGAATCGGCATATCCTTCTCGAGCCTGCATTGTGCGGGGTCACGCGCAACGTACGAATGCACTGTGATCAACACTCCATCGCAAGTGGTGTGGAGATTTGACGCCTTTTTTATGATATTGAGTCGAATCGTCTTCGATTCAATATGGGATTGGACAAGGCTGCAAAGGCCGAGGGTCCAAACTGCTAGAAGGCCCACCTGGGCAGGTGACACAAGATTACCAACAGGAAGAATCTGCATCTGGCCCCCTTTACAATGGATGGAAGGACTGCCCATGTCACTCTAGATGCGGCGCTGACTGAGGACACAGATGCCAACTTAGCACTTCTTAACGACTTGCCGAGTATCTATCCCGCCACATGTAGGTACAACAAAAACAAGCTCCAATACACCCCCGATGCCGTGTACTCCTGTGGCAAATCAGCCAGAAGATTGGTGTAATCACAAGCTACGGGTTCAATGCAGCTATCCAACAGACTATTGTCATGTTGCCTGAGTCTAGTAAGGTAATAGCATTTGATCAGTCTTGGTTTATCAAAGCTTCGACTGCAGGCTTTCGACGTAGCATCCCAGAGGGACAGCAAAATCCAGGTAAAAATAAGAGAAAAAGCAACGAGCGAGCTTCGGAGATGAGGGAGAATGGCCAGGAATCATCACTTTACTATCGGATGGATCTCCCCTTGCCTTGGGAGAAAGAAGCTGCACGACTTTTGCTTGATGAGGAGCATCAGCAAGACGAGGTACAACATCAAAACGCTTCCGATCCGAGTGTCCAAATCGGCGGCATTACTGGCGGCGTACCTTGCTATGGGCCAGCTGGTACAGCCTTTGAGACTGTGCTAGGAGACGTGGTTTACTGTCTTAGTACAAACCCTTGGCTGACTGGGAGCCAACTGGTCGTCGTTAACAGTCACGTTGCGACCACTTCCTTGCACGCAGCTATTGGAGTATTTTCTCCTCTACAGGTCAGTTAAAGCTTGAAACAAGCTGAGCTCGAACGGGATGATAGCAAGGTGGATGAAGGGGTGCTGGGCGGTCTCTCGGATCAGCGTTTGCTGGACAAAGTGGAATGTACGGTACGATGTGTTTGCCAACTGCATGTTAGAAGCCTCGGATTGCAGCGTTTTCATGGTCGGCTTGCGGAAGGCAGATGCTGTGGTGTCTGTAATGAGGGGCATGGAGTGGAGATGGAGTACTTGTAAGCCAAAAGCAAAGGG
>Ga0182210_1000351_pt1 | contig 11134 bp, 7 predicted proteins | sample G5R1MG_19_FD_129670 | JGI IMG/M metagenome (GOLD analysis project Ga0182210, IMG submission 129670) | Switchgrass phyllosphere microbial communities from Michigan, USA - G5R1_MAIN_03OCT2016_LD1 MG | ecosystem: Host-associated > Plants > Phyllosphere > Phylloplane/Leaf | place: USA: Michigan... | reverse complement strand
TATAGAAGTAGGTACTTAGCCTTTAACCTAGTTCTAAACTTTAAAGATATATAATCTTTTTAAGACTTCTAAATTTATATTTCTTTAACTTTTTCTTTCTTTTAATACTAGACTTATAAGTAATAGCTTAAATTCTTTTTATATAATTATATACTTTGATATACTTCTAAGTTACTACTAGATACTTATTAAACCTAACTACCTTCTTTATATTATTTATCGTAACTACGGCTCAAACTAACGACCTTAGTAGACGTCTACGGATAATATCCGCAGAGGCTTACTAACAGTCCGCACGCTTCTATCTAAAACGTCTATATAGTTATATAACGTGTAGGATCCTAATATTAAGTCTATATAAGGTTATATAACTATAGATAGAGCGTTAGTAGTTCCTATTAATATTATATATATAAACCCTTCTATCTAATATATAATAGTATTAAATCCAGCCTACTTTATCTACTCTACTTTATAAGTTGACTTACCCCTATACCGTTGCGTACGCGTACTATACGGTATCCTATACTGTATCAACACTCACTGAATGCTGAATATGCATAATCCTTAGTAATTAGGAGAGATCAGATCGCGTGGGTTTGGAAGACGAAGAACACGACACGCCCCATGAAAATGAACACTGGATTAGTGATTTTAGGCGAGAAATACCGGGCTCTGGAATCAAGCCGCTATTAGTGTGAATTGTTGAAACAAGCTATCCACTTAAGTAGACATCAAAGGGAGAAACTCGCTCGCCTTTTGAACTCGACAATCCAAGACCACAGTGAAATTCTGAACGTCTTGAGGCGATCCCTCGCAGTATGATCCGTCTCGGGTTATATTGTAGTACTGTTTAGATATTCCATATCCTCCGATGCATACATACACGTGTACCGTGTGGCACGGCTCAACGCACTCACAACGTCTGAATCCAGCGCATCAGCTATAATGCTAACCGATAAAATATAGGGAATTCTCACCTTCGGGATCCAGGGCGGCCTTCGCGCATATGAATTGTAATACGCAGTGGTTGCGATCTGTTGTGCATTTCATCCGTCAAAGCACGCCGAATTCCGACTTTTGCGCGATTACGTGTCGTAGAGGCTCCTCTTCCCCTGACCGCGGATATTTATGCGCCAGAAGAAACTAACCCCATTCGTGTCAAAACCTCAGTCCTCATCATCGTCTCCATACCTCCGCGCTTCTCTCGCCCGCTCCGTCCTTATGTCATCTTCAGCTTCCCTCTTTGCCAAGCTGTCTCTCATCCGTTCCTCTTGTTTCCTCCAATGGCTGCCCTCCTCATAATCTGCACTGATACCTAGCGCCTTCCTTAACCGCTCGCTCTCTTCAGCTTTTGCCTTTGCCAGGTCATGCACCTGATGGCTCTTAAGCCTCTTGAAATTTGGTCCGAAATCTTTCCCGTCTTTTCGTTCTTGGTCTAACTTTCGTCGCAGGGCTTCGCACTGATCATCAATCTCATCTTCATCAACGCTTCGGACATTAGTAATAATGATTAGATGTTCAAGGCTGACATACTCTTGTTCTTCAAGTTTGTCTCGCAGTTCAAGAACCTTGACTTCTATCTCGCGCTTCGCTTCATGCTCTAGAATCTCGGCGTCTGGCTGTCTGGGTCGGTGCTTGGCCGAGTCCCAGTCTTTGGGGTAAGGCGCGACCTTGTCGCGAGGACGGATAAGAGAGCGGTTCTTTTGAACGTATCCAGAAGTTCCGCTGCCCCGTGGCGTAGTGAGTCCAACGTTATCGGCCATTTCGAATAGTTCTGCGGAGTTGTATGATGTTACAGTCGAAGTCGAGACTGCGGATAGTTCGGAGGAGAGTGCCAAGCTTCCCGATGATGGCACTTGCCCCACCAAAACTTTACCTGGCCAGACCAGAGCGAAGACTCATACAACCATGAACTTGGCAGCACCCCAGGACCGGCCACTCAACTCCGACAGAGCATGTCTGTATCGGCCACCATGAGCACAGGAGAATCACGAAATGATATAGATATCTACGCCCCGGCAGGAAGCGGATTGAATGAGCTGCCCTTTCCACCAGTCACCAAGCAGCACATCTTGAATTGCTCCTACCACAACTGGCATCCAAAGTATGCTCATGTTCAGTCCCGGATAGAAATTTATACTTACATGTTTAGGTTTCGCGCAGTCACACCAAAAGCGCGCCTAATTCCCCTACCACCCGCCTTTCTTGACTATCTCCGGTCCGACGGTATTGTCCTGCCTCCCGAAGATAGCGATAATCCCACGTGGTCAGACAACGACAGTGGCATATTCTCGGGTACAGACAACAACGATGATGCTGAAGAGGCCAGCGCTGATCCCAGCACTGATTGGCGCGAGACTCACGAAGCTATCGAGAACACTATCGAAGAACTGGGTGGCACTGTGGCACCAAAGCTCAATTGGAGCGCACCAAAGGATGCGACCTGGATTGCGGCAACGAATAGTATGGAGTGCCGGACACCAAATGATATTTATCTGTTGTTGAAAAGCAGTGACTTCGTAACGCACGATTTAGCGCATGCTTTTGACGACACAGCAGACAAGGACATAGCGCCGGACCCAGAGATACCATATCACCTTGTTCTGCGAAAGTGGATAACGCTTAATCCTAGCGTCGAGTTCAGGTGTTTTGTACGTGACAGACGATTGATTGCATTATGTCAACGAGACCTGAACCATTTCGAGTTCCTATTTAAAATGGAAGATGAGTTACGAAACAAAATTCTGGAATTCTTTGACTCCAAGCTACGCGACACTTTCCCAGATTCGAACTTCACATTCGATGTGTATATTCCTCCACCGCACGAGAAAGTGTGGGTCGTGGACTTTAATCCGTGGGCAGTGCGAACAGATCCCCTACTGTTCTCCTGGATGGAATTACTTACTATGGAAGTACCTGATGCAACTGCAGAAGAAACACCTGTGCGCCTGAGAATAGCCCGGGAAGAGGACATACCTGCGCTAGTCACAGACACGCTTGATGCCTTATCAGGATCTGACGAAGAAGACGAAGATGTCGAGGAGATTTGGCAACCAGAATTTCGGTTGGTCAGACGAGATGATCCAGAAGCCTATGGTTTCTCAACGCCACAGTACAGTGCGCATAAGCTTCCGAAAGACGTGGTTGATGCAAGTAGCGGAGGTGAGGGCCAATTGAGAGAGTTTGCGCGCCAATGGGAGCAGGCTCAGGCACTTGTGAAGCAACAAAATGCAGAAGAGAGTGAGGATGATTAGTCAGTCCGCTTCTCACAACGCATCTAACGTGTTGGGAACCCTAAAGTATACTCGTGAGCAGGGATGAGATCCTCACAGGCCAATAGCTACACCATGTTTATTTAACTTCGCAAATAAAAATATAAGTCTATTTGGAAATGATAGCCATCTGCCTGTATGGCACCGCTGCTTTTGGCGCCAGCTCTGAGCTCGTTGTGTGAGGCTTTCGCACGAGAGCATCTCAGGATTTACTCCGCATCAACCATTCACTGAATATCACCAGTCAGCCATCCAGTGTTTGCGATGAAAGTAAGTGTGAGACACAGTGTATTTCATTTTTGACGGGGGGCTGCAGTTCTCGAGGAAGGCTGACTGTTAGACGAGGCCGGATAGAAGTTTTATCTACGAGCGCAGGATAACAATGACATGTACACTATCAGGATTTCTCAGCTATACATACATGTGCATCAATCATGTCGTGAATCTCCCCAAATCAATCAAAAACAGCTTAGTTCTCGATGAAGCCCTTCCTGCCCGCCTCGATATCCCTTTGTGTCAGATACTCAACCGTCGACCCGCTGTTCTCGCCCTCCGCTTCACCCAACAACACCGCAATCACCCTGAGCTCATTCGGCACCTCCACATCCCCGACTATCGAGTCACCCAGCCCCAAAGCCTCGCGCGCATTCTGCTGCTCGATTTCCATTATCTTCTGCGCGATATGCCCGGCGAGCCTGTCATCCCAGAGTCCCTCTCTGCGCGGATGGCTGAGTATAAGCCCAAGAGCGCGTCTACGGAGTGCGTTGCATGAAGATGGCGCACGCATGGCTATGAGGTAGAGTGCGGAGAGGGGGCCCGCCGCGATTGTGAAGACGGGCCTGGGCGGGTGGGTGGTAGTACGTGCGGGAAGCAGACGACTTGCGAGGTTGTATATTTGTGTGAAGTGTGCTGCTGGGTCGAAGGGATTGGTGTAGGGGTTATTGTCGGCGGTGAGACTGGCGGTCAGTTTGAATTTGGATTCAACGTCCGGGCGCGGTGAGCGCAGGATGTACTCGATCTGGCATTGTTGAAGTTGAAGGGTGGCGAGCGCGGCGGATAATTCACCAGTACTTGACGCAGACTTTGTGAGGAGTCTGGAGAGAGTTGTTGCGCCGCGGTGTGAGCGTAGTAGTAGGTCGTGATAGCGAGGTAGTATGAGAGCCGCTTCTTCTGCAGGCCGGTAAACTATGCTGTGGTAGAATGCGAAGATGCAGTTCAACAACGATACCTGGTATTTCAAAAGTACCAGCAGTGTACTCATGTTGAGTTCAGAGCCTGGTAAGACGTCCATAGACGTGGCTGTGGGTGCGGCTACCCAATCTTTCGAACCTCTAGAGGGCGGTATACCTCGAACTTGTAGATCGAGGCCGACAAGGAGAGCTCGTAGGGAATCTACGGTAATTGGGTGGCGGGGCTGTGTCGATCCACTTGTTTGTGCGTCCATCTCATTCAGCATCTGAATGCCGCCGCGTAAATGGCCATACGCATCTCTTTGACGGCCCTGGAGACAAGCCATGCTACTGAAAAGAATAGAGCATGTCATCAGTGTCACCCTGTCTACGTTTTCTAGTTCCGCGCTGCGGCCACGTTCCTTCACTAGGGTTCTGATTGCTGCATTGGATTGCCGTAGTGCGAATAGTAACTGTCGATCTAGTAAAGTCGTCTCGCCAACATATGAACCATCGCCTTCATAGAATCTTCTGTGCATTGCACCCAGTGCAATGACGCAGTGCTGAATTGCTGGTATGCTTTGAGCAGCTTGAAGGATTTCCCGTTGCCAAAAGGAGGAGTCGAGAAAGCCCCGGAGGGAATACACGGCGTGTGATGTGAAGAAGTCGAAGCTCTCTCGTTCTTCAACCGTGTTGAACTGAATGGCCGGCACAATATTTACGGGAGATGCTACTTTGATAAGCCCATAGTTATTGGTACTTGTATCTTTTTCTGAGGGCTTTGGTGCTGACGGCCACGAACAAGTCCAGGCCTGAAAGACAGCATCGTAGCCTTCGCAAGTACGGCCTGTCGAAGTGCATCGCTTGCAGTGTGGCCGCTGGCGTTATTTCCCTGCTTCAGCATGTATATCCAATGGTTTGATAAGGATTGATTGGACCCACTTCCTCACCGCATTTGACTCTGCGGATCCTGCTTTTGTCAGTGATAGATTCAGGTTATCCCGCCCCTTTTATCGTTGATCCTGACTAACTAGCGCTACGAAGTAGGAAACCTCTAAGGCTGCAAACCGAGGGAGACTGCTTACTTGCATGTCGTACAACCAGTCCGGCTTTTTGGCTTCAATGCTCTCTGACGGGGCTTAGCGGCTGCCGCCGCCATGACGGTGGGGTGGGTTGAGCGAGCTCTGTTCAACTTCTTTACGACGGTACAACACTGAGCGAGCCGCTGTAAAGACTACGAAAAGGTGTGCCGGCCTGGGAAGCGTTTTCCAACAGTAGGACGTCCATGTACTAACCACGGTGGCGCAGCCAAGCCATTGAGCGAGTCCGCAGGGGTGTGCTGGAGCCCGATCAGCCATAAGCAATAATTTTCTCAATACGCCATAGGTACAAAGTAGTGGTCGATCACCAAGGGCGTCGAGCGAGTACACAGCCTACAGCGGTCCGAGGTGCGTCGCAGTGGCTCTTCCATATGCCTCAACAAAGCATGGCGGAAGATAGACATGTATCGTCTGGAGACTAGCCAGGGGTGACTGCAACCGACTGGGCTGACCATCTCGTCAAGAAGCGTTATGCCGTAAAAGCCCCGTCCCCAGAGAAGTTCGGCGGCTCTGGAGGTCGGGCGCCGGCAGCTTACCGGCCCGCTGGCGGGTCAAGACTAAGCTTTAAAGAGACTAGTTGGTCGCACTGTATGGTCTTGTCCCAAACCGGACGGCGCGTGAAAGGATTCGACTCGCTTAGCCAAGCGTCTTGGGCTTAGTACAGCGGAACAGTAAATTACAGGTATTGCTGTGTATTCAACATGCCCTACTGGTCAGCCGCTATTGCCTCTCGCCTGTCATCTTTGCGCAATCAAGCGCCAAATCACATCATCCCCCCATCCAGACGCTTTCAACGCCAAGTCAACATGGCAAAAACAGACCAAATAGATGGCAGCCATGTCTCGCCTCTTTGCACTGCCAATCCCATCCGCTCGTCATGGCGCTCTCCAGCTCCAAAAACCCGCCTGCGCAGCCCGCCTCGCCCATAGCGAGCTCCAGCCAGGATGAAGATTGCTCCCGGATGGACCCCAGCGGTGTCAAGCGCGGCCTCAAGACACGGCATCTTTCGATGATGGCGCTCGCGGGCATCATCGGGCCCGGCATCCTCGTGGGAACCGGCGGCGCGCTGGCCAACGGCGGGCCGGCGTCTCTGCTCATTGGCTTTGGTGTCATTGGCATCATTGCATTCAGCATCACGCAGTCCCTGGGAGAAATGACGACCTTGTATCCCACGGGCGGCGCATTCGTCACGCTGTCCGACCGCTTTGTCGACAAGGCTTTTGCCGTGGCGGTGGGCTGGCAGTACTGGCTGGTCTGGGCATGCGTGCTCGCCAACGAGTACAACGTCATTTCGTCGCTTTTGCTCTTCTGGAGCGACAAGGTCCCGCTCTGGGGCTATTTCCTCATCTTCTGGTTTGCTTTCCTGGGCTTCCAGATGCTGGGGGTCGAGTCGTTTGGTGAAGCCGAGTTCTGGCTGGCGCTGATCAAGCTTCTGGGGCTTTGCGCCTACTTTATGTTTGCCATTATTTACGCGTCGGGGGGCTTGGTGGGACAAAAGGAGGCACTTGGATTTCGATACTGGCATGATCCTGGGCCCTGGTCCAATGGCTTCCGCGGTGTGGCAACCGTCTTCGTTTTTGCATCGACCTTTTACGCTGGCGTTGAAGCAGTGGCGGTTGCAGCCACCGAGACGAGAAATCCATCCATTGCCGTCCCACTGGCCATCAGACAAGTCATCTGGCGAATCTTGTTCGTCTACATGGGCGTTGCATTCTTTTTCGGCCTCACGTGCCCCTCCAACGCCAACGACCTGGCCAACGGCGCCAGCCGCGCCTTGAAAAGCCCAATGACTATCGCCATCCAACGAGCCGGCTGGGAAGGCGGAGTCCACCTTATCAACGCCTTCATCTTCATCGCCGTGCTCTCCGCCGCCAATAGCTCCATCTACATTGGCTCGCGCACCATCCTCTTCATGGCGCAAGAGCAAATGGCGCCCCGATTCCTCGGCAAGACAAACAGCCGCGGCGTGCCTGTCTCCGCCATAATCTTCACCAACCTCTTTGGCTGCCTCTCCATGATGAACGTCAGCACCGGCGGAGGCAAAGCCTATGCCTACATTATCAATCTCAGCGGCGTCTCCACATTCCTTGTCTGGGGCGCCATTTCCTTCACTCACATCCGTTTCCGCTGGGCGTGGGCCGCGCAGGGCAAATCCCCCCAAGACCTTCCGTTCCAGTCGTTCTTGTACCCCTGGAACGCCTACTTTGGTGTCATTGCTAACCTCTTCCTCGCCCTTGTGCAGGGATGGACGACCCTGAGCCCATTTGACGCCGGCTTGTTCGTCGATGCGTATATTCTGTTTCCGGTCTTTGGCATCACCTTCCTCGCGTACAAGTGGTGGTTTAAGACGCGCTTTTGGAAGAGCTATGAGATCGACCTCAATGCTGGGCGGAGGAGGGATCTGGATACTAAGAATGAAGTAGCGTGTGGTGGGGTTCTACTGGAGGAGGGGAGAGAGCCGCAGATCAAACAAGCCTTGTCCAAGAGATTGTGGCGCAGCTTTTAAGGTGCTTGGGTCAAGCTCTGGTGCCATGGGGGTAGTATACACAATAAAGCGATTTTTCTATTGAGGGATTGCGACAAGACTGTCTGGCTTGGGGCAAGTCCAAAGCACAACTAATGAGCTTCCATCGCACAGTGACGAAGAGTCTCCAGACATTCTGCGGTCGATTTGCCAGCCAAGACTCATTCTCCGTATCAACATGTCGAAACAGCGAAACCACAGTCTCAGTCCCGAAAACAACCCCAAACGGAGAGAAAGAGAGAAAGAAAACCCCCCATAAGCCACTCAAACATTCGACGTATCCGCCTCCTTCCTCCACCTCGTAACAAACTCTCCAACCATCCAATTATACCGCTCCTCCGCCATCCTCCTCCCCGTCTCCGTCTTCATCAACCCACCATATACCGCAAACCGCTCCTCCATCAACCTAATCCCCGACTCGATCAGCCCATACCGCCTGGCCTCCATCACCCCACCAAACACAAAGCAGCGCCCCACGCCCACCGCCCCCAGCGCATCCACCCGATCCGCATCCTGCACGATCCGCAGCGCAGGATGCAGCGCCGCGAGCCGCTGCACGGCAGCGCGATCGCGCAGTTCGGCGGAGAAGGAAACGCCGGCTGCAGCCTTGGCCACTTCGCGCATAATGTCCCCAGGGCAATTGTGCGTGGCTAGGAACTCGAGCACGACGTCTTCTTGCGTGCGCGTGTCGCCTTGGGCGCGGTATTTGGCGTCGCCGATGTCATGCGTCATGCATGCGACCCATAGCACGGTTGGGTCAATGGCACAGGCCCAGGCGGCGGTGGGAGACGCGGGGTCGGCTTCGGTCTCGAGGATGCGGTGCGCGATGGAGACGACGCGGCGGATGTGTTGGTAGTTGTGGGAGGCGTCGAGCGTGTTCATGACGGTGCGGATGGATAGGTTGAGCGCGGCGAACCAGGGGCGGTGGCGGGGGGGGATGCGCAGGGCGTCCATGTTGAAGAGGGGGTAGTCGCGGTTGTAGGTGGGGGAGGAGGGGGAGGAGATGGGGTGAGAGGTCGAGGTTTTCGTACCGATGAGGGGGGTTGCGAGGGAGGTGATTGATTTCGTGAAGGAAGCTTTTGGCTTTGGTAGGCCTGTAATGGCACTAGGGTAAAGAGTGTTCATGTTGGCGGAGTAGAATCGTGGTGAAGTCGGCGTGTTGTGGTTGACTCGGGAGCTGAGCCTTAATATAATCCACACAAAAAGTGGCCCAAGGGACCGTTTATATACAAACCGAACGCTTACAAGTGAAGCCTCTCCTTGTCGTAGCGTTAAGCCCGAGCTCCCTGCTGCCTAAAACCAATTTTCTTTCTTTCACTTCTCTGCTCGCCCTTCACCTGCTTGTTCATTTCCTATCCAAGTTAGTGTTATCACTGGAGATTTATAACATGCAGCAGTAAAGAAAATATCTTCGACGAGGATTGTCAAGGGCGTTTAGGAAAGAGGTGGATTGACCCTCCCAAGCAAAGTACTTCAGTAACGCAGGTGGTGAAAGCGGTATCTAATCCTTGATATGTCGTGGCGACCTCCTTTCTATACATCCTCCCTGACTTCTTAGCTTGATAACTCCCCATGACAATCGGATTTCTCTCTTCCGCTTCCTCTCACCTCTCGGCATACTTCTTGCCTCCATACCCACCCGTTCGCATTCGCCTTTACGCTCGTAGTTGGTGTCGGTATAGTCTGAGTCATGATCGTGGCTGATGCTACGAAAGAGGTCATAGCTGCGGAAACGGTGATGATGGGTACGGTAGCAACGGGGGGATGGTTCACTCCTGGCTGTTTTGCCAAATTCGGTGCTGCGGTCTGGGTCGTGGTCTGTGAAGCGGACGTGAGCAGGTTGGGAGCGACTGCGGAGGAGTTGAATGAGTCCGTCTGGATTACTTTATTAAAATCTATTCTGGGAAAAATTTATAGTGGATAGTATGATAGAGTATAGTGCTACGAAGAACCATGAGCGCACTGCGAGGTATTGTGATTGTGGATATTGCTTGCTTCCTCCACTGGGTATCGCTGCTGTGGAAGGTATTGTGGGGTGTGGGTAAGAGGCTGCGAAGGGTTGTTGAGAGTGAGATGATGGTGGCTTTGGTTGTTTCTGCGGATGAGGATTCGGTGGATACTGGTCTGACAGTACATGTACGCCTTGTGTTCCAAGGCAGTATTCTTGTGCTGCCATGCTTTTCAAGTTGCCAACGTTAGGTATTACTTACTAGCAGAGGTCTTCAAAGCACGACCTAACGGAGTGAGAGATGGAGATTACTTAGAATTTTTATGTCGCAACTTGTAACGGTGTGTAAACGTCTGGCCCAAGACCTTGGCCGATGATATGTTCTATCATCGGTCTTGTGCGGCAATCACATCCCAGATTTGGTCCGACGGACGGCGTCGTTCGTGTCAACAGATGTACCTAGCGAGCGTTGATTGTGAATAGAGCGATACTGATAGGACGAAAATAATAGCAAAAACAATGAGAACCAGATGAATGAATGCATTGAGAACGTCTAACATGGCGCCCGCGGGCTGGGGTATCCTGTTTAAGAAATGAGTGTGATTGAAGAAGACGGTGGTCCGGGTGCGCCCAGAAAGATGGAGATCTGAGATTGACGCCTGAATGAAAATGACATGCTGTCATTGACTGGTGTGTCTCAGGAACATGGCGGTGAGATCATCCTGACTTGGCGGTTGGCTCCGTTCTGACTACGGGGATATTGGCGGCCGAACTTGCCTCGGCGTCGGCCAGAGGTTGGTCACCATTCCTTCTCATGGGAACACCTTCCACTTTCTTGATACGCACGCCTTCACGCCACATCATGATACCAGCGATGCCCGCCACGATACAACCCATAGCAACGAAGGTACCCGTCGCCCATGACGGCCTCTCGATGCGATTGTAGTGCCACATGTAGAAACAAAGGAGGATCTGGAGAAATGTATTCGCAGCGTTGTTCCAGATCACAAAATCCATCTTCCAGCTCTTGGTCGGTGAGGCACGTAGGCCCGTGGGCGGTGGGTCGGGTATCTTGTTTGCGGGAATGGGCACAGCCGGATCTTCGGGACTCACGAGCG
>Ga0182210_1000350_pt1 | contig 11158 bp, 7 predicted proteins | sample G5R1MG_19_FD_129670 | JGI IMG/M metagenome (GOLD analysis project Ga0182210, IMG submission 129670) | Switchgrass phyllosphere microbial communities from Michigan, USA - G5R1_MAIN_03OCT2016_LD1 MG | ecosystem: Host-associated > Plants > Phyllosphere > Phylloplane/Leaf | place: USA: Michigan... | reverse complement strand
GTGGTGAGGGATTGCGTGAGTATGTGGCGGCTCAAGAGCCATGTGTTGGAGCGCGAGCGGTGGCATTAGCCAGAGTCGAAGCCTGGGCGACCACATGGTTGCGAAATTCCATGCTGAGCAGCACTCTTCATCCCAGCTTCCGCAGCGAGTTGTAGTGTTCCCCCAATCCATGGCTGTGCTTGTAGTACCCCAGCCACATCTCGTGCACCGTTTTCCCCGACACCCTCTCGCCGCCTTCGTCCTCCTCAGGCTCTATTCTGTCTATTCGCCCGTCGCTATGCAGAACGCATATCCTCGTCTCATAGGCTCGCGCCAGCGCCAGCAACTCCAAATGCCCGCCCCACTCCCCCGTTTCGCGTATCTTGCGGATATGCTCCGGCAGTGGATCTTCCACGAACCCGTCAAAAGAGGAAGCATGCGCTTGTATAAAGTCTGCGGTCACGTGTCTTACCCTCTTGTACCCTTCTAGACCAGCTGTACCCCCTTCCTCTCCTCCTACCAGTGCTCCCGATATCCTCGGCGTCAGCCCAATAGCCCTTGAACCCAGCTGGTCGGCAATTGCAGCATACAAACAGTGGCCATCTGCCCTAATCTCGTGCAATACCAGGCCATGTTTCTCCAGCTGTTGTGCCATGCGCTCGCGCTCAATTTCGCGCGGGTTGGGCGCGTTGGCGGCTTCTTGCTCTGCCGCGGCGATGAGGGCGGCAGTATCAGCGGCGCGGCGGGCGAGTCGTGCTTTAGCGCGGTTAGGCTTTTTTTTTCGCGCGCCTGCTGCTGGCTCTTCTTCGACAGTTATAGTGCCTGCTTGGTTTTGCGCAGCAGGGTTCAGATCAAGATTTGCTAAGGTCTCCTGGGCTTCGTCTAACGGTGCATTGGATACGTCGTCTTCGGCCGGCTCTTCGGGTGTGGGGCTACCATTCAACGCAGCGAGTTGCGCATCTTGTCGCTCCTTGAGCTCTTGCTCCAGGCGCTCGCATTCGTCATTGACGCCTTTGCGCGTCTTCTTGGTGGCTTGCTTCTTCTTTTGGGTTATGCGCGACACAAGGTCGCGTTGTTCTTTGCGATGTCGCGCTTGGAGATGTTCGAGGGTTTCGGGCTCTATTTCAGTAGTAGGTTCTTTGTCGGCCATTGAAGAAGACCCAGAGGTAAAGACCGCGGTTCGGTGTTGTATGATTACAATGGTGGGGTTGGAGGCGTTGAAGATTGTCAACCATAGTACTAACGTTAAACAAGTTAACTAGTACAAAAGAGGATTTGTCGTCCATTCATCCTATTCAACACTGCGATCAACATCGACATACACCTTTGGATGCTGTTGTTCCGCATTTTCTTGCGATGACACAAGAAATCTTGAATGTATCTGTTCAAGTGAGACACCGTTTTTTCCCCTTATAATCCGCCCCATAGGCTCTCTTCTTTTAAACTTTGTGAAGAAGTTGCAGTTCCATGATTGTCATCTTCAGAGGTCCTAGTCTTCTCTGTGTTAATAGTGCTTGATAGCTTCTGGATGATTTGTATCTTCAGGCGAGATGCTTCGTTGGATCTTATGTTCTAGGTCCAATCGCTGTAGGACATTATCTTTTTCGAAATTGTTTGCTCTCTGTTGTGAGGCAAAGCGAGTTTGCGGCTTGGATTCAAAAGAAAACGATTACAACCCTAACCCTAAACAAGCAATCGCACAAGATGCAATGGATTAGACAAACAGCGTAGCATCCATAGAACTCACTACGCATTTATCAAACTAACGCATCATCTGACCATATAAATACCCCGCCCATCTTGCTTCATACATATCTATCTCCGCAGTCCTCAACATCAAACTCCTATCTAAATAATATCCAACGACATCCCACAGTACATTCTAGTTATATCAAGCCGTTCATATACCTCCTTCTGCTACAGTACTCTAGTACAGGTAGTCTGCGCGACGATGTGCCGGCCCATGGAGTTCCAGTTTGCATCAGTACGATGGGGGGCAAAGCCACTGTATACCAATGCTGATGACTGGTCCAGTCGGTCATTTAGGATCATGCGACTGGGAACACCTTCTACGTGTTGTTCCGCTAGAAGACTGGACAGAGATTATGCCAGCCCCAGACTGGCCCTGCGCCCGCCCATAGTACGACTCCGAAAGAGTCCACGCCTACCAGCGCCCGCTATATTATTGTGAGAACGAACGCATCCTGGCAGGGCAAGACAAGGAGCACCGAGGGTCCCAAGGCGAAGACGAAAGAGTACCTGATACTCGAGAGGGATCTGTCCAAGTCTAACGTCAGACATACGACGAAAGTATGCGACGCACAGAGAAGGTTAGAGATACAAGTTTAATGGGAGCAGAAGGCCTCCAGCACCTCCAATGGCCGCATGTCCAATCAAGCAACCTGACCCGCCCAGTTCAAGGGCCCGAACGACAAAAGAGTCAACGGTGCCACAACAGTCTTTGACTTCTCCTACGTGGCCTGTGTTATGATAGACGAGATACACGCAGCAGCAAGCAAAGACACTATCACGTACTCTTGAATTTTCGACCCTGCCCGCCAGGCGTCACGGCTGTCTCAGGCTCCGCCCTGGCGAATTGCATCTCTACTATCCTAACGTCCGCAGATAAAGTTCTGTGGCTGGCTGCAGGCAAGATCAAAATCAACAATAACACGCAGACACTCGCGAAGATTATACAGACGGCATGGGTAAGGCGCCACTGCACACTCACCCGTATCAGGTCTAGCGAATTGGCTCTCCTCATGTAAACAGTCCACCGTCTGCTAGAGTCCACTTGTTCTGTACAACAATGTTGTTTCTTGTGCGTTTCTGAGCCAGTGGTCACACCCTGTTGTGCGGACAGGAGAGCGACAACGCAGTGATGAGTGCCCCGGGGCAAGAAGGCCGGTAGATAAACCGCAGAAGAGGCCACTATGGCATGGGATCACTAGTAGTAGTACAAGGAACAAATCTAGACTTGGGGGGGGGGTGGGTGATGAATACAGTAGTGGAACGGGGATTTGACGATGGCGCTGTTGTTGGAAAGTGAATGTGGTGAAACGCGCCGGCACATGAAACAATGAGCTTGATCAATGGCACAAATGGTATTGAACCATCGGGGTATCTATATAAAAATTCCATCCACGCGCTACCAGTTCGTCAACGCACTGGACTCGTGATGCGCGCGGCGCTTACACCCGAGGCCAAGAGTTCTAGCCGCGAGGCCTGCACGCGGTGTTTTTTCATAACCTGGACCCACTCTTCTTCTTGCTTCTCTTCGTCTTTATCAGATTGCTCTTGCAAGTCTTGCTCCAACACGGCAATCATCATGCTGAAGTCGCCGCCCAGTCGGCCCAAGGACCCTGCGGCATACAGGACCTGCGTGAGCAACGAGTCTCGCGTCGACCGGTCCTGGACGTTTGGCATGTAGGTGTGCAGCGTATCGAATAGCATGTCGACAAGATGCGAGGAAAAGGTTGCCAGAGCGGATGGAAGGGGTTGCAGGGCGTTGGTATCAGCATCCCCTGCCTTGACAGCAAGCAGCGAGTCGTCTGACCCCGGTGCTGGTAGTGCCGAGGGGAATATGCTCTTGAACATGGATATGATTGCAAAGCTCTGTTCGCGGAAGATTTCGAGGTATTTCTTGAGGTACTTTTCGGTCTGGTGGCCAGACGCCCAGGTCGCGTCGGGTATGGTAGCGCTGCGTTGCCGCTTCTGCGTCTCGGCGTCGGCGAGTTCGCGCAGCGGATCAAGAGCAGCAAAGGTAGACTCGAGGGCGGCAAGGCGTGAGACGAGAAAGAGGGCACCGAGAGTGCCTTCGCCGCTGCCGAGGCCCGACTGCTTGGTGGCGGAGGCTTCGGCAAGCTCGGGAGCAACGCGACGAAGCCAACCGACTGTGCGCATGGCAGCCGCTAGCTTGATATTCGGCGACTGGAGGGCAGCGGCGAGGTTGGCGGCCATGGCCTGCATCTCGTGCTCGCCCTGGGCAGCCAGGGCGTTGATGAGGGGCGAGCGGGGGTACAACGCGTGAAGGCGCTTGATATGAGCGCTGAGATCCAGGGCCGAGGCGTAATGCGCGCTGGCCGCGGCGGACGAGGTAATGGCGGACGAGAGCAGCGTGGGTAGGTCGAGCACGTCGGCGACGCGGTCCATATGGCGCGACAGCAGCATAGCCTTGCGTCGGCGAGCGATCAGCGCGTTGTCGGCGTCCCGGTTATACTTTGAGGAGAAGCGCTGAGCGGCGGCGTCGAGAACGGGCAGCGCGGCCCGGACGGCGGTGACCTCGTGGGCGACGTGGGCAACAGTGGGGCCGACGTGGCGCAGGCGGTCGGTGGCGGCCATGATGGGCTGATGGGCACGCTTGGTAAGGGCCTGGAGGGCGCGTTGAGACGCCTGCGCGCTCTGGGAGAGGGACTGCTGCTCCGATGAGGTCAGGGCGGCGAGGGGCAGCGTAGTGAGTCGGGCGAGGTAGGCGGCGGTGGCGGCATCGGGACGGGCCGGGGGAGGAGTGGCGTGGTGGGCGATAGGGCCAGTGTGGGCATCGACGGGGCTGGCATGGGCATTGGGGCCGGCGGATTCGGCCAGGTAGGGCGTCAGCAGGTCGTGCAGCGCGTCGGTCATGGTGAAGGACGATGCACGTGACCGATAGGGCCAGGGCAAGATGCGGAGTTGGGGCGGAGGTGCGAGGCTGTGGGGAAACGGCGGATCCCTGTCGCCTTTTCTTGGCACGCTTCTTCCTCACATGTCGTCTTTTGTCTTTTGCCTACCTGCCCCTCAACAGTGTACATCACCTGCATCCGCTCCACGTGACACGGCGAAGACACGGCGAAGACACTACCACACACCATACACCACGTCACGGCGATCCCCCTCAACGCTCTGCTCCCCCCTTGTGCGACCCCGCCGTTCTCGCCGCCGTCTCCCCCCCGAATGCCGCACGAACAACCGCCGCCCGTGCTGTGCGTCGAAGACACAGTCGGCCTCGTTGGGGACACGGCCGCCATCGGCGTCATCGATCGCAGCTTCGGCGATGTCGACACCCACCAGCCTGACCCTCAGCATGACTACTCAGAGGACATCCAGCGCCACCCAGATGTGCCTGTCGCCGCCTTTGCCGACTTCCTGAAGACGGGAATTCCACCGCGCGGCTCCGTCCTCGTCGCCTGGCAGACGGATCTCAAGACTGAGCTCATTCCCGAGGCCCACCTACAGCTGCTGGACCGCGCCCTTTATGTCGGCGACGTGGTTAAGCGCAACGCAGACGACCATATGAGTGGCACTGTCATCGGCACTATGGCTGCATGCACCCTCTTCCCTTCCGCCCACGCCAACGCCAACGCCGCCGACATGGCCCAGGCCATCGCCACCGAGCTGACCATCCGCGCCGTCCCTGCTGATGAGCTGCTCAATGTGCACGAGTTCATTGAGGGAGCCCTCATCCTCTACGGAGATTGGGTGGGATGCGTGGAAAACGTCTACGATGAAATTACTATCCGCCTGTCCAATAACTCGGTCGTCGTCGTCGAGGATCCCGCAGAGGTCGAGCGCGACGACGACGCCCCCGCCGATCGCATCAGCCTCGGGGACCGCGTCAAGACCAAAAAGGGTAATCTGCGCAGAGGTCGCTGGCGCTATGGTGCTTTCGACCCTCATGTAAAGCCGGTCGGCACCGTCGTCGAGGTGCGCACTGCCGAGATCGATGTCCAGTGGATCGCGAGGAGTATACGATCCGTCGATGCCGCCTTCCATGTTGACGAGCCGCCCGTCACCCTTGGCCGCGATCAACTGGAAAGTCCCAACTTCTATAAGTACGATGCTTCGGGAGGCGCCGCCGATACCCTACCCTTAGTAGCCAGCGGCCTCGGCCGCTCCTACCATGTCGCTGATGTAGCCGTCGGGGACCGCGTCCGCTTCAAAGACACGGCTGGAGCCAGTATCAAGTACGATGGAACCGAGACCCTTCCAACAGGTATACCAAGGGGCAAGGTCACCTACCTCCCGCGCACCGAATCACTGGGCTACGACCTGAACGTCTTCATGGTCTTGCAGACGCAGAGCATGGTCACGGTCCAATGGCAGGATCTCACCGTCACCCGCGATACAAGCACATCACTTCTGCCAGATCCTAATGTAGAAGATGATGACGAAGTATGGCCTGGTGAAATTGTCTTCTCCAAACAACGTCAACCAATCACAGAAGCGTTAGAGGCCGTCGTCACCAAGCCCGCCAAGGTGGGCGTAGTCCAAACAGTCAATGGCAGAGACCGTATAGCCACAGTCCGCTGGTTCAAAAGCCCTTCCATCGAATTCATCGCATCCAATCTACTGCGACCCTCGACTACTGGCGAGCTCGAACAAGCCATCGACAACGTGAGTTTGTACGATATATACACCTCCTCCGTGCTGACACGGCGCCGCGGCGATTTTGTTCTATTACACCAAAAATCCGCCGCAGAATTTCAAGCACCGCCCAATGTCACTGGCCCCGACTGGTTCGGCGAGGTTGTCGATCTAGGTTTGGATGGAAAGCTCACTGTTCGGCTAGGCGCAGCCACGCCCGTTGTGGACGTCAAAGTCGCATACGAGCATGTCACACTCGCGTACAGTAGCGACATGGATGATGTCGAGACACTGGGAAGCGACTCCGATGTGTCTAGCTTTTACTCTGACACTTTCAAGGAAATGTGGATAGAGTATGAAGGAATGGACGGCGAGCAACAGGCAGGCGAAGAGAGCGACTGGTCGACAGAAGATGAAGACGACGACTACGCTGATGAAGAAGACGAATCTATGCCTGATCTAACAGATCCAAATGAGCTTGAAACACCCAAAACAAGCCCAGAAAGCAAGTCGCCAGACAAACATGACAATCCCGAGGCTGATGCGCCATTGGATACCACAGCCAACACGATCGATGATACGCCCATGACCCAGGATGCATCCCCCTCTTTCCCGGGCGCTCCAACCGCCTTCCTCGTTCTCGAAACTACCGTGCCCTCTTCCCACCACTACATTTCAACCCCCTCCACCGCTTCTCCAACCTTCATTCGTCGCATAGCAAAAGAGCACAGAATTCTCTCCACCTCTCTCCCGCCCGAAATCTTTGTCCGTACCTGGGAATCGCGCCTCGACCTCTTTCGGATTCTCATTATCGGTCCCCATGACACACCCTACGAGTACGCCCCCTTCATCATCGATGTCCGCCTCCCCTCCACCTACCCCGCCTCTCCACCTGAAGCGTTTTTTCACAGCTGGACCGCCGGCAATGGCCCCGTAAACCCAAATCTCTACGAAGATGGCAAAATTTGCCTCAGTCTGCTGGGCACTTGGCACTCGGAGGATAAAGGCGAGGGCTGGAGCAGCGGCAAGAGTACGCTGCTACAGGTCCTGGTATCCATTCTCGGTCTCGTGCTCGTCAAGGAACCCTACTACAACGAAGCAGGCTACGATGTCCAGCGCGGTGCACCAGAAACGAAACTCAGTAGCGCATTGTACACGGAGCGGGCGTACTTTCGCGCGAGAGGATTCATTGTGCATGCATTGATGCATGAGGTTGATGGGTTCGCAGCAGAGTTACAGTATTTGTATCGGAGTGCTGAGCAAGGGGCGCCGCGCTTGCTAGATAGAGCAGTCGATGCAGCAAAGGCGATTGTCGAGAGGAGCGAAGGCGGGGAGGAAAGCGGGCAGAGAGATGGGCTGAGAAAGGTTAGTCTGGGCGCGTTGGTCATGTTAAAGCGTCAGTTGAAGCAGTTGGAGGAGCTACAGACGACGAGTGTGTAGGTTTTGACAAAAATGTGATAACACGTGACCCAAAAAGTGTTTCATCATACAAGTGTAACATGATCTGGGTATCGGTGCTAACCTTTCCACAACGAAACGTATGAGAGGAACTTATTTTACGGACGATTTCCCTGTTTCACCGATCAACGAGGGTGAACGCTGAGCGCGACGTCAAAGTCAGAAGAAGACCAACTCCTTTGTTATTGTTTTTTACGGTAGTCATCTACGTTGTTGATGACCGACTCTGGCACATACGACCATAGGACACTGAAAATAGAGCTTCCCGTCTGCTCAGCTGTACTCAAGCAGTGTACCGGCACATTAGTAGTCAGGTGGGTGACCACTGGCGAATCCGTGCTGTCGTATGTTTTTGCTCCCCCTCTTTTTGAGGTGGACCGTCCTTATCGTAGACCTCGTTATTATTTTTTGCTTTTGAACCCACCCTGGAGTTTAGGAGATTGCGGTCTGTTGCCACGCTATGGAGAAACTTGTTACCAGGTACTGGGTGCGTAGGATAGAACTATCTCATTGTATGTACTTTGCGATTATGGAATTCTGATATTCAGAAATCTTTTTTTTTTTCAGTATCTGCTAAGCGTTGGTGTGAAAGCTACGGATAGATAAAGGAAAAACCGGTGGGACCGGAAATCATGTCTGTTCCATACCAACATGTACCATCAAAAAACCGACCGGACCAGACTCTAATTTACGTTGATTGCGGGGTCTTAGGTCTTGGCCAGGTAGGACTACTCAGTAGTATCACGGCATATAGTTCGTAGAGGGATTCATTGGGTTGCCGCAGGAGCAGCACCACCAAGCAGGCGGGGACAGACTGATGTTGTATTTTTCCTATTTTCCGGTACTTTTTGTCGATCCCTCCTGCGTACTAGCATCCCTTGTTATTGGCGGTTACATGTATACAGGACGTGATGTGTGTGGAGTGCAGTGCAGCAAAGCCCACGGCTTACTTAGCTCCTATTGGCACATTCTGGTCCAAACATGAGGCTGGGCAATGTCTGCATATATACCGAGTTTCACACGTTTGCTACACAACAGCACTAGGTAACCAAGGAACAAAAGGCGATTTGGCCTCGGCAATCAACGGTGCGGGCTCGATACCTGCCCTACGGGTGGGCGATTTAGCACGAAATCTCTCGCTTGCGTGACGAGGTTACACGAAACAAGCTTGTCACAACGTCAACGCTTTACCGTCGTGGATTGTTTTTTTATTCATGGAAGAATGAGGCGGATGGGCAACAGCAGGCGTGGAGAGTCAGCGCGTTGGCCTCCACATCCATGTAGATGGCTACTTGCTGTCTATCGCCTACCTACATGGCAGGTATCGATGGGTGCATGAAAACATCGAGGGACACCATCACGATTGACCGTGTGGCCGGTGGACATGATTCTACAAGGTACTCGTCAATGCGAGAGGTTCGAGACCTTCATGTTTCAGATTCGTGATGATCGGCATCGTTCATGGCTAAAGCTGACAAGTTTACCCTACCGCTCGGAACCACATTGGGTATTTATCTCCTAGCCGTGGGGAATCACTTGTCAACGATCCGAGGCAGCTGTTCGCTTGGCTGCGGACGCGTCCTCGGCCACGCCTCTGGCGCAGGATTACGACATCCGCAAGATGCGATAACCGAAAGCGGACGCTTCGGGATCTTGGAAAAGACTGCCGATTGGGTGCTGAATGTGAAACAAGTGGTTTGCATTACCAACTCGTGGAAACATGCCGCCACCATGTGTTACGGCGGCACAGACTGCTGCACATAAATTGCTTTCCGCGACTGTGCCGATCCCATTCCACACGCTCCCGCATGGCCAAAATGAAATCTGGGGACCACAATAGATTCTGGCCAGTGAGGAGCTTCGCCCACGCCGCCCTTCATTCCGCTAATCTTGTTTGAAAGGAATTTCAACTAGGTAGGTAAGCTGTTGTGCCGCCTGGTTGAATATGGATCCTACACCTGCGTACATGGTGCTAGGTGCGTACGTACACCTGGGGTTCGCGAAGGGCCTTGCAAGAGAAGGTATAAGTACCATGGCCGCTGGACCGTGAGGTTGGCATCAACGAGCAATTGTCCTTCGCTTCATTGACCAGTTCCTTCACTCCTTACATTCAACTTTAAACTTGTACATTCACTACCACCGTTCTTTGCCCATCTACCATGCGCTTCTCCATCATTGCTTTCATGGCTACTGGGTACATAATCTAACATCTCACTGGCGGATGAGCCTTGCACTAACATCACCATAGCGCCTTTGCCATGCCTTTTCTCGGGCGTCAGGAACTCCCTACACCAACTGGCGGATTCCCTGGTGGACCTCGTCCTACTGGCGGATACCCTGGTGGACCTCTTCCCACTGGCGGATTCCCTGGTGGACCTCTTCCCACTGGCGGATTCCCTGGCGAGGCACCTTCGCCTACCGGCAGCTATCCAAGCGCTGCTCGTACGTAACTGAACATAGTGAGACAATCATGCTGCTAACATAAAGCTAGCCCTCTACCCCCGACCCACCCCGAGTGCTGGAGGTCATGGAGGCCATGGAGGATTCCCAGGCTCTCATTATCGTCACCGTAAGTACACCTTTACTCCTAAGAGATGGAATGATCACGCACTAATAGTGTCAAAGCACACAAGCCCGTTGAGAGCCCTGCGGCCCCTCTCTTCCTCTAGGAAAAAGTATTTTTTTGATGGCCTGACGATCAAAAGCTCTTTCGCTCAAGAAGCCGATTTCTTCTAGAGACACCCATACTTCGCTTCGTAGATACTTTGGCTACAGAAAATGTAGTTCAACTATAAACTAGATCTTGTTGCCCAGGTTGATGTGCACCGCCTTGATTTGCGAATATGCCTCTAGCCCTGCTTCGCCCAGTTCCCGCCCCACGCCCGACTGCTTGACGCCGCCAAAGGGTATCCGGTAATCGCAGTCCTGACTGCTATTCACCCACACCATGCCCGAATCAATCTCTGCTGCCACTCGATGAGCCCTCTCCAGGTCCGTGGTGAATACGGCAGCCCCAAGGCCATAGGTCGAGTCGTTGGCCATGGCTATCGCCTCCTTTTCGTCCTCGAACGTCGCAATCACCACGAACGGCCCGAATATCTCTTCCTTGTAGATGCGCATGCTTGGTGTAACGTTCTGGAAGACAGTAGGCTTGATGAAGTAGCCGCTTCCCTGACACGCCTCGCCTCCTTCCACGAGATCAGCGCCTTCAGATTTGCCAATGTCCACGTACGACAGCACGCGCTCATACTGCTGCCTGGGCAAATGTTATTCGTACTGTCGCCAATAGTTAAACATACTGTCGGCAAGCGTTAGTGAGCACTAGTGAGCGACGGTGCGCGCGCCATCGTCGCACTAACAAATTAGTACTGCGCACTGTGTT
>Ga0182210_1000349_pt1 | contig 11160 bp, 13 predicted proteins | sample G5R1MG_19_FD_129670 | JGI IMG/M metagenome (GOLD analysis project Ga0182210, IMG submission 129670) | Switchgrass phyllosphere microbial communities from Michigan, USA - G5R1_MAIN_03OCT2016_LD1 MG | ecosystem: Host-associated > Plants > Phyllosphere > Phylloplane/Leaf | place: USA: Michigan... | reverse complement strand
TGGGACAACCCTTCCCTCTTTTAGTGGTCGTTTATGAAGCGTATGTATTTCAATAAGAAGTTGAGTTGATAATATGGGTGATTTGAAGAATACCAACAATCCATCTATAAACACCAAAACCCACATATATATGGAACGTACCAGCTAAACTATAAAGCCCGCTGCGGAGCTTGTCTTAAGGATATTAATATATCATATAAACAGCGAAGAATGCCTGTCAACGGGAATTATATATAACCGACCATTTTGATCGTCAGCTCATACTGATTCGGTGGCTGACAATTGTACCCCTAGAGGATTTTATTGATTGGTTGAAATCATCCTGGAAAGATATTTCTATAGACGTGTAAGGTTAGCTCAAAATAGCGGAGACGTCGTTGTCTCCTCAAACCTGTTTAAGGTGGACATTGTAAAATTTTGTGCCCCGTGCTATTCTGGAATTCTTGCAATAGTTTCCGTGAAGACTCAATTACAGTGTGATATGAATTTACTTCTCGCGAAAAAATCCGTCTTTTTTATCACAACCTGATGCCCTACAGGCTTGCCTGATAGCTATACATGGTTTGTTCACGATTATTGTTGATTCGATGACTTAGAAAAGGACATGTCTAAAGCAATAATAACACCCACGCAGAACATTTGATCTTACCAGGCCTATACCTTATCTGGTCTCCATCTCCAATTTAAGGTAAAGGAGATGTATCATGTAGGCAAGCCTTGAAGTCTCAGTTTGTGATGTTTCAACACTAGAGGAAGATCTATAGAAAGACTGAATTTCTGTATCCACTCACGTATGAGTGTTTATGCTCTCCGAGTCTTACGCGTTGTAATAGGAGGCATAAGCAGTGGCCTTTTGCAAGCTGTGTGGCCACTTAGCGCCGGGTACCTCCAGTCTAGCCACCAGTTCCACACTATGATTGAAGACGTACTTGAGGCCCAGTAAAGCAGTAATGCAGCCGGTAAGTCCTGGCATAGAGGGCCTACAAAGAGGGTGACGACAAGCAATGACCTATGAATTACGGAGGACCAATTGGCGTCATGGCCGACTGTGTTTTTTGTGAAATATATGTTGCAGAACATAAGTCCAGAAACTATAAATGGAAGAGTGCCAGTAGGATCCGGGAGAAGTAGGTCCTGGAACCAGAGAAAACCTTCATTGGCAAGAGATGGCTCAAACCATTGGCTATGCGTGACAGCATGTTCGCCAATATTCGATGCAAAGCTCGCGGTAAGTTCCTCGGGGCCTGAAGAAGAGGCAACAGCCAAATCGTCTAGTTTTGGCACAGAGTCAATATCAGATTCGCCCGCAGCATGCTCAGTTCGGAAGAGCGAAGTGCCTCTTTCGTACGGCGACGTAGCCAGTCCTAACAAGCCATCGCGAGCTCCACACTTTTGCCTGATAGTTTCAGCCATACCAAGGAAGATGGGTAACTGTAACAACGTCCAACTGATTTGTCCTTTGATCGAAACATTCCATCTCTTATCCAGTTCTGTGGTAATTTTTCTGACTTCCTGCTGAACCTGCAAGACTGCTTCTTTGGTTGTTCGAAAATTTCCTTTTTTCAATATCTCGTTTCGTTTCTGAACCCCGAGGGCTTGTCGCAGGGGATGTAGACCGATGTAGCGTGCCATAAGCGCTCGTGCATATGATCCAGCAGTCGCAACGAGGAGCCCACGCGTGATGAATGCCGTGAGGGGTATAACTGCGTACCATGGAACGTGGGCGTGGAGGAGAGACATCATCTCGTGTGGGACATAGAGAAAAGTGTCGAGTAGCGGTCCCTGTCGCGCCGCCGAAGCATGGAAGGCGCGTTTTGAAGGGCTCCATCCTGACTTTTGAGCGAGCAAGGCGCTTCTTGTGGCCCATTGGGCCGTGCGGTGCTGCAGAAGCTGAAGAGGCAGCATTGTGTGCTGGATTTGGAGTTGTTGCGGACATCGGACTTCCGGCGGAGAAGAGTGGTGTGACCAAGTTACCAAGGCGCCAGGGCCGGGGTCCCGCGTTTCTCGGGCCGGCGCAAGGCATCGTCATGCATACCCTCTAGGACAGCTGTCAGGCACCCGCACACTGTGTTGTCTTCCTTTCCCTAATTCCCCCGCCACAAGCATGGCGTTCTTATTCATTTTTCTCTCACTGCTGGCCCCTGTTATAATTTCTCTTGTTTTCCTGCCCAAGATTGTGTGTATCCTCGTTCAATCTTTGGGCCAATATCTCCGCCGGCACTCTCGCACGAGACGCGGTCTGTTACTGACTAGAGTTGCGAACGAGATCAAGATACACGAAGCGACGCACACGAGTACCAAGAGCGAAGATGACGAATGGGAACAGATTGGCACAACAAGAGGCAACGTGGGAACCGGCCAAGAGACCGACTGCGAGTGGGATGGCATTGTCGGCTTCTTTCACCCGTTTTGGTACGAGGTCTGGTCCTAGCAAATCTATAGATTGCTGATCCAAGACCTCCAGTAATGCCGGTGGAGGAGGCGAGCGCGTCCTCTGGGCTGCAATTCGCGCGACTCAAAAGCGCTGGCCAAAAGCTGTATGTGTTATCTACACAGGCGACCACGATGTTGACAAGGCAGCGATGCTCAAGCGTGTCAAGGAGCGCTTTAACATCCACCTCTACCCACCGACCGTCCACTTTCTATACCTCTCCACGCGCAACTGGGTCCTTGCAAGCACATGGCCACGCTTCACATTACTAGGACAGTCGTTAGGCTCTTTGGTCTTAGCGTTCGATGCATTCACACTGCTTGTTCCCGATATCTTCATTGATACTATGGGCTATGCTTTTGCACTGGGTCTATCATCCTTACTCTTCCCGGCCGTGCCAACAGGGGCCTACGTCCACTATCCCACCATCTCGACCGACATGCTGGAATCACTACAAATTGGTGGTCAAGGCGGCAACGCAGGGTTAGGAGCGGGGTACCGAGGAGGAGCGAAGAAAAAGTACTGGCAGTTGTTTGCTCAACTCTACAGTAGAGTGGGGGGCTCCATCGATGTTGTCATGACAAACTCTACATGGACACAAGGCCACATTAAATCGCTTTGGGAACCCTACCGTATGAGGCGCAGTAAACCTACTGATATCAACGTCGTCTTCCCGCCCGTTGCAGTCGAAGAAGTCGCAGAAGCAGTTCAAGTCTCACAAGATAGCGAGAAGCAGCGTGGCCCATACCTCCTCTACATCGCACAATTCCGACCCGAGAAGAACCATCAACTAATCCTGAAAGCATTTGCTTCGTTCCTGCACTCGAAACCAAAACTCACTGCTTACCACATTGATACACCAAAACTTGTTTTGATTGGCTCAGTGCGCGGATCGCACGATGACGCCAAACGCGTATACGAGCTGCGGCTTCTTGCGCGTGAACTGCACATCAAAGACAACGTAGAGTTTATCTGTGATGCACCATGGCCGCAAATGCTGGAGTGGATGAGAAAAGCAAGTGTAGGTGTCAATGGTATGTGGAACGAGCACTTCGGCATTGGAGTGGTCGAGTACCAGGCTGCGGGCTTAATTCCAGTGGTCAATAACTCGGGTGGACCGAAGCTGGATATTGTAGTGGACGTCAATGGGAAATCTACAGGTAAGCTGATACCCCATGAATATGCCTTGGATATATGTGCTGACCATACAAGGATTTCATGCCAGTACAAAGGACGAGTATGCAGAAGGGTTTCGCCAGGCATTGACGTTGTCGCCACACGAGACGTTGGAGATGAGGCAGCGTGCTCGCAAGTCTGCAGAGCGCTTCACAGACCGCGGATTTGCCGAACGTTGGCTGAAGAATATGGAGATTCTAGTTGCCTTGGAAGTACAACGGTCGAGGAAGTCAAATTGATGACAAATTAACCCATGATTAGTATGCAAGATTTCCATGGACTTTGTCGGTCAAGACCTTAGGCGCACTACTACACGAAGCTCCTTCAAGTTCGACCACTGGTCCGTCAATGATGTTTTATAATACGTCAGGAAGGTCAAGACCTCCAGGGACGTAAGGAGGTTGACTATTCACCTCGGAGCTCCTTTGTAACTTGCCTACTTTAGTCGACAATACCACGAAGGTCTGCTAACCTGATGTAATGTCGAAACCCAAGGTCGGTGGTGCTCACTCAATATATTGTAGCTGACGGATGGTGTCCTATAATGCTAGAAAGGTGTGCCTGTCCATTGCAGTATGTATTACAATCGGATGGCCACAACAAGCCTGGCATGCCCCTCCAGGTGAATCCGCGCTTCAGAACATCATTCACGCCATGTTCTTTGATTTGCACTTTTCGAAGTATTTCATTGACCTGTCGACCTTATACATATCTCATGACGCCGTCACTGTTGTCCCGGGAGGGCCCGTGTGCAAGCCGTGTCACTGACTGGTCGTGACTATTTCCACCCTAGCACTGGGAATATGCCCGCTGATCCGTTTTGCAACCCCGATGAAGGCAAATGTTGAAGAAAGTAGCGAAAGAAGATTCTTAGTCGAAGAGACCGAAGCCCATGTCGTCGTCGGACTCTTCCTTCTCTGGGCAACAACTTAGCATCTGAGCAGCATTGTCTACTTTGAATCTTAACGTACCCTCTACTTTCTCCTCTGCCGCAGGTGCGGCGTCACCACCGGCAGCAGGGGCATCAGCAGCGGCAGCGCCAGCAGCAGGCGCAGCACCACCGCCTGAGCCAACGTTCAGGAGCAAGTCCTTGACATCCTTGCCCTCAAGAGCCTGCTCACGTATCAGATACCAAATCCAACGACCTATCATATCCAGGAATGCGCACCTTAGCGAAAAGTGTGGTCCAGATGGGCTCGACGTCCTCGATATTTGCGGCCTTAATGAGCGATTGCAGCTTGTCGGCCTGTGACGAGATTGTCAGCAAATGTGCCCGTAGTGGCAGCGCGACAGCCGTACAGTGATGTCAACACCGTCATCGGCGAGGATGAGGGCCGCGTAGGAGGTTGCGAGCTCAGAGGTAGACATTGCGACGGTCGTGGATCGTGATACTTGTCGTGAGTCGAGATGCAGAAGAGTTTTGGAGTTTCGGAAATGCGTTCGTGCTGTTGCGTAAGCGAGCCGGATGGCGCTATGTCGGATTCGACTAGCTCGGTATCGGTGAGTCGCCGCTCGTCACCTTCCCCGCTATGTTGCCCAAATCGTCATTCGGTAACTTTGACCGCCTTCCTTGCGTTCCTCTACGACTCTTCAACTTACCGCAACACTATCCAAGGCCAGTGTAGTTGCTGAATATTGAAATCGGAGACGCAATCATGACCGATTCCCCCTTGCCACGGATCCCCTTGGATCCGAAGGAACAACCCATTCTGGATAAACTGCAATCGATACGGACCGAGCTGGAACTCTTGAAGCGCGATCGGTCAACTTATGTCAAGAGCCAGGACGTTCTCAAACTCTACGACCAGGTTATTGAACAAGTCATCATTTTGAACGAAATCCGGGTCACGAAACGCCACGAGCAAAATAAGGGTATGACTAGACATATGAATGCATTCACAAAAAGGCACTAATGGAGCACCCGCCCGATAGTTGACTATATGCTCGATGATTGTTTTCAACTCATCTCACTGGCGTACCTCACAGTTGGGAAGAACTATGAGCCACCAGCGGTGTAAGTCACAGTCGCCGTACCTTGTATTTAGATTACTGACACATACCCTAGGTATTCTGGTGTCTCAACTATCAAGGTATAAGTCAATGAGAATTATTTGTAGCTTTGTCTGACCTCATGGCGATACAGCGTCTGCTAGACCACCTTAAAGAAGCAACCTTTTATTCTTCCAAGGATCTCGAAGGTGTGGACAGAAACCTCCAAGATTGCCGCCGCTATGTCGAGAGAGGTCGAGAAGAATACAGTCCTCACCTACTTACTCTTCTTGATGCACGGATCGAGGTTTGCGCGGAGAGATTGACAGATCTGAGACTCAACCTATCCGGCCTCACTCCCGAGTTAACGCCGAAATGGGATAAGCTTGTGTCCATATTGCGATTGCTGGCTGGCTGCAACGCAAGGTCAAAGGTGAATGGATAGGCTCCCCGTGTAATATTTTCACTAAACCTGCTATAGTTTCCCAATGAAGAAGTAGACGAGTACCATGAGGATTTGAAGCAACTTCAAGAGGAGCTCAAGGAACATGGAATACTCGCCTACGAAAGCACAGGAACTACCGAAGAAAAGCTCGCTGAAATGGTCGATAAGATGCAACTCGCCAACTCGTATTCAGATCCTGCACCAGACGCCAAAGCCTTGATTGGTACACTACTGCGACGCAACCTACTCTGGGTGGCTTTAATCAAGCAAAAGTACGCTGTATGAACGGAACTCAAAGCACATGACTGATAATAAAATAGACAAGGTCGCATAGCACCAGAATTTCAAGACATCTACGAGAAGCTGCTGGCCATAAGAAATAAGCTCGAGAAGCTCACACTTACGCAAGCCTGGTCGCTGCGTGAAACGGATCTTTGGGATTACCAGCGTCAGCTCGATCGAATTGACGAAGCACGAGTAGACGGGAACTTCATAGATGCGCTGGGCAGACCTTCAGAAATCTACGAACAGAGAGTGAGTCTGTATGCACTACATCCAGAAAATTGCTGACGCCTTCTTCCAGACACTACTCTACTTACTACGGAAGAGTTATGCTCTAATCTACCAGTTGCTTCTAACTTCACAACCGGTGTCAGAAGCGCTGCTACCCATGTACAATCAGTTGACCACTCTTCGCAAGTGCTTGCTGGCTGTGAAGAAGCTAGGCGGTGTATCTTCGCCGAGAGAGCTGTACCCGTACAGCATGAAGGCCCGTACTCCCTCTTTTAATGTCGATCACACTTCGTTCTTGCTGACACCTCAAAGTTGAACTCGATCGACAATATGCGTGTGGATGGCAAATTCATGGTAGGCGATGAAATTCCTGACGGTCAAGGGCGCGTTACACAACTGCTTGAAGAGTGCTTTGACCTCGCCTACGAACTGCGCAACAATGCAGAGGACAATAGCTCAACCGAAGCAACTCCAAAGAGCGATACACCTAATGAGCCTCTCGCTGCATAATGACACACTCTCTTGGCATATTAACAAGTAAAACGCTAATGTAAAGGGAATTATTGTATCAACAGAGGTGTCTCGTATTCAATAGGGCTCTATCATATGCAATTGTTCCAATTCGTCTTCTGGTAGCACTGTTTGTGGTTTGTCAGCATCCTCGAAGGTGAGGCGACTGCCATAGGAGATACCTGCCACGGTAAGCACGGTGCCGAAAACACTCTTCTAAGACCTACTTACAGAGTTCTTCGCCGGCTGGAATATCTCTCAACGCCCGATATACAACAACAAGACGTCTTGTATCACGAATCCAACCCACGTTCTGCTCTTGCGTTGAATGATTGAACATGCTACCTAGACCAAACACCACGGCCTGGACAGTTTTACTTTTCCCGCCCTCCTCGACGATGGACCAGTTATAAGTGTAGTGGTACAAGGATGTCTTTTTAATATGAGTCTCGTTTTCTTCCGCGCCAAGGGGCAGGACGGGGCATATATCTATGATGCTCCCGGATGGTATTAGCGAGGTGGAAAAGACTCCGCGGCCTGTGTGCAGTGAGTGTCACAAATCAAGGTAATATGTATCCAACGACGCAATGAACTACCTTTTGGAGTGTCACTTTTTATGACCAAGGTTTCACATCGGGTAAGCGGTACGTCGTTGGACGTAGATTCGATGTACATCACGCTCGAACCAGGCCAACCGGCAGTTCACCAGCTCAATGTAGGGCTTGTGCCAGAAATTCCGACAACGAGCTTCATTGAAGTTGTACTATGAATTTTTGATTCCGCCCGCTGCCCCTTTGAGCCTAGCGGAGGCACTTTGACGATACCTACCTAGTTCGATGATGATCTGCCCCACCCACACTGAGCTCCGCCATGCTTTCCGTGGTCATCGCTTTGAGGACATCACGCGGACATGGCTCATCACCGCAACCAATCTATGGGGGACTCCCTGAAGACGCCCCACTCGGTAAGCCTGAAGGTACTGCGGTAAGTCGGCTCTCACATCCCTCGAGATACTACTGTCTTGAAAACCATCGGTACGCACGACAGTCGCCCTGGCTACTGTCAATCCTGGGCTTGTCTTCAAAACGTGTGTTCCTTCAGATTAGTCGCGCGCCTCATAAATATGTCTCAGGCGCAACGTGTCACACTTGAGAAACCCTGCGTGCTGATCTGATTCCAGACTCTCCCGTCCGACACTGGCAACACAGCATCCAGTTCCGGACTCGCGTGATTTAGGCATTTCACCAAATGCCTCACTCGCCTACCCTCGGCGGAATGAGACGAAGGATGATTTTATCCTTAGCCCTGTACTGAACCTACCTGAAGCCTTTGGTAGTGCATATGTCGGCGAGACATTTGCCTGCACTCTCTGCGCGAACAATGAGATCGAACCGTCAGACCTTACCAGGACAGTGAGTGGGGTAAGAATCCAAGGCGATATGCAAACACCTTCAAATCCTACGGGATCACCATTGGATCTTGCTGGCTCACAAGACGATGGCGAAGGACTCTCGCTTGAGCCGGGTGAGTCGCTTCAGAGAATTCTAAGGTTTGAGCTCAAGGAAGAGGGAAACCATGTGCTGGCGGTCACAGTCTCCTACACGGAGACAATTCTGGGGGAAGGCAAAGCAGCCAGTGGAAGAGTGAGGACATTTCGCAAGCTCTACCAGTTTGTTGCACAACAGTTACTCAGTGTGAGAACCAAGGCTGGCGAAATGAAGCAGAAGAACGGGTGGTGTAGGTATCTTCTGGAGGCACAACTGGAGAATATGGGAGATACCGCGGTCTGTTTAGAGGTAGGACGATGCTTCTGCTCACCGAAAACACATTCCCCGATACCCCCACTATAGTCAGGGTTGACGTCTTGGTGTCCCGAGCCCGCAGTTGTTAAAGGATCTATCTTGATTATGCCGCGTTCTTCTTGGACAAGGGCTCCATTCAGTACCCAAGCGTTTCGTAACATTGACTAACGAGTGGTAGGCTGTTGACGTCCATCCAAAACCTCCATTGACATCGACATCGCTTAATAGGGATATGCATACAGGCCTACACAATGCGCCGATACTGAGTCCTCTTGATGTGCTGCAAGTGGCCTTTCTTCTCGAACGACGACCCGAAGACAGCAGCGAAAGCGATAATAATAACTCTGGTCCGATAGATAGTCGACCGACTATAGGGCAATTGGCGATTCAATGGCGAAGCGCTTTAGGTGACCGGGGGTCTCTCAGTACCGGTTGGCTCAGCGCGCGATCCTGAAGGTCTACCTCACGAAGAAGTCTGTATTAGCCCCAATGTTATGTCATGGACCATAGAAGTATCTGACTCCAGCCCAGGCTGGTGTCTCGGATTCTTTTTCAGGCATGAGATGTGCGTGCGACCAACGAACAAGTCGGGAATAATGCAATGGGTATATCAATAGACATGATGATTCATGACTCTTACCGACTATGTACTTCGTATGGGTATTATTAATGTACCCTATACTTGGGGGTTTGGAGTGTGCGGGATCGCAATGGCAAGGTATCCCATGCTGCATGTGACCCATAATACATACATCTAGGTATCGTAGTGGGCCTGAGACAGCAGCGAACATTGATCAGCCCATGACGAACCCTGAGAGGGTCCTCTCCTCACGATGGCCAAGATGCAGCGGTTCTGTTCCACCGAGCAATGTGAAGCTGGCGACTTGGGTGCTTCTACGCTCAAAAAGTGTGAATTGCATGGAGAGACCAGCACTAGCCTTTGTGTGATTCTCAGCATACAGTTCGTGAAGCGTACACCAAGACAAGCATTGCTAACCGACGATCGTCTCCTGTCAGTGTCTGTCCCCATGCTCCACATGCATGCAGGACAGGTCTCAAGGCAACGTAGTACATGAAGTTGCCGCAGGTGCCCAGGCACGCACCCGCTATTCGCACCGGAGGCGAGGCGCAGACATGCACATGCCTGGGCAACGAGCCGCGCGTAGGAGAGAGAGAGAGAGAGAGAGAGAGTGTGTGTGTGTGTGCGGGCAACTGCCGATTGTGTCTCGTGTCATGACACTCGACACAAGGTGCTCGTTGTGATAGGTGGTACGCACGCAATCCAGGCTTTTCAGCGACTGCTATCCATGTCGTACTTGCAATGGCTAATTGAAAGACAGTATCGTATGCGTAGATTGGCACTAGTAGAGTAAGCCCTCTCTGGATGGGCGCCATGCCCCTGAAGCCGCAGGGCCAGCCACTCCCCACGGTGCTGCTAATGGCAATGTCCCTGTTCGATCGACACGGCGCACCCCTGCCCCTTCTTCCGTTTTTGGCGGCGAGACGTCAGGGCAGTGCGGGCGGATGGCAGAGGAGGAGGAGGAGGAGGAGGAGGCGGCGGCGGTCTTGGTATGTAAGACGACTGTGGATCGAATAATTAAACACGCTGTCGACTCTGTATGTACATGCGTTAGATACTCCTCGGTAGACACGAGCGCCAACCCAGTGGGCAGTGCGAAAAGGTCGCAAGCGGGCGTGCCAGGGGACTGTCCGAGTCTGCCGCCATCCAGAGTTGGCTGGCTCCAGACCTCTAGGTAGATGTCGGTACCTAGACCGTGGCCCCGCCGAATCCACGCCGCCTCTGGCACCGAGCAAGTGACCCTTTTGGCCTACCCCAGAAACAACACTGCTCACCCTTTACCTATGTATGCATCTGTCATACTCTCGCTTCCTCCATCCCTCCCGTCCCTCCGTTCCCCACTCACCCAGTCACCCACTCGCCCACACACGGCGGCGGCAGCGCGCCAAGACCCCGTGACTCTGAATCGCGGCCCTCCATCAGCTAAGCTCCCGTCTGTTTCACCCACTGGCGGGCGCCCGTGCGACCTGCAACCGCATTCTGTCACGGTCGCACAACCGCGACGTCCTGCGCCGCGGCACACAAGACCTTGTTGGAGCCCGCGCCCACTCCCTAATGACCCAAGGCACACGGCGACTCGACGCCCTCGACGCCGTGAACCCCCCCACCCACCCCCCCCCCCCCCCCCCCCCCCCCCCCCTCGCCCCCCCCCCCCCTCCCCTCACCGCCCCCCCCCCCTCCCACGCCCGCTCCTGCCTCGCCGTCGGCGTACCGC
>Ga0182210_1000347_pt1 | contig 11200 bp, 10 predicted proteins | sample G5R1MG_19_FD_129670 | JGI IMG/M metagenome (GOLD analysis project Ga0182210, IMG submission 129670) | Switchgrass phyllosphere microbial communities from Michigan, USA - G5R1_MAIN_03OCT2016_LD1 MG | ecosystem: Host-associated > Plants > Phyllosphere > Phylloplane/Leaf | place: USA: Michigan... | reverse complement strand
TGGTACGACCCTTCCACCAAATCCATCGCCCACCAGCTCCCCTGCAAAGTCCGCTGCTCCTTCTGCCACTCACCTATCATGGACGAGGGCCGCAACATGATCCTTCTGTTCCCCTCGCTCGTCCATCTCAAAACCGACGAAGCCAAGGCGTACTTCAAGCCCCGCTGCCACATGTTCTACGGCCAGCGTGTCATGGATATCCCCGACGGCCTGCCCAAATGGAGCGGGCTGAACGGAGAGTCCGACCTAATTGAGGATTCGCCGCCGGAGCAGATCAAGGAGCTAGAGCGTAAGCGGGAGGAAGAGAGGAATAAGAAGCTGAGGGAGGGGAATCCGGACGAGATTACAAAGGAGGGGACGCAAGGCAGGAAGGAGGGCGCCGGTGCTAATATGCTGTAAGATGGTGGGAAAATTACCATGGTACTGCAACGTGCTCTATCGGTAGCGTATACGTTAATTTCATCTGGATTGGGATATTCACTGTCGTCCTACCATTCCACGTGTCCATCTTCCGTCTAATTACTCTAATAGCATCAAAATATGAGCTTCGTGCCTGCCATCTGTGCCAATATCCATACAAAGACAAACCTGGACTCCCTCTGCGAAGTAGAACGTATAGGAGCTGCGTTTCTACGATCAAACCTTGCCTGTGTTGATGACCACGACAAAGCATGGTCTGCTCAGACAACTCACAAAAGAAATCACGATTCGACCATTCAGGGTTGAAAAATACTCCTTCCTGCAATGGGCGCCGGTACTCCTCTGGGGCTCAAGTCTGAGGAGGCGGCATGGCTCCTTGCCGATAGCATTGGGGGATAATAGTAAGACTGGGTGACAGAAGAGTTTTCGCAAGGTCAATGGGTTGACATGAATTGTGGACTCAGGAGACAAAGATTTTTCTTTTTCGCTCGGTGGGGATCGGTAAGGCTTTGTTGGCTATCGGTGAGTTTTTGTGGGTGGAATAATGGCCACAAAGGAGCAAAGGATTGGTAGTTCTCTGCCTCGTGTGATGTTGATGAGCGATATTGCTCGAGTCTACACTCAGAGGAAGGGCGGCTCTTATTATTGTTGTTGAGTTTTTTCCAAAAAAAAAAAGAATACCCTTTCAGGGGAGAGGGATTTCGGGTAGGGCATTCACTGCCCTGGAAATAAATACATAGATATTTCTCTCAAGCACGAGTGAAGACGAGCGTTTCTTACATTCTTTGATTAGTCAAGATTTCTACAAGACTCTTTTAAAAATCGCTACGACCGCTTTGTCTTCCCTGTTCTTCCCTGAAAAGTCTGATAGACTGCAACAGTCAGGTATTCTCGGCGCTTACAACCTATCTACATATCAATTACAACGAGACCCAAACGCCGACCAAACCACCATGAGACTCACCACGCTCGCCACCGCCATAATCTCCACTCTCCTCTCCCGAGCCACACCCTCCCATTCTCTCCCCCAATCCCCCGCTCCCTACCAAAACATCACGACCCCCAGCCTCTCCACCCGCAACCCAGTAACAGCCATAACACTACACCTCGGCGCGCGCCGCACAAACGTAGGCGGCACACCCTACGCCGTACTTTACGACCACATCTACCAGGCAATCAACACCGCCTGCCCCTTCGGATCCTCCAACTCCGCCTGCGCCGGCGGCACCGCCACCTTCAAAGTGCGCACGCACGCGAGCCCCGGCGTCGCCCCGTTCCAGGTCGACGTCAAGGTCAGGGTCAATGCCGCGCGCTGGTTCGGCAACCTCGTCGTGTACAAGCTCATGGTGGGGGCGATTGCGGGCGCCGTCGAGCGCGGCACGTACGTGCCGGAGCATTGTCAGCCGTTCAAGGAGGTCGAGGGCGGCGTTGTGCGCGAGTACGTGTATTGTAATACGGTAGGTAGTGTCAAGGTTCTGTTGCCGGGGAAGGTTGGGTATTTCATGGGCGTTAGCTTGGAGACGGTGCTGGGGACGGGCGAGTTCGAGTGCACGGCGATTACGAGTACCGTGGAGAATTATTTGGATCAGTTGAAGCCCGAGTTTGAGAAGGCGTTAGGTATGCCTGAGATGTATGTCGAGGCAAAGTGTATTTATGATTAGGGGATAGTAAATGCTTTTGGCGTTGTAGATGCATTTTTTCCCTTAGGAATGGTTATTTAGTTGGGTTTATCTAAGATTCATATTATGGGCTTACTAGTGAAAAAGGATAAGCGAAGCAAAGCTTGTGACGACGCATGTGAGTTGCTTGTAACGATGGGTATTTCATTATTCAATATAGGGGATGTTAGGGGAGGCGAGAATGAAGACTGACTGTTGTGGGAAGCTAGGAACGATCCTTAAAGATAGAGTGCAATATCCACCTCTGGACCACGCACCAGAGAACTCATTTATCTTTCTAGACGAACCACAAATACTCCATCAACCCTACTTGCTCTTCCCTGTAGGTACCTGGAAAGCCACAACGGCCTCCCCATGCTTAAACGCCCTATCGATTCTGAAGAACCCTTTGCGGTCGAATTGTATAATATCATCTTCCTTCAATTCTGCCACATTACAGTCCGCCATTGCCTTGATTCTCGTCTCTGTGCTCTTGTTCAAAAAGTCCTCAAGTGTGTCCTCCGCCTCAAGCTTATCTTTCGTAATGAGGTAGTCAAAGTCAACAAGCTCAACCGGAACAAGATTCTGGTCGCTGCTGAGCCACGTAACCTTTTTCTTGGTGGTTTTGACGTCGCCTTGAAGATGGAGTTCTAGTTCTAGTCCTGTGACAGTCTTGAGACCGTGCTTGGCCATTTCAAGCGGGTTGATGGAGTGGCTGATTTTGCGGACGATGGCGTTGCCCCAGTTCATCAGGGTAATTTCTTCGTCCTGCTCGAAAGACTGCGCATCGGCCTGCTCCATAATGATGGAGGAGCTGAAAACGATTTTCTTGTTTCCAAGGTCGTATTTCGCATGCTTGGGCTTGTTTTCGGTGATGACACCTTCGCGTGCGCCGATGATGGTGACGGGGACGCGGCCATAGTCGTCGATTGCGGTAAAGCGAGCAGCGGTTGGCTCAATATGCTTCTTGTTGGTAGCCCAGAAGGCGTACCAGTCTTGGTTGACAATGTTCTTGGACGGGCCCTGCTTGAGGATGAACTCGCGTAGCGCAGGAATCACGGCACCGCGACGACGAACACCGCGGACTGTGGGCATACGTGCATCATCCCAGCCTGTGACGATGCCAGCCTCGACAATCTTGGTTAGCTTGCGCTTGGAAAGCACAGTCCTGACAAAGTTGAGGCGCGCAAACCCCCAGTTGTGCACCTGGCGGAGCCCAAGGTTTTTGATGAACCATTGGTACTGGGCATCACGATCGTTGTACTCAGTGGTACGAAGCGCGTGGGTGACACCCTCGACAGCATCGACAATAGGGCAACAGAAGTCATAGGTTGGATAGATCTTCCACTTGTCTCCGGTGCGGTGGTGTGATTGAGGGTTGCAACGGTAGATGACAGGATCGCGCATCGCCTTGTTGGGGTTATCGATGGACATCTTCGCGCGGATGCACCATCTCAACCCCTCCTCATTGCCCTTCTTCATATCTTCGAAATGCGCCAAATTTTCCTCGACACGTGAGTCCCGGCGAGCACTGGCAGTTCCGTCCATGCGCTCGGCACGCATCTTCTCCTGGGGAGTATCATCGGCGTAAGCGAGTCCATTCTTGATCATCTGGACACAGCGTTCGTATAGCTCATCAAACCAGTCACTAGTGTAAGAGACATGGTCTGGCTTGATGCCAAGGAGTGCACAGTCTTCAACAATGGCGTCCTGGAACTCCTGCTTCTCCTTGGTGGGGTTGGTGTCGTCGAATCGCAGCAGCAGCTTGCCCTTGTACTTTTCGTGTGCAAAATAATCATTTAGTAAAGCAGCCTTGGCATGGCCGATGTGGAGGTAACCTCTGCCGCAACATCAGTATTGCCCAAACCCACTTGTCATTACCAAGACGAGCTATATGCCAGAGTACTCACGATGGCTCGGGTGGGAACCTCGTAACAATGCCCGTCCCATCACCAACATCCTGCAGTCCGATGTCGTAATTCGCATCGTCGTTCTTTCCATCCTTCTTCCCCGCCTTTCCCTCCTTTCCGTCAGCCTTCTTGCTTCCCTCCTCCTTGCCCTTGCCCACAATAACAATACTCTGTGGGTAAAACTCCTCGATGTACCTAAACCAACGACCTAGGCTCTTCATAAGGTCCTGCTTCACATAGGCATGGGCGACGCGGTTGTCGCGCAGTGTTTGCCATACGATGGTGTCGGCATCGGTGAGCGTGTAGCCCACAATATGTGTGCGAAGTGTGAGGTGAGCGTCCAATTCCAGGAGGGCAGGTTCGATGGCTTTGAGGTTCAAAGGCTTGAGTGTCTCGGCACGGGATCTCCATTCTGCGATTTGGGCGTCCATGATGGCGGTGTTGCGGGGTTGGTGCTTTCACGGTAGGCGGAAAAGTTGGGCTGTGAGTCGATGGTGGGGCTGAAGGCTTATCTTATCGTGGCTTGGTAGGCATAGTTGTACTTCGGTATGGGTACTGGTTATTCCAATTCTCTGACATCCATAGGCGACAATGAACAACTCCATGGCGGCTGCTCTATGCTAGTTCCGTTCTATTCCTACTCTCAGTTAAACAAAGGAGTCCGCATCGACATTGCGGGCGGGCGATTTGGCGGAAATCTCCCTATCACAAGTTCCCCTCTAGGCAATCATTTCAAATTCAGACTTGAGTGATGCCTGTTCCACCACACAATCGATTAGTACCTGCAGGACGTTTTGCATGGAAATACCTTCGAAGAGTATCGGTTAGGAAACAAGAACAAAGGAGAATCCTGTCAAGTTGACGTCAGCTGCAAGCCTAAAGATAAGCGTCAGCCTCGGTCCAATGTAATCGCATGCACGCCTAGCTGAGCCGTCGACACAGCCACTAATCTCATCCTATCTTCTCGCCATTGACGTACCATGTAGGGTAAATGGTGGTGGTAGGGATGCTTTCAGCCCCGGAGTAAGACTGCGCCCCTGTCGCTTGCTCATCTAGCGCTGACCGCAGTTGGGATTGGGCAATTTCCTTGTCAGCCTGACTGGAAGATATTTGAGGGATGTAGAGGACGGCACGAAAGGGGGGTTTTCTGCTTTGCTTGATAATTGCAGTCTTCTCGCTTTAGGAATCCCGTGTTTAGCGATTCTTTGTGCACATCAACCAAGTTGGAACTTGCTTGGGACTCGTTTCTATTAACAGAATGCGGTACCTGATATTTTGCGGTATGTAGAAGGGCTTCAAGAGACCAAGGGTGCCTAGTAGCTCATCCGGTGCCAGCAATCGCGAACAGCATCATCATCGCCGTATCCATTGGTCTAAGTTTACCGCCATCACAAGAATTTCTGAACATAGATCCAGCACATCTCTCCAGTCAACCCACCATCGATCCTTGTACACTTGCAGACTCTCCCAAGCTCAACGCCAGTATGCAACTCTCCCGATGGCTAGAATGCCAGATTAATGGCTTCTACCCCTTCCCCGCAAACAAGAACTGGCCCGCTGGCCACGCCCGCTCCTTTTCCCGCTCTTTGAAATTCACGTTTAACGAAACACATTACGACTTCAACGGCTCGCTCCAGCTTTACAAATCTTTCAATAAAACACTTGGGGAGGCATTTCACCCGTTCAAGCACGGCCACATCAATACGCTCGGAGTACCTAACGCAAATGGCGACAAGGGTGGCTTTGTATACATGATAGGCTGGGCGGGCGGGTTCCAGACGCGAGCCAGGCGCAATATGTATTTCACCAATGCGGCTTTTGCAGTTGTGGGAGTCGAGCAGGGAGAGCGCAAGATTGTGGAGTTTAGGGAGAGTGGGAATATTCCGAGTACCGCAGTACTACCGGAGCCGGTGGAATGGGGCTGTGAGTTCAAGTGAGACGAAAATTCACCGGCGGGAAGGGTTGATTATGGTAGCTTTGGAGCTGTCAAAGGGTTTCTTGCGTGGAGTTCAGTCCTGTTGGTGCTTCAATCAGGAACAGAATCTCTGTGATGTTTTATTCCAGAACTCCGCTCATTAGCGTAGTTTGAAATTATGCCTGGTAAATCAATATCAGTTGCAGGTCTGATATATTTCCTGCACATACATACCTTAAACTTCCTAGTTATAGGGTTTCATCAAAAAAAAATCATTATTTGTTCAGAGAAATCTCAATACCGGCCTCCAGGATCCTATCACCTATCTTCATCACGCCCTCACATCCTGCTCAAATTTCCTATAAGCTTGCTCCAGCTCACCAACAAGGCTTTCAAAATCAGCAAATGTCTCCTTCACATTCTTTCTTTCCCCAAAGTTCATAAAAGGGTCTTGTATCTCGCCCCTTGCTTTCCCAGATGCAATTCGGCTATCCCATATGTTTTCCACTCGCGCAACCTGTTCGTGATCTGATGCCAATGTCCATCCGTAGTGTGTTTTAAGATTTTGATGACACTGTTGGAGTCTATAGAATGTTTTGCGAGTGTGATGGGCAGAAACCTGGAGACAGGTGTCGGGTAGGGCGAGGAGAAACTTAGCCGTAGAGAGGTTATGATAGCGAATTTGTAGGACGAGATCTTCAAGTTCGGAACGAGCGTCTGGGTTGTAGAGGCCATGTCGCCGTGCCGTAGGAGATGAAGACATATGAGTTTGTCTGTGTAGTTATTAGTGACGAACAGATATCAAACTGTGGAACTATGAGTCACTATATATTACCCGATCGGCAGTTTCTTTGGAAGATACAGTTGAAAATATGTGAAGAATACGAAATCTGGCTGGAACTTTCCTATGTGCCTTATGTGGCGGCATGGATAGGCCTCCGATGCAAATATCTCCACCGGGGCCTGTTATTGAAGGAAAATTATTCATTGAATGGTTTTAGCAGCAAACGACGGACAGTACTTCAAAGTGCCTCCCACGAGCCCTTGACAAACAAATCTGCTTGCAAGCGACTATCCAGACCAAGCTAGCCAGCAATGCCAGAAGAGGCCCCGCCACAGTCGTCATCTATTCCACGAATAACCATATTCAACGCTACGTTCTGGGAGGTCCTGCCCTCTCACTTTACCGCCATCACTACCCGCTTCACCAGAATCGCAAACCTCCACTCCCGCACGCACTCCGATGTCCTCGCTACCGATCGTGCAGGCGCTCTGAACTCTTTGAAGGCCGAACTCGATATGCTAGAACATGACCTGGTAGCTTATCGCGACATTGTCAAAAGCATCGATATTACCGATATAGCGGGCATATACATGGTAGCGGGACGGGGTCCGCATCGAGCGTTGCAAATTGCGAAGGAAGATATGGAAGATTTGGAAAGGAGCCTGAGGGAGGTGGAAGAGAGGATTGGGGAGTGTCGGGCTATGGCAATATATGGGGTTGGAGAGGAGCGTTAGCTGACCGGCCAAATGTGGAGTTTTACAACTAGTCCTGTACCTACAATCATGTCCCAACATGTCTACAATTCGTTATACAATAGTGTTCGTACGACTCGCCATGGATTTCAGACTGATCCTGCATCAAAGGCGAGTAGTGGGTTCCAAATACAGTTCACACAGTTCTGCAGCTGTTCCCGGAGACTTTCAGTAGTCTTGTCAGACTCCATTGAAACCTAGGAGTCGGGATCCTCAATCATGGAATGATGTGTAAACCCCGTCCAAATGGTCAACAGAACTGGTCTGAATCTGGTAAGCAATAGAGGCGAGAAGGAATTTTTCGAATCAAAACGCAACGATGTTCTCCCGCAATTCAAGTCGACGTAGGGTGAGCAAGCTAAGCTCAAGTTGGGTGGTTTATTGAGTAGGGCGCTCGGACCCCAACGCGAACGCGACTTCCAAATTCTACGCGTCTCCCCTGACTACCCGACCGCATTGCCCCTCCACATTCACCCATCCTTACAACAGAACACGCCACACGAGACGTCATGGCGGACAGACAGTCAGCATACTCGATTAGTCTCTTTGGTGGACAGGAGACCGAGGGCGGCCAAGATGCGACTGCTCCTTCTCGCGTTCAGCAGGCGCTGGTTGACTTCATCATGGAATTCACACTTGACAACGTCTTCATCTACCGAGATCAAATCCGCGAGAATGTGCTGCTGAAACAGTACTATTGCGACATTGACGTAGCCCATCTTATCAGCTACAGCCCGGAGCTTGCACACGACCTCAAGCAGAACCCCGCAGAGGTTATACCTCTAGTATGCCGCCACTTGTGACGTCGCAATATGTATATCGACTGACGTGATGCAGTTTGAAGCAGCATTAAAATCATGCACACAACGCATAGTATACCCTTCTCAAAAGACTATGAAAGACAAGCTTCCTGAACACCAGCTACTGCTACATTCGAATGCGGCGGAGCTATCCATCCGTGATCTGACCGCAACCAACGTCTCACAACTCGTCCGAATACCTGGAATTATTATTGGTGCCTCCACGCTTTCCTCCAAAAGTACCGCACTCGCCATCAGATGTCGCAATTGCCAGCATGAGGAGAGAATACCCGTCGCTGGAGGGTTCTCAGGCGTCTCGCTCCCAAGAACATGCGCGAGACAAAGGGGAGAGGGGGAGAGCGGTGATAAATGCCCGCTTGATCCGTACTATGTTTTGCACGAGCACTGTCAGTTCATCGACCAGCAAGTCCTCAAACTGCAGGAAGCGCCCGATCAAGTCCCGGTGGGAGAATTACCGCGACATATTATGATCTCAGCCGATCGATATCTCGCCAACAGGGTCGTTCCTGGAACCCGCTGCTCGATAATGGGCGTCTTCTCCATCTATCAGCAAAAGGGCAGCAAGCGATCAGGTAGCGCGGCAGTCGCAATTCGGAACCCATACATTCGGGCAGTTGGTATACATCCGGAGATTGACCACAGTACGAAGGGAAATGCAGTATTCACGGAAGAGGAAGAACAGGAGTTCTTGGAAATGAGCCGGCGACCGGATATCTACGACGTCTTTGCGAGATGCATCGCTCCGTCGATTTACGGAAATCAGGATATCAAGAAAGCTATTGCTTGTCTTTTGATGGGTGGATCAAAGAAGATATTACCCGACGGAATGAAGCTACGTGGCGATATTAACGTGCTCCTTCTCGGAGATCCTGGTACGGCGAAATCTCAACTACTGAAATTTGTAGAGAAGGTCTCGCCAATTGCCATTTATACTTCCGGAAAGGGCTCCTCGGCTGCTGGTCTAACGGCGTCTGTTCAGCGCGACCACAACACACGAGAATTTTACCTGGAAGGAGGTGCCATGGTTTTAGCCGACGGTGGTGTAGTCTGTATTGATGAATTCGACAAGATGAGAGACGAAGATCGTGTTGCAATACACGAGGCTATGGAGCAGCAGACCATCTCCATCGCGAAGGCCGGTATCACTACAATTCTCAACTCACGGACATCAGTGCTCGCAGCTGCCAATCCCATATTTGGGCGATATGACGACATGAAAACACCCGGTGAGAATATCGATTTTCAGACCACCATCCTGTCCCGTTTCGATATGATATTCATTGTGCGTGACGAGCACGACCGCGGTCGTGACGAGCGTATAGCCAAGCATGTAATGGGCATTGCTATGGGTGGACGAGGCGTGGAAGAGGCGGTGCAAGCCGAAATACCCATCGAAAAGATGAAACGCTACATTACATACTGCCGACAGAAGTGTGCGCCACGTCTATCGCCCGAGGCTGCCGAAAAGCTCTCGTCGCATTTTGTGAGCATTAGGCGGCAAGTTCACGCTTCTGAAATCAACGCCAATCAACGATCCAGCATACCAATCACTGTCCGTCAATTAGAAGCCATCATTCGTATCACAGAATCATTGGCCAAATTGTCGCTAGCGCCAATTGCTAACGAGACGCACGTTGATGAGGCAATTCGGTTGTTCCTTGCCTCAACCATGGATGCTGTCAACCAAGGGGAGGGCCAAAGCTCCAAGGAGCTAATGGACGAAGTTAACAAGGTGGAGGACGAACTACGAAGACGTATGCCCATAGGCTGGCAAGTCAATCTCTCCACCCTGAAACGAGAAATGGTCGATGGAAAGGGATACTCCGAGCAAGCTCTTGCAAGAGCTTTGCATGTCATGAACGCCCGTGAGACGATCAGGTGGAGACACGGTGGCAGCGTCGTGTTCAGAGCGAGTGCTTAGCGAATGACCGCATTTGGAAATGCACATTCATTGCCGGTCACGGTTCGAAACTGTTGGGTTTAGAGCTCAGACTTTGTGCACGGAGTGAGAGGTGCGGAGCATATAATGACAGAAACGCTTTCACGATGTCTACGTCGGCGTCTTGGAGTAACTGAGACGTAGAACTGTTCTTTGCATGAGAGTCACTCGATTCATCATTCGTCACCTGAAGGCATATCCCAATACAAGCTCGGATCATTGACCTGGCCCATGATTTTGGTCGTGTTCGGCCAGACGGTGAGACGCGAGAGCACAAACAGTACATCCGCGGGCTCATTCCATACACAGGGTGTATGTATGCTGTACGAGGGTGCCGTCATAGAGCATCACTCTATGCACTACCCACACACAAGGCAACTCAACAGCCTTCATCTCATCGCCATCCTACAATTTCCATTATAAACAACCATGCTCAAAATTCCCACAATCTCCAATCCCAACCACCACGCCAACTCCCCCTAGTGTTCCCCGGGATACTCATCGTAACTCACAACATAGTCTTCCCAAGCAAAATACTCACAGCTCTCCAACAGTCCCAGCGCATTTTCCAGACTCCCATCCAGGTGTCCCTCGTGCGCCAGCGCCAGCACGCCGTCCTCCTGCTCCACGGGGCCCGCATTCGCCAGCTGGTCAGATTCCCACTGTGCGTTCTGCGCGGGCGTGCCGTGCAGCCCTAATATGGCACGGAGGCTGTCGCCATGGTACAGTTCTGCGTCGAGCGGAGTGGCACGGCTGCCCTGCTCGATGTGTCGGAGAGAGACGCCGTGGACCCGTCCGTGCCGGTAGCGGTACATGCCTGGGTGGCCGGGCAGTTCCTGCGAGGGCGAGACGGGGTAGCGCGGCAAGAGGGCGCTGGTGGAGGGACTGGGGGAGGATTCTTCGATCATGAGTGGGTCGAGGGGGGGTGTTGGGGGGCCACTGAGTGTGAGAAGGTTGGGCATGGGGGGAGTCCTAGTAAGAGTAGGCAGTTTGCGAATGGG
>Ga0182210_1000346_pt1 | contig 11209 bp, 8 predicted proteins | sample G5R1MG_19_FD_129670 | JGI IMG/M metagenome (GOLD analysis project Ga0182210, IMG submission 129670) | Switchgrass phyllosphere microbial communities from Michigan, USA - G5R1_MAIN_03OCT2016_LD1 MG | ecosystem: Host-associated > Plants > Phyllosphere > Phylloplane/Leaf | place: USA: Michigan... | reverse complement strand
GTCGTGGCCAATCTCGAGACCGCCTGTCTGCCCACCACCTCCGACGACGAGCGACGCCGGTTGCTGTCCTTTGTCGTCTGCGGCGGAGGTCCCACTGGTGTCGAGTTCGCCGCCGAGCTCTACGACATGCTCAACGAAGACCTCTGTAAACTCTACCCGCGCCTCCTGCGCAACGAAATCTCCGTCCACGTCATCCAGTCCCGAAGCCACATCCTCAACACCTACGATGAAGCCCTCTCCAAGTACGCCGAGACCCGCTTTGCCCACGACGCCGTCGACATCCTCACCAATGCGCGCGTCCAGGAAATCCAGGCCGACAAGATCCTCTTCAGCCAAAAGGACGAGAGCAACCGCATCGTCACCAAGCAACTCCCCATGGGATTCTGCCTTTGGTCCACGGGCGTCGCGCAAACCGACTTTTGTAAGCGTCTCGCTGCCAAGCTCGATGGCCAGAACAACAAGCACGCTCTTGAAACGGACTCGCATTTGCGGCTGAGCGGCGCCCCGCTGGGCGACATCTACGCCATGGGCGACTGCGCCACCGTCCAAAACAATGTGTCTGATCACATTGTCAACTTCCTCCGCACCACCGCCTGGGAAAAGGGCAAGGACCCCGAAGAACTTTCCCTGACCTACTCCGACTGGCGTGGCGTGGCAAAGCGTGTGAAGCAGCGATTCCCCCAAGCCGCGAACCACTTGCGCCGTCTAGACAAACTTTTTGAGCAGTACGACAAAGACCAGTCCGGAACCCTCGACTTTGGCGAACTGCGTGAACTGCTCCACCAAATCGACTCCAAGTTGACAAGCCTGCCCGCAACAGCCCAAAGAGCAAACCAACAGGGTGTATATCTCGGCCGCAAGTTGAATAAGCTGGCAAAGGCCGCCCCGGGCATGGCACGGAACAACGTCGATTATGGTGATGTAGACGACGCCGTGTATAAGGCTTTTGAGTATAAACATCTCGGATCGCTGGCCTACATTGGCAATGCAGCGATTTTCGACTACAACGGCTATGGTCTGTCCGGTGGCCTGTTGGCTGTATATCTCTGGCGGGGGGTGTATTTTGCGCAGAGCGTGAGTCTCAGGACCCGTTGTTTGTTAGCCATGGATTGGACAAAACGAGCCCTTTTTGGCAGAGGTAAGTGAAAGAAACATTTCCCAGCATCAGTTCTATATGGGCGATTTTGTGATTGCTAATACGCGATAGATTTGATGAACTTTTAAGCTATGCATGGCCTGCGAACGTTTGTTTTCTTCTTTTAGCATGGATTGTCCCCTTGCGCACACACGCAGCGATTCACTCCACCATAAAGCCTAATTACTAGTTGGCGACGACGAAGAATCAAAGCTATATTCTTTCTGCGCATCTGCTATCAACGTGGCCCTGTAATGGGAACAAGCACATTTAAAACCCAACTATCTCATGTTGAAGCCCTATCGCGATTCAATCGCGTATCTCTTTTTCTCTCCTTGCTTTCTCGATTTTTATTTCTGTTTCGTTGACTAGGCGATATCAAACCTAAGTTCCTCTTTCCGGCGGTGTCGATTGAGTTCATGATGATCGAATTGACGGGCGATTTTCGATGGGAATGAAATTGCACGGCTCGGTCCGAAAACTGCCGCGATGTGTCTCGGGTGATTGCCATTTCCTCGTGGCCCTCATAGTCCCTGCTCATCCATTGCCTCCAACCTCGTCCGTACCATGCTCGGATTCGACCGACCCTGCTCATCTGTCCAGCAGCGTAAGACTTCTTCTCTCATAATTCTCCGGGGGGGCCTCTTTCCCGTAAACAATTCAAACTGCGCAAACGCTTGCTCAGGCAAGAGATCCAGACCATCCAAGCATATCCATGCTGCTGAGGCTTCTTCACGGACCTGCTTTGTCAACGGTGTGTTCAGATCGCGGTACGCCAGCTCAATGACGACTCCGCCGGTAGGAGAATGCATCCAGTGGGTCGGTAGCGTGAAGTGTGGACAAGGAGCGTCATTGACGGCATGAGTTGGAATGCAGGACACGATCACGGTGGGAGCAGTTAGCTCTTCAGGCCAGGGATCGTCGCGCGAGTTCAAGAGATGGAACACGGGATGCGATCCTTGGACAAAATATGGGAAGAGTGAAACAGCTGAGGCGCTTGAGGTAAGCTGGGTAAAGTACGCAGCCAGAGTGCGAGCATTCGTTATGGTGCGGTTGAAGATTACAACATGTTTGATGCCAAGTTGCAGCATGGCGTAGATGGCAGCGCGAGCCATGCCGCCCGACCCTACAACAAGGCCACATGTCACCATGGGCCGAATAGCATTGGCTGGCGACAGTCCTCGGCGTATGCAAGACCGAATGCCGATCCAGTCGGTATTGTCGCCATACAGAGCCTTCACGGGGCCCGACTGATTTCGCTCTTGGAAGAATTTGACATTCTCGACATCGGGAACGCTGCCATCTTCATTCAGATGGCGGACTGGAATCAAGGTATTAATCGCTCCGATAGCACGTGCATGTCTACTGATGGATTGAGTGAGCGCAATGGCGGATATCTTGAATGGCTGACTTATGGCAACACCGCCAAAGTTTGGCTTCCGCACAAGATCTCGGAGGCTACTATCTATATCGTTGGTTTGTATGTAGCTGAAATGATGTGGCATCCCGCATGCTTGGTACGCTGCATTATGCATAGCAGGCGACAAGCTGTAGACGACAGTCGAGCCGATAATGGCTAACTCCATGGGATCGTATGTGAAGGATGCATACAGTACATGCGTGGCTTCCTTCGCAGTAAGCCAGGAGGTTTCGGGGTTCTTTTGCACTTTGGCGTCAAAGTCGGGTTGGTCTCTCATACGCTCAGGAATGACAGGAGTGAGAATTTGGTTGAAGCACGCTGAGCGGCGGCCAGCGCGACCAGTGTTATAGCATGTCATTGGAATCCTGCGAGCTTTGGCGTGAATAGTATTTCGAAAACTTTGGATTGCGGCATTGTCGTCCATGAAAGTGGCCGGTCTCGTGAAGCGGACTAAGCTACAGCCTAGACGCATTGCTGTATCATACCGTTCTAGCCAGAATGCATCGTACCAATCCGTGGAGGCATGTAAATGGCCAATTATCTTGGTGGATCCGCGAGAGTTAATAATGACGCGAATCAAATCCTCGTCCAAATTAAGGTCAATTGTTACAAATTCAGGCGCCAGTCGCAACCCATACCACACATTAGCCAAGTAAGATGTCTCAATATAGCTCGAATTTCTTGTTGCAGGCATAACATGGTATATTATCGGAGTAACGGTACTCCTTCGGGCTCTGGATATACTTTGGCCAATGTTCTCCGCGTGATCAGCTGTGAGTTGTATTGGCTCAACAACAATCTCAAATGCGTCACAGCCAATATCCAGCTCTTCTATATCCATGTTTCTAGAAACAAAATTGTCTAGTAGCACCTGTACGGCACATGTATAGTTCCTCAACTCGAGAGGAACATTGGATAGTGGGAAGTGACCAGAGTCTAAGGTCGGTAGATCGTCCTTGGCATTGCTAAGAGTGTTATGTGGAGATAGTACAAGCGACAAGAACTTGAAAAAGGTCCTTTCGGCTCTCTTCAGTGTCAAAAATGCCGGTACTGTGGTTTGGAGTGTAGTTGCTACAGACAGATGAGTAGCATTCGTTTCAGAAAGATTGTAAAATTCGTAGTTTGAGCATCGACGGTATACCGGAGCACTGAGAGCCAGTAGATCACGAAGTTTGGATACTTCTCCCGTGCCGAGATACTGATGGACACTGTGGAGATCGCGTGTGATGTGAATTACTGGATGCGTTATTGCAAATTCTCGTAGCAAGCCTTGGCTACTCGTGTCAAGCGAAAAGCCACCGTTGCAGATGATAATGGCACCTTTGTTGTAAGTCTGCAAGGTGGTGCGCAGTATCTCCTCTTGTCGTAGGCTGCGATTTGGCAGTCCAAATTGCTTTCGATATGTTGTTGTAGATAGTCCGGTAGCGTTCAGGAAGACCGTCTCCATATCGACAACACGTCTTCGGCAGGCAACGGAAGCCATCGTGGCTAATGTGGCCTTACCCGTTCCATGCATCCCTATGAGCACAATGGAGGCCTGAGGATGGAAAATCCGACGGCCATCATGTAACGGGTCAGCATTTGTAGGCGCTGGTGGCGATGGTGTGGCTAACGAACTTCGCCCCATGTTGCCAAACTCTTCATCTTCCATGGTAGCAAACGGTCGCTTGACCCCAATTGCAGCAGATACCATAACGAGGAAGTTGACGTTCCGAAACGCAGTCTCAACTCGTGGACTGAGACGTAACTCTATGATTTAGCAAATCACGTGTCCGCCTCAACGGCACCCTTTCCTCTAGAATAAACCTTTTCCCGGATGCAAGTTACCCCAGCTTTCCCCACTCATGCACGTTTCTTCCCTGTCAATTAGGCACCCTTGTCTTGTCGTCTTTTGTAAGCATCGCGGACCCGTCCCCCAGGTTTCTTGGAGCAATGTTCCAGCAAACACTCATTCTTGTATCTACCTCTTTGCGATTTGACTAGGTATCTATATTGGATGACGTTGTGCGAAGTACCTACACCCTGAAGCGGTGCAACATCAATGCCTTCTCAAGGCCAAGGAAAACGCCGTCTCACCACCCAGGACTCTCCAACCAAGCGTTTCCGCGTATCCAGAGCCTGTGATCAATGTCGAATTGCTCGCGAAAAATGCGATGGGCAGCAGCCTCTATGCGAGCCCTGCATCGAAGCTAAACGCAGCTGCACATACACCTCAAACCCTAAAAAGAGAGGCTTACAGCCGGGCTATATACGCAGCCTAGAGATGACACTAGCTCTCATCTTCCAATACGACTCCGATATTGAGACGATGGTAAACAGTCGACTGGCTCAACAAGGTAGCTTGTTATTAGAAAGGGACACAAAAGAGTCTATTCGTTTACACAAAAGCTGGGCAAAGAGCAAATTTTGTCGAGATGTCAACAAGGCATTATCGGGGGAGCAGATCGGCTCTCGCGATGACAAGATGCCAAGTTCTGATGAGGATAGCGAGCTTGATGTTGAGCAAGTCAGTCTCTCGCAGATAGACTCAAACCCCAGGTTCTACGATCAGGTAGGTCACTCGTGCTATTCAAGTCAGTGGACTCTACTAATAATACCTTGAATTAGATACCCTTGACATACAATCCAGGGCTCCGTTCAGATATTTCAGCAACAGCTGTAGTGTCAGAACAAGGCCTATTTTCTAATCAGCCCGGAATGCTAAGTTCCAAACTCACACCGCTTCCCGCTAATTGCTGGACGCTCCTCGATACATACAGCACATACACACAATGTTGGTTACCGATTAGTGAAAAGCTTGATATAATCAAATTATCTTACTCATATCCTGAGGAAGGCCTATATTTGTCACCTGATATCGCAGACGCTGGGAGTCATGCCGAGATGTGGAGCATTTTTGCTGTCAGCACCCCAGAACCTAGGACGCCGAGCCAAGACACATCTCCCGAACAGCTCTACATCACCGTTAAAGCGTTGATCCCAGATGAGCTTGGAAATTTTGAGCTTGGCCACGTCAAGGCACTCCTTAACCTTGCAGTTTTTAACATCAAGCGGTTGGAAATGGAAGCTGCCTGGCGACTTGTTGGCGCTGCATCTAGGATTCTTCCAAATCTCAGCAAATCCTCAAACCCGCCAACATCTAGGTATAAAATTGTCTTAGCAAGCTGCTTTTTACTTGACAGCATGCTTTCTTTACATCTGCAAAGGCGCCCCTATTTCGGAAAAGCCGACGCCCCAAAAATAGAAGAAGATGGTATGGAAGAGTGGCAACCTTGGAGTGGTGTTCTTATGCAAATTACAGCAAGTCAATCGAGAACACCCACCCTAGCGCTGAGCCACTTCAATGGCCTGTTAGACCTCGTTGATATGTTAGTGAGCACTACGCTTCAGTCCACTAATCGGAACTTTCTCCATGAGATGATTGGACGCCTTGAAGTCTGGAAAACAGCGCTACCGTCAAGATTCAACTACATCCGATCTGACTCCACGGTCGTACCAATGACTCCACCCGCAGTATTACTTCAATTGACTTATTTGACCACGATATTTGCGTTAGTACCATCATCGGATTGCCTTCAACGAATCCTATCATTGCTGAACGCACTCAACACTCATCTCGGGTTTAAAAGGGCACCACCTATCATCATGTGTCTGGTACAAAGCATCATGAGATCCAGCACTAGTCTAGACATCGATCAGCCTACACAAGTTTTCATGCAACAGGTGTTTACAGACATTCATCGAACCTTTTCAGTTGCTTCGAATGGCAGAGAAGCAAACGTGAGCTTTTTTACTGGTACATCACCCAACATTACCCATTTGCAGAATCGAGCAATGAACCACGAGATGCCCGTTTCCCAGCAAGGTGGCCCTTCAATTTTTAGCAACCACCCACTAAATATAAGCCCTGCTCACCATGCCACTACCGTCAATATCCTAACTTCACGTCCGTTTGCTAATGTATTGGATCCTTCAACATTAGAAACTTCTGCACTTGATCCCCTGGACTCCTACAACGCGTTCATGACAAGTGACTTAGAAGGCTTCTTCGATGACCTGGCTTCTATCCACGGCGCAAAAAAGCTTCAAAATCAACCACGATTCATGCAGAATCTAGGGTATTCTTCAGATGTCAGTATGGCTGATCTTATCGCGACGGACTCTGTCCGATTCATGCCGTTGCCCACGCCGTCTAATTTCAATCCTGGAAATCATGAACAGTCTCCCCAGTTTCCCAGAAGCACCAGCTACGAAGCAGGGTGAATCCCACACAAAAAGCTCGGAAAGAACCTATGAAATGTCCCGGGACCCAGAATAGTAGCTTCTCACGATGGTAATGCTGCTATGGGCAAAGCCCCAAAGACGCAGCAGAAGCCTGTTGTAACAACGGAGTAGTGGAGTAGATTGATCTAGCAGCTATTCTCAGGTCGGCGGACTATTTACAGAGAGGACGCCAAGGCCCTAAGCCATGTTGGGCATAAGGCAGGTGCTCTCAGAGTGAATTGGCAGGCAGAACACAACAAATGCCTATTATATATTGAAGCAATATTCGAATAGAAGCAATAACAAAAACACCATACGAATGATGATGACAGGCTTATTCAAGAGTTCTACAAACGGGAAATTTGAATATTTCTCAACGACTCGCGCACTAGGCATTTGTGATTGTGTGCCACCTCGCTGTGAAGCTGTAGATCGGACACTAATCTATCCCACGCCCCTGCGGCTCGACTCGCCAGCTCATCCACAACACCTCTATCTGTCCTATTCATGACTCGGTTAAACAGTTCCATACTAACCCAGCCATCGAAGCCAACTTCTTTAATGATAGCGTGTGCAACATCTTTAACAGGCATGTAAGCACCTCGATCACCTTCGCCATAGAATAATCTGCAATTTCTGCTCCATGACATCCGGGATGGTTGTTCTGCGTTGTAGAATGGGTGTCCAGGGCAAAGTGGTCGGTCCAACCGTTCTGCATCAACTATCTGGATGAAAAAAATCTTCTCCCTGTATGGCTTAATTTGAGAGACGAGTCTCCGTATCGATTCGCGGACATCTTGCTCTGCTCGAGGCGTCATTCCTGTCTCAGAAGCAGGATCCGCATATATCCTGCCCAAGATGTTGAAGCTATCAAGACAAATGCCGAAGTTCGATCGATCGACGCGTTGTACAACGTCCCAACACGCCTCCCATGTATCCACATATGTTCCCCAGCTCAGGCTCTCATATGCGAAACGGATGGCTGGTGTTTGTTGGAGGCCTAAATCCGCAAGTTCGCGAAGGTCATCGACAATAAGGCCGACATCTGATGAAATTTGGTCGTCGGATAGAAATGAAGAAGGAACTTGAATCATGTCTGTACAAAGAACATGTGCAATGTCCATCCATAACTTGATTTCTTCTATCCGCCTAGAGTGTAACTTCCGGTCCAGGAGTCCTTCGTAGTGCATGAACGGCTGCAAGCATATAATTTCGAGGTTTAAAGACGAGCATAGTCTTTGGATTGAGGCTGCGCCGGACAGCAGATCAGATGGGGAATCGGAACCAGCGTGGTCAACCAAGTCTTCGTAGAAGAGTTCGATACCTTCAAGGCCATGCTTGGCTGCTGTTGATAGTTTAGTCTGTAGATCGTGACCGGCGTAGCATCGACCAAGAGACATGGAGGAGATTCCTAGGCGGCACATATTGCAATATTGCCAATGAAAAACTTCCGAAAAATTGGTCTGAGAAATGAACGACAGCCACAACGATGAACATGATAGAGAATATATCTGTCGAGCAACCTGCCCAAGGCAGGCATCACTATTCCCCTATGCCGTATCTCTCTCCCTGAATGGGCTTAACGTGATTACGCGACCTACATTACGGAATAACGCAGGCTTTTGCAACGGAAATCCCGCTGTAACCGCGCTGGGCCGTCGCAAGCAGCGGAAAAAATGCATAAGCGATGGAAAGAGGCGATCTGCCGAGCGGGAAAAATCCTATCCCCGTAACTAATCGGCCTCACTTCGGGAACTAGTTAGAGTGGGTCGACCGAGAGGATCTGCGATCATGGGGACAATGTTCCTTGAGGATTGCGCGACGCATTGATTTAGGCATACCTACTATATTCGCCTTCGTGTGTAATACGGCTAAGAGGAGGACACATGCAAAAGCAATTTTCGCGACTGAATAGAGTCTTTCTACTCGGTCTCAGTAGCCACTAGCAATACTAGCCCTTTCAAGCTGCAATTATTGTTAGGAGGAAGCATCCGTCTCTTGTTATGGTGAGTACGTAATCGAAGGCTTGGGAGAGTCTATTATTTACAAGCGCGTTAGATTAGCATCAAGACTGGGCCTCTTTATATAACGTTGAAAGCTGGACTTGACCCTTTGATAACTCCTTTTCAATGAGTTGCAACAGGTTGAACCTAGCAAATGATGCGATACCGTAATGACTTGGTGTTAGACTCAAGATACCCTTGGAAGAGAAAGGAGATACAGACGATGTATATCTGTCATTGGGCTTCTTTAGCACACCAAGTCAAGACTATAAAAGTAGAATCCTAAACGCTCTCTGTACGGTCTGCCACGTATGACTTTTCCTCACGTGCAGCAGATTGCACAACTTCAGTCTCCTGAAGCACCAGCAACATCCTGCCGTGTGCATTATGAGCTGGTTTGGTCTCAAATAGCTCATCCATTCTCTCGAGTGGGATACCCTTGGTCTCAGGAATGAGAAAGAACACAAATGGAATTGACAGGAGCATAAGACATGCAAAGAACATATAAACACCATAGTCCATCTTGAGAAACATTTGGGGGGTGAAGCGGGAGATCAGGAAATTCCAGAACCTAGCATTAGTTAATTTTGCTAACAACCAACTTCGGTGAATTGAAACTAACCAATTGTTCGCAGCAACAAAAGCTTGACCCAAAGAACGGGTACTTTGGGAGTACATCTCCGAATTGATTACCCAGGGTGTGCCGTTCCAAGACGGAGTGTAGAAGGCCGTCCACAGGTAGAAGAAGAACATTGCTGAGATTCCACCCGACGAAAGAGTTCCGGAAGTGTTTGAATGTTTTGTTGGATTTGCAATCTTGATATATGCAGCGATATACCACATGCACAGCGAACCCCCCAATGCACCGAACATGAGGAGTTTAGTTCGGCCAAGGTGATCAATTAGCCAGAAAAGCCAGATAAAGGTCAAGACAGTCTATCGTACGTTAGTTACTGGCAACCAGATATAAGAAGATGGTCCTACCTTTACAACTCCGAAGCAGCCGGTAGTAAGAAATCCGGTATTAGGACCTGTAACACCAAGACTTTTGAATACCGTTGGCGAGTAGTAATTTATGGCGTTGATTCCCGATCCATTCTGCCAGAAGAACAACATGCCGCCGAGGAAGAAACGCCATTGATTTTGCCGCTGCCTCAGTGCACTAAAGGGCTTCCAGAATCCAGCGCCGACATGAATCCTGGTCCATTCAACCTGAGCGTTGATTGCCTCAACTTCTTCAAGAATGTATGGATGGTCCCCGGGGAGGTTCCTAATCCAGCAGAGGTCCTTTAAAGCACGATCATTCTGTCCATTGGCAAACCGCCAGCGAGGTGACTCTGGGAGCCAGATAGCGCCAATCAATAGACAGCCACCGGGGATCAATTGGACGGCGAACGGGATCAGCCACTGTCTGTGGGATGGAGCCATGGTTTCTGAGAGTCCGTAATTGATCCAGAACCCAACAAGCCCACCGATTTGCCAGCCCATCTCATAAATCCCGACCAGGCGTCCACGGACAGCGGGTGGTGACAATTCAGAGATGTAGATAGGGACCATGTTTGAGCAACCTCCAACACCAAGACCAGCCAGTACCCGACCACTGATGATCAAGCCAAGACCGCGCTCGCCGTTAGCTCCAAGCATCAAGCCAGCACCGAGAGTGAACTGCACAGTCAGTTGATCAGTAATTGCTTCCATGTGCTACTTGTTGTAAGATAACTCACAATGAGAGTCCAGAATATCAGCGACTTCCGCCTGCCTACGTAGTGCGAGCTCGCATATGCCCCCAGAGCCCCGAAGAAGGCGCCGGCTTGGTAAACGGAGACAATATTTGATTTGGTAAGGGCAAGATGGCTCGCACTCATCTGGTCAAACTTGAACTCCTCGACAAATGATGGCAAGGCCAAAGTTGTGCCAATAAAAGCACTATCGTAACCGATCATGCATGAGGCCCACGACGCGACAGCTGCGGCTGTATAGACTCGCCAGTTATAAACGGCCTTTGGTGTTGGCCGATCTTCGACAAGAGTGAGGAGACCCATAATGCAGCGCGTGCTAGCTGCGCCTCCTGCTTGTGTGGAAAGGAAAGGCTGATGATCAGGATAAGATCCAAGAACCCGTGAGACGGGTTGGCTTTGTGAGGATGGTAGTCACTGCACACATCTATATAGTGAAGCCGAGACCAGTCCAAGAAAGGTGGGATTGCCGAGCGTGTGGAGAAGCAGTGAATATCCGATGCGATTCCTCTGGGCCACTCTCTCTGGTTGGACAAAACGCTGGCAGTTGGCAGAACAACCACGACCCCGGAAAATTCTGCTTCCTAGCTGAAGCATGGATGATGGCTCCGAGGTTGCCAAGATTGTGGGGGAAAGCGCCACCGAGAGTAGG